>Ga0310696_10005800_pt1 | contig 14793 bp, 6 predicted proteins | sample AusTroGonzalo_MG_4_FD_203885 | JGI IMG/M metagenome (GOLD analysis project Ga0310696, IMG submission 203885) | Bovine rumen microbial communities from tropical cattle in Woodstock, Queensland, Australia - Gonzalo_02 (v2) (version 2) | ecosystem: Host-associated > Mammals > Digestive system >...
CTTCAGGCCGCGGTGGTCGAAGGCGTGATAGTTCACGACCTCGACGTCGTCGTTGACTGGATTCCACAGGATGTGGAGAGGCTCACAGGCTTTCTTGCTGCCGAAATACGCGCCCGTGGGCTCGAAATAGTAGTCGTAAGTCTGCCAGACCATCGAAGGCCAGGCGGGATGGCTCATCCAGAGGATCATGCCGCGGCGCTGCTCGCTGCGGCCCTCGAAGATGGCGCGGTATCCGTCATAGTTGATCCACTGGGCCAGGGCGGCGAACTCCTTAGCGTCGGCTGGCTCGCCGAAAGCCTTGGCTATGATCTGGTTGAAGCTTTCGGCCGACTGCGCCGAGGACATGTTGGGCATGCCGCCGAGGGTGTAATCGTGCAGGCCGTACATCGGGTTCGGGTGCGCCATGGTGTTGACCGGCTCGACGTTTTCGGCGCCGAAGGCACGGACCATGTCCTCATAGTTCATCACGTTAGGCATGCCGCGCTCGCTGTGGAAGGTGTCGTGGCCGTGGAGGCGGAAATAGTCCGCAGGCGGGAGGGCCCTGTAAGGGCCGCCGCCGCTGACCACTCCGGCCGCGGAGTGCGGGATGTAGTACATTCCGGGATGCTCCTGCGCGACGATGTCGGCAAGGAAGCCGTTGATCTCCTCCGGGGGATTGCCCTCGTTGCGGCCCACGTAGATGCCTATCGAAGGGTGGTTGCGGATGCGGCGGACATACTCCTCGGCTATCTCATTGAAGAGGTCGGGATAGTACGGGTCAGGGCCGTCCCAGGGATTGGCCAGCCAGAAATCCTGCCAGACCATCACGCCGTGGCGGTCGCAGGCCTCGTAGAACTCCTTGTCGCCGGTCATTCCCACCCAGTTGCGTATCATCGTGAAATTCATGTCGGCGTGGTAGGCGACGGCGATGTCGTACTCACGGCCCCGGTAATTCAGCAGATACTCGGGGAAGCCCCAGTTGCCGCCGAAGCCGATGAAGCGCCGGCCGTTGACGTACAGGCTGAGGCGCTCGGACTTGCCGAAGGAGCCGAAGCCGCCGGCCGGGAGCCCGGGAGTAGGCTCGTAGCCGTCGACGGAGAAGTCCATCTGGCGTACGCCGGACTTGAACGAGACTTCGTCGGAAGTCTTGCCGTCGGCCACGAACGAGAACTTCACGTCATAGAGGTTCTGCTCGCCGTAACCCTTTGGCCACCAAAGCTTTGGATGGCTCAGGTGTAGGGCCGGGACCACTGAAGGGTCTAGCTTGACGAGGCGGCTCTCGCCCGCGGCAAGCGTCTGGGCCAGGTCGAAGAAGACGTCGCCGAACGAACCCCGGAGCGAGCCGGAGACCGTCCTGGAAGAATTGTTGACGAGCGTCACCTCGGCCAGGACGTCGGCGGAAGTGGTGTCCGGAAGCGGCAGGACCGTGCGTACGAACGGGTCGGCGATGCTCACCGCTCCCTTGTAGGCAAGGTAGACGTCGTCCCAGATGCCTATGTCGCGGCCGCGGACGGTAGGGATCCAGTCCCAGCCTATGGTCGCGTGCATCGTAGGGTTGTCGGCGCCCACGATTCCGCCGTTCTGGTCGGTCGTGTAGGCGGTCTGCTCCTTGACGGCTCCGTAATGGATGTTCTCGTGGATCAGGACCGCGAGGTCGTTGCGGCCGTCCTTCAGTATGCCGGTCACGTCGAACTCAGCCTCGCGGAAAGCGCCCTCGATGCGGCCGAGCGAAGTGCCGTTGAGATAGACGTCGGCCTTCCAGTTGATGCCGTCGAAATGCAGGTACTGGCGCTCGGTGTCTATGCTGGCGTTGAACGTGTCGCGATACCAGAAAGGCGAACGGAAATAGGAGTCCGATGCCAGGAACTGGTTGTCGGCAAAGGCCGGATCGGCCACGGCGCCGGCGTTGACGAAGCTGGCGAGCACGGTGCCGGGGACGGTGGCGGCCAGCCAGCCGGCGTCGTCGAACGACGAGCCGGAAATGGCGGCGCCGTCAGCCGGCACCAGCGAGGCGCGCCGGAGCCTCCAGGCTCCGCCTGTGAGGTCCTGGCGCGCGCCCTCGCGCGCCGGCTCGGCCTTCGGCACGACGGCTGCGCCGCCGCGGCCGAACACCTCGAGCTCGCTGAGCTCGAGCGGCTGTCCGTCCGCAGAACCATCGAACATCACCTTGACATAACGACCCTTCGCAGCCTTGTCCAGGCTGATCTCCTTAAAGTCGCCCTTCACTTCAGCCACTGATTTCCAGACAATTGCATCGTCGGAGACGAGCACTTCCCCGGAGTTGGCAGGATGGATCCAGTGGAAAACAAGTTTGTCGAAGGTCGAAGGGAAGCCGAGATCCACGCTCACCCATTCGTCCTCGGCCCCGGCGCTGCGCCAGGCGCTGACGAACTGCTTGCTCGGCAGCACGTCTAAAAGTTCGCCGTCCTTGTAGAAATTGACAGTATTGAGGGACAGGTTGTTTGCTCCCTTTATATCGAAATCAAACCGGAAGCGCGAGCAGCTCACCGCCTCCAGCAGGTCGACGGAACTGGTGAATTCCCACTGTCCGGAAACGGGCTCCCAGCCCAGCTCTACCCAATCCTCACCGTCACGGGAACCATATACCGTGACTTCTCCCCTGGCTCCCCCGGAGCCCATTATCTCTATCCTGTCCGTCTCGACGTCCATCCCGTGGAACGCTATCTCAATGGAAGGATCCGAGCCGCCAAAAGCGATGCGGGAGTCGGGCTTGCCGTCGAACAACTTCTCGTGGTTCGGCCTGTCCACCTGCACGCCGCTACCGGTCACGTCGACGTACGCCACGGGGCCATCGTCGACTATGCCGTCGGTGATGAGCTGAGATGTGAGGTTGTAGTCATAACTCGATGACTGATAGGTGATACGCCCCAGCGCAATGTTGCGGTACGAGTCGCCGCCCTTCACGACGGAAGGGGCCGCGGACTCATCTGGATTGCCGGGATATACGCCTATGCCCCTCGTGTCGGCCGTCCGCTCCCGGGAGCAGGCGACGAGGATGAGAAACAGTCCGGAAAGGATCAGGAAACGCTTCATGGTCAGGATTATTTGATGTTCTTGATATCTTCGAAGAAGAGATAGTGCCTGTCAGCCTTCAATGCCTGGATCAGCTCGTCGGACTGGTATTTCGAAGGGTCGGGCGAGCGGAGATTGGCCGTGTCGGCATTGCGCCAGGTCAGCACATAGGAGCACTTGAAGTCGGGAAGAATCTTCTGGAGGTCCAGGCTGAGCGGCCCGCACTCGCTGAGCGCGAATAGCTTGCCCTTCTCGCCTGCGGTCTCCGAGAGGAACTCCATCGCCCTGCGGACATCGCGGTTGAAAGCCGCGCCGGAGCCGTACCAGTCGATGGAGAGCATGTCGCAGTAGGCATCGCCCGGATAGCCGCGCAGGAAGTCTTCCTTGGAGTACACCTTGTCGGTGTTGTACATGAAGAGGATGTTGTGCAGGCCCCTGCCGCGCAGATAGTCCACAGTATAGCGGAACAGCGCAGCGTATTCCTCGTCGTAGCAGCGCCCGCGGCCCCACCAGAAGAAATTGCCGGAGTGCTCGTGGTACGGGCGGAAAAGGAACGGGATGAGACGCCCGTCGTCGTCGCGCCAGCTCAGGAAGAAATCGGCCAGGCGGTCCAGCCAAGTGTTGAACATGGCATTGTTCTCCCCTCCGGGAAGGACGCTCCTCACTGCGTTGAGCCCGTCGGCCGACAGCATCTTGACCTCCCAGGCCGAGCCTGCGCCGTTCGGCTCCTTGACGCCCGGCCACTGCGAGGTGATCGGGTTCACGAGGTGCCAGCTGACGGTCAGTATGCCTCCCCTCTCGTGGAACCACTTGGCCATCCTGCGCATATGCGCAAAGGAGATGGAGTCGAGGCTGCGGGCGTGGCCGAGCTCCAGCTCGCCGAGCTCGCAGCCGGCGATGGCCGGATAATCGCCCGTATAGCGCCTGGTATCGGAGCTGCCCTCCACTTCCCACCACGTGTAGCCTGTCATCAGGTCGTCCTGATGGCCGTACATAATGCCTTTGTCGCGTATCTTCACGAGGCGTTCGAGGAGCTGACGCGCCTCGGGGGTGGCTTCCGGGTCGGAAGCCACAAAGGCCTGCGCCGACAGCGTCAGCGCAGACCCAAGGGCTAGAAGCGAGAGTAGAATCTTTCTCATTTTCAGTGATTTAACTCTGAAGCAAATCCTTCGCCGCAAGGACGAGGAACATATAATGCGAGGAGCCGCCGCCCATCACGTACTCCACCTGCTGCCACAGGAACGGGAACACCAGCAGTTCGGGGAAGTCGGGACGGATCAGGGCCGTGCCGGAGACGGTGCCGCCGGGGACATAGGTCCAGTCGGCGCGGTTGAAACCGTATCCGACTGTCGTGGACTCGGCGCCCACGCCGCCGACGAAGGAGGCCTGGTTCAGGCCCGGGTGACGGCCGAGGATGAAGTTGAGGGCGTCGAAGACCTGGTCGGGAGCGAAGATGTCGGGATACTCCTTGGCGAGGAAATAGTGGCGGTAGCCGAAGGACTGGATGTCCCAGCCGGCGCCCCAGATGCTCGGGCGGTAAGGCACGCCGTAAGGAGTCTGAGCGCTCTGGCGGTCGAGCTGGTCGCGATATCTCACGAGCGCGGCGCGGAACGCCTCGCATTTGTCCTTATACTGCGCCTGGCCCTCCATCTGCTTTTCGACGCGGGCCATGTACCAGGCACAGTTCGAGGCGGACGCTACGATGGAGTCCCAATTCTCCAGGATGAAATCGAAATACTGCTGCTCGCCCGTGGTGAGGTACAGCTCGACCGCAAGCTGCATCTTGCTCATCGCGCCGCCGCCGAAGCCGAAGCCGCGGCCGCCGAAAGGCGAAGCGGGGACCTCGGCCTCGGCGAAGACCTTCTTCGCTATCTCGATGCAGCGGTTGGCGAGGGTGTCGTTCAGGCCGCGGAGCGCACGGGCTGAGGCGGCGACGTTCGTCGCCACGCTCACGCCGTTGCCGGTGTCGGGATATATCCAGCGGTCGTCGTCGTTGGGAATGCCGTCTGTCGCATAGGACGGGTCTCCGAGCGTGGCGTACTGGCGGAGGTTGTTGGTGATGACGCCGCGGGAGAAGCGTCCCATGGCCTCGTAGCAGGCGATGACGTGCAGCATTCCGTGCTCGATCTGCTGCTGGATGTCGTTCTTGCCGTCAGGCTCGTGGATCTCGACCGTGTGCTTGTGCTGGTCGATGGCCGTGACGTCAATATCGGGATGGAAACTCTCCAGAGCCATCGTGAGGATGTAGCACTCCTCGCCTGTCGTGCCGCGCACGTCGTCGTCGCCGGCGTCATGCCAGCCGCCGATATTGACGCCGGGCACGCGGTCGAGGGCATTGAAGGAAGTCTTGTTGTCCTCGGGCTGGGAATATCCGTCGATATGGTTGCCGGGCGGAGCCATCAGAGCGTCGTCCATGTGGCAGGTGTTATGCCAGACCTTGTATTTCTCCGACACGCGCATGTGGCACATCTGGTAGGGCAGGAAATACTCGATGACCGGCTGCCACACTCCCCTGTCGTACACATCGGAGGCGATGCGGAATATCGGGGAGCTCCTGTCGCCGTAGTGTACGGCATAGAGACCTTCCTTCTGAACGTCGGAGAAATCGACTTTCAGATAATTGTAGCGGAGGAAATCTCCCTCCCAAAGCACTGCGGGACAGTCCTTTACGAAATGCTCGCCATCGGCGTCAAAGCGAACGAGGGATGCGCTGGCAAGCGGGGCGTCGCGACGGTCGGTCTCTATGATGGCAACCTTGCTCTGGTTGGGAAGATAACCCACCTGCGAAGTCTGCACTACGGGAGGATAGGTCCAGCCTGCGACGACATTCGGCTCGATGTACCACTGGACGGCTCCCTTCGTAGCTCCGGCGGGAATCTCGGAGCGGAGCACGAACCAGCCGTTGGTGTGGTTCATACGGCCGTCATATAGCTTCAGCTCGGCTTCATTCAATGACTTGATGGTCAGGCGGCTGTAAGGATCGTCAGGACGGGAGGTGAATGCCTTGCCGATGGCATAGGGCTCGGCGATGACGGCATCGGCCGTGTACGGGCTGTAGCCCTCGCCGATCAGGTGATTGATGTCGGTGTTCTGGGCCCTGGCAGGCTTGAAGTCGCCGACGCTCCTGTACACATAGCTCTCCTGGGTGATGACCGGGGAGTTGGGCTGCTGGGGATATATGCCCTGCTTGTCGTCCATAATCCAGGGCTTGCCGAAGAGGTCGCCGGGGAAGAACTCGAGGTTGAATCCGGCTCTGCCGAGAAGCTCCGGCGGGACGGGCTTGTCGAGATCGACGGTTACGAGGAAACCCTTGCCCTGCGGCTCGAGGGTCACGGTATAGGTCACCCTGTAGTCCGGATAGATCATAGGGTTGAAGCCGGTGAAATGACGGCTGGAGTCGGGGAAGCAGAGGGTGGTGATGATGCGGTCGCCCTCCACCTTGCGGCCGAGCTGCTTGGGGACCGGCTGCCACTGGCCGGGGGTGGCGTCGAAGCGTATGTCGCCGTTGCTGGCGACGCGATGGCCGTTCATCAGCACGGAGATGCCGCCCTGATGACCCTCGGGATAGAAGTCGTCGAATGCCATGACGTCCACACCGTCCTTGTTGAAGTAGCCGGAAGGGTTGATGTGGAAGTCCTGGGCTCCCAGGCTTGCCGCCAGCAGGACAGATGCCGCCGCGGCGCATAGTTTTTTAAGGTTCATATCAGTATTTAATGTTCTTGACTGCGTTCCAGTCGATGTCCTTGGTGCTCTGCGCGACGGGGACAGTCGGGATGACCGCACCCTTGCGCACGAGGATCACGGCCTCGAGGTCGGCAGTGGTGATGTCGTTCCAGCCTGCCTTGTAAGTCTTGCCGGTCTGGTAGTCAACCCACGGTCCGCCAGGGAGATAGACCTTGCGGGTCCAGTGGCGCAGGCCGGTCGTGGGCTTGCCTTCCTGGCTCTCTCCCTTCGGGATGGTATAGTCCTGGGGCGTGTCGAAGATGGGAGCGACGAGGATGTCGCTGCCGAAGAGATACTGGTCCTCGACCATCCAGGCGACCGGGTCGTCGGGATACTCGATGAACATCGCGCGCACCATCGGAAGCCCGGTCTCGGTACATTTCTTCGCCTGCTCCAGCACATAAGGCATCAGCTTGTATTTCAGCTCGGCGGAAGCCCTGTAGTAATCCGTGAACTCCTGGTTGTAGAGCCAGGGCTCGGTCGGCGGCTCTCCGTGGCTGCGGGTATGCGAGCTCAGGAAGCCGAACGGCAGCCAGCGGCGGTAGAGGTCCTCGGGGGTGGACTTGACGAAGCCGCCGATGTCGTGGCTCCAGAACGGGAATCCCGACAGGCCGAAGCTCAGGCCGGCGTGGAGGGTGGATAGCATCGCTTCGTTGGTGTTGGCGGCGTCGCCGCCCCAGTGGAGCGGGTAGCGCTGCGAACCCGCCCACGCAGAGCGGGCCCAGATGACGGCCCCGTCGGGCTTCTGGACGTCCTTGGTGACCTCCCATACGGTCTTGTTATAACGCACCGGGTAGAGGTTGTGCTCGTACAGGCCGCCGCGGCCGTTGGCATAGAAGCCGTCGTACGGGGCGCCCTCGCCGAAGTCGGCCTTGATGGCCCCGACGCCCATCTCCAGCAACTCGCGCAGATGGTCCTGGTACCACTTGACGGTCTCGGGATTGGTAAAGTCGAGCACGGCGTCCTCGTACGGCATGGTGCCGTCGGCGTTGCGCACCACGAGACCCTTGTCGATAAGCTCCTGATAGAAAGCGTTATGCTGCGTGAAATACGTCAGCTGCCACAGGCTGATGTGGAAGCCGTCGTCGAGCAGGTCCTGCACCATCTTGCGGGGGTTGGAGAAGCGGTCCTCGGCGAACTTATAGTCGCACTGCCAGTCCACGCCGAACCATCCGGTGTCGAAGTGGATGACGTCGGCCGGGATGCGGTTCGAGCGGAGCTTGGAAGCGATCTCATAGCCGTCCTCCTGCGAGAAATAGGTGATGCGGCTCATCCAGGTGCCGAAGCTCCAGGTCGGCGGCATCGGGGTCTTGCCCACGACGTCGGTGTAAGCGTCCAGGATCTCGGCCGGGCTGCCGATGAAGAAGAAGAAATCGACGGTCTCGTCGGCCATGAAGAGCTTGGTGGCACCGACATAAGAGGCGCCGAAGTCGCAGGTGACGGGGGCGGAAGTGTGCATGAAGACTCCGTAACCGCGGTTGGAGAAATAGAACGGCACGGGCTTGTACATCTCGTCGGTCTCGGGACCCTGCGGGTCGGTGACGAAGAGATGGACTTTCTGTCCTGCCTTGTTCAGGCCGGTGGGCGACTCTCCGCATCCGTAGATGCGCTCACCGGCCTTGAGGCTGAATACGGGATTGACCCTTCTGGAGTTGTCTATGCCGCTCTTCCTGAAGCCGAAGGGCATGACCTTGACCTGGCTGACTTCGTTGTCACCCATGGTCCAGGTCTGGGTCAGGACCTTGCCCGTGGCATCCTTCAGGACCAGGCGCCAGGGATTCTTGACGATGGTCAGCGAGCCGTTGGGGCCGGAATAGACGATTTCGTTGCCGTTGTCACTGCAGGCCCACGTCGCGTGCGGATCGGCGGCCAGGAACTCGGGGCTGAGCATCACCTCTCCCCCGTCCTTGGGCTCTACGAGGGAAGTCAGCATGCGCACCCGCACCGTGCGGTCGGAGATGATATCCACCTTGAAACGGAACGACGGGTCGTTCTCATATCCGCTCTCGGGGAAATCCTTCATCGGGAGACGGTCCATCACTACGGTGTTGGTGTTGAAAGCCTGCCTCGGCTCGAGGCTGTAGCGGCCCCACTGCACCTTGCCCTCGCCCGAAGCCGCATCGAACTCGGCGAGCCTGTCGGCGAAGAAATAAGTGGCGGTCATGTCCACGTAGTCGCGGCTCATGTCCTTGGCCTGGTTCATAAGGGGCTGTGCGGACATCGCCACGGATGCCGCCAGCAAGGCAAACGCTGTCAGAAAGAGTCTTTTCATTATCAATCGTTTAATTAAATCTTAACCTTGGTGGAAAGGCGGATGTCGTCGGAAGCGGATCCGACAAGTATCTCGATCTCGCTGTCCTCGAGCTTCCATTTGTTCGCTTTTACATCCCAATAGCACAGGTTGCTGACCGGAATCTCAAGAGTCACCCGAGCGGTGGAGCCGGCGTCGAGGGTGACGCGGTTGAAGGCCTTGAGTTCCTTTTCGGGCCATTCGACCTTGGTGCCGATGCGGCGGACATAGACCTGGGCGACTTCGTCGGCCTCCATGTCACCGGCGTTCCTGAGGTCGAAGCTGACCTTGATGACGTCCTTGGCCTTGTACGAAGACTTGTCAGTCTTCAGATTGGCGTAGTCGAAACTGACGTAGGAGAGGCCGTGACCGAAGGCGTACATGACCGGAACGTTCTTGGTGTCATACCAGCGGTAGCCTACGAGCATGCCCTCCGTGTACTTCGAGACCGGGGAAGGCCTCTGGGCGCGGCGGTCGCCGCCCTGCTGCTGTCCGCCGGTAATGTCGCGGCGGTACTGCTCGGTGAAAAGGTCGCCTGCGGTGGGGTCGGCGTTCGGGAAGTTGCCCATGGCGTATGCCGGGGAGTCCTCAAGCTTGACGGGGAAGGTGAAAGGAAGCTTGCCCGAAGGGGCGATGTCGCCGAAGAGGACTTCGGCGAGGGCGGTGCCGCCCTCGATGCCGTTCCACCAGCCCTGGAGGATGGCCGGAGAGGACTTCACGAGCTCCTGGAGGTCGCAGGGACCGCCGGAGATGATGACGCTGACGAGATTGGGGTTGGCAGCACGCAGTGCGGCCGCGACTTCCTCCTGTCCGGTAGGGAGCTTGATGTTCTGGCGGTCGCTGCCCTCGGACTCTATGTTCTTGTTGGTGCCGCAGAAGAAGATGACGACGTCGGCGTCCTTGGCCGCGGCGACGGCCTCGGCGAGCAGGGCCGGATCGGCCGGCTCGTCGATGGCGGCAGCCGCGAGCGGATCAGCGGGCGCGCCCGCAGGGGCGCCGCGGCGGCGTCCGCCGAAGTTCTTGTAACCAGGAGCATAGACGACCTCTATGGCATTGCCTGCGTGACGCTGGATGCCCTGGAGAGGAGTGACTTCATAGGGCGACTTGACGCCGGCGCCGACTCCGCCGGACTGGGTCCTGAGGACGGCGTTCTGGCCGATGACGGCTATCTTCCTGACATTATTGGAGAGAGGGAGGACATTGCCGTCGTTCTTGAGCAGGACGATGGACCTGCGGGCGATCTCAAGGGCGGCCTCGCGGCTCTCGGGACGCGAGGCCAGCACGACATTGGACAGGTAATCCGGGATGGGCTCCAGGGCCAGGCGGACGCGGAGAAGTTCGCGGACCTTGTCATCGACGACGTACTCGGGAACCTTTCCGGCCCTGACGGAGTCGATGAGGGCGGGGCCGAGATAGCTGCTGCCCGTCATCTGGACGTCGAGGCCGTGCAGCGCAGCGCCCATGGTGCTGTGCGTGCCGCCCCAGTCGGAAACGGTGAAGCCCTTGAAGCCCCACTCGCCACGGAGAATCTCATTGTTAAGATGCTCGTTCTCAGAGCAATAGTCACCATTGACCTTGTTATATGCGGTCATGACGCTCATGGCTCCGCCCTCGCGGACCGCCGCCTCGAAAGGCTTGAGATAGATCTCGCGGAGGGTGCGCTCGTCGATCTGAACGTCCACGCTGCCTCGGTTGGTCTCCTGGTTGTTGACAGCGAAATGCTTGACGCAGGCGGCGGTGCCGGCATCCTGCATGCCGGTGACGTAGCCGACGGCGAGGGCCGAAGCGAGGAGAGGATCCTCGCTGAGGTACTCATACGAGCGGCCGCCCACAGGCAGACGCTGGATATTGATGGCGGGGCCGAGCATCACGTCCTTGCCGCGCAGGCGGGCTTCTTCGCCGATGCCGTTGCCGCAGAGGTAGGCCATCTCCTTGGACCAGGTGGCGGCCAGGGCCGATCCTGTCGGGAAATAAGTGGCGGAGTCGGTCGTCCAGCCCTTCGGGCGGAAGCCGTCGGCCACTTCCTCGCGTACGCCGAACGGACCGTCGGCATACTTGATGTCCTGAATGCCCTGGCTGGGTACGCCCTCCGAGGACATGATGGTCTTGCTGTGCAGCATCTCGACCTTCTCCTCAAGGGTCATCTTTGCTATGATCTTGTCAATCTTCTTTTCGTTGACCATCAGGCGGTCCTGGGGAGTCTTCTGGGCACAGGCGAAGCACATGAGCGCCGCCAGGCCGACAAGGATAATTCTTTTCATAATTATATTTTGGGTTTATAGTTTCACTGTCACGGCCTTGCCAGTGTAGTTGACTGTCCTGGGCCGGCCGCCGGGGACGTCCACGACGAACTTGCGGGAAGTCAACATGCCGTCGTATCCACCCTTGCGGGCACCTATAGTGAGAGTGCGGGACGCTTCGTCCCAACTGAGGGGGATCTCAGTGTAGGCTCCACCCTCGTAATTGTAGTTGTCGAATTCGTCCTCGTAGAGAGTGAAGGATCCATCGGCGCCGGGATATACCCGGAGCTCAAGTTTCGTCCATTTCTTCTCGGTGGAATACTGGACCTTTTCGGTGGTCATGGGGACGATGGAGCCCGCCTTGACGTACACGGGGATGATATCGATGGGCGCCGCCTTGGTCACCGTGCGCCCGCCGGAGAACGCTTCTCCTGTCCAGAAGTCTACCCATGAAGAGCCTTCCGGGAGATATACCTGGCGCTGGACGGTGCGTTCTTCACCGACCCCGTCCTCCAGGATGGGAGCTACAAGGAATGCCTGTCCGAACATGAACTCGTCGTCCATCTCCCAGGTCTTTTTATCCCAAGGGGCTTCGAGTGACATCTGGCGGAGGAACGAATAGCCGTCTCTGGTAGTCTGCCATGCCGTAGAATAAATGTACGGAAGCAGCGAATACCTGAGGTTAAGGTATTTCTCCTGAACATCGAAGGCCCAGTATCCACGATCTCCGAACTGGTAGATCTCGCGAGGGGAGCCCGTTCCGTGGGCGCGCATCATCGGGTTGAAGACTGCGAACTGGAACCATCGACAATAAAACTCCTGGTAACCGGGGTCGGTGTTGGCTGTGTTATATACGTTCCCGTAAGGATGCCAGGCGCCGATGTCGGTATTCCAGTAAGGGATTGCGCAAAGGGAGAAGTTCAGGCCGGCTGGAATCTGCTTCCGGAACGTGTCCCAGGAGGCGCGGATGTCACCGCTCCAGGAGCCGGCGCCGTAGCGCTGCAGGCCTGCGAACGCCGAGCGGGTGAGAATGTACACCCGTTTGTCAGAGCTGACCTTGCGCTGGTTCTCATAGACGCCCTTGCTTACGAAAAGGGGATAAGTATTGCGGACGTTGCGCAGGGCCGTTCCGGCGCCGGTGGGCTGGTTGAAGTCGCCGGGCTGGGTTTCGTAGAACTCCGGCTCCGGACCGTCGAGCCACCAGGCCGACATGCCGTTGCTGAACATGTTCTTCTCCATGTATGACCAGAACAGGTTCCTGGCGTCTTCATTCCAGACGTCATACACCTTGGCCACGCGCGGGGAGGTCTGCATAGGATAGAGAGCCCCCATTTCGTCCAGCTCCTTGTATATCCGGGTGACCTCTCCGACACTCGGCCAGATGGTAATCATCATCTTGGCGTTCAGGTCCTTGAGGTCGGAGAACATCTTCTTGTAGCCGGCAAAGGAAGGATTGTCGAAACTGAGGGCGTTCCAGGTATTGTCCTCCTCTCCCCAGTATTTCCAGTCCTGGACAATGGCGTCGAGCGGGACTCCGAGGTCGCGGTATTTCTGCACGACCTCCACGACCTCCTCGGAGGATTTATAACGCTCCTTGCACTGCCAGAAACCGAAGGTCCAGAGCGGGGCCAGCTTCGCGGCGCCGGTCAGCTCGCGCATCAGCGCGACCGTACCGTCGCCGTCACCGCCGTACAGGAAGTAATAGTCTATGGCCTCACACGCCTCGGAACGGAAGGTCGTACCCATGGGAGTATCGTCGAAAGTCGTAATGGAATAGGTGTCCCAGTACACGCCGTAGCCTTTGACGGAAGTGAAGTACGGGATGGCTATTTCCATGTTGTTCTGTTCGAGGACCAGGCGCTGGCCGCGCTGGTTCATCTTGCCGTTCTGGTGCTGGCCCAGCCCGTAGATGACCTCGTCCTCGTCAAGGATGAACGACTGCGAGACTTCGTTGGTCCTTTCGATGAAAGAACGTAAGCCGGGACGAACCATGCCTGGCGTGTCGCGTCCCGGGGAGCTCTGCGTCGGGGTCACGCCTGTGGCCGGCGGAGCCACCATGGCCTGCGGCCGGAACCTCTGCATGAACTGCACAGGAACGAACTGCACGCCATATTCCTTCTCGGCCAGAAGACGGCCGCCCTGGAGATCGTTGAACTGGACCTTACCGGTCTCTACGTCCATGGTCACTTCGAGACGGTCCGAGACGGCCCGGACCATACTGCCAGTCGTAGTGATCCTCACCGAGGGATGCTGCGGTGCAAGCTCGACCACGAAGTCCTTCTTGTTTTCAAGATTGGACGTCGCGGCGGTCTTATACACGCGCACGATGTCGGGGGTGTAGAACTCTACTTTGACATCGATGCCGCGGACCGTGGCGGAGAACCAGTCATCTGCGGTCCTGACCTGGCAGAAACAAGTAAAGACGGAAAACAAAAGCGGAAGCAGGATTAATCTCTTCACGGTAATTGGTTTGTAGTTGGTGTTACTATATGCAAATATAGTAAACTTGCCGGAATAACAAAAGAAGGCCGACACCTCTGTGCCGGCCTTCTTTCATTTCTGCTGGAGGAATTACCTGCTGCTGTCGCGACGCGGGCGGCGGTCACCGCCACGGCGTCCGCCGCGGTCACCGCGGCCTCCGCGCTCGCCGCGGCCGCCTGCGGGGGCCTGGGCGTTGGCGGCATAGCCGGCGTTCGGGGTCAGATCCTGCTTGCCATAGCGCTCGCCGTTGCAGATCCAGACCTTGATGCCGAGGCAGCCTACCTTGGTGTTGGCGACTGCGAGAGCATAGTCGATATCGGCACGGAAAGTATGGAGCGGGGTACGACCCTCCTTGAACATCTCGGAACGGGCCATTTCGGCGCCGCCGACGCGGCCGCTGATCTGGACCTTGATGCCCTCGGCGCCAACGCGCATGGTGTTGGCGATGGCCATCTTGATGGCGCGCCTGTAGGAGACGCGGCCCTCGATCTGGCGGGCGATGCTGTCGGCCACGATGCGGGCGTCGACCTCGGGACGCTTGACCTCGAAGATGTTGATCTGGACATCCTTCTTGGTGACCTTCTTGAGCTCTTCCTTGAGCTTGTCGACCTCGGTGCCGCCCTTGCCGATGATGACACCCGGACGTGCAGCGTGAATGGTGACGGTGATGAGCTTGAGAGTGCGCTCGATGACGATCTTGGAAAGGCTGGCCTTCGAAAGACGGTTCATCAAATATTTGCGGATCTCATAGTCCTCGGCGATCTTCTCTGCATAGTTGCCGCCGACCCAGTTGGAGTCCCAACCACGGGTGATACCGATTCTGTTGCTGATAGGATTAGTTTTCTGTCCCATATTTTACTCCTCCACTGCTGCTTGTTTGACATCGAGAACGATGGTGACGTGGTTGGAACGCTTGCGGATGCGTCCGGCACGGCCCTGAGGGCAGGGACGGATGCGCTTCAGCGTGCGACCTTCGCCGACCATGATGGTCTTGACATAGACGTTGCCGTTGTCGAGCTCCTTGCTCTTCTCCGGATTCTTGGCCTC
>Ga0310696_10005802_pt1 | contig 14790 bp, 18 predicted proteins | sample AusTroGonzalo_MG_4_FD_203885 | JGI IMG/M metagenome (GOLD analysis project Ga0310696, IMG submission 203885) | Bovine rumen microbial communities from tropical cattle in Woodstock, Queensland, Australia - Gonzalo_02 (v2) (version 2) | ecosystem: Host-associated > Mammals > Digestive system >...
AATCACAACCTTCAGCATGAAACGGTCCACCTGAGCCTCAGGCAGCGGATATGTACCCTCCTGCTCGATGGGGTTCTGGGTAGCCAACACCAAGAACGGTTTGGGGAGTTCGTAGGTCTGGGTGCTGATAGTCACCTGACGCTCCTGCATCGCTTCGAGCAATGCACTCTGTACCTTTGCTGGAGCACGGTTGATTTCGTCAGCCAACACGAAGTTCGCAAACACAGGACCCTTCTTTGCCATAAACTGGCCATCCTTCTGACTATAGATCATCGTACCGATAACATCAGCAGGAAGGAGGTCGGGCGTAAACTGGATTCTGCTGAACTGTGCATCAATCAGCGAAGCCAATGTACGGATAGCCTTCGTCTTTGCCAATCCAGGCACACCTTCCAGCAACACATGACCATCCGACAACAGACCAATCAACAACGATTCCACCAGATGCTTCTGACCGATGATAGCCTGATCCATACCTGTCATCAGGTTCGTCACAAATACACTTTGTCTTTCTATTCGCTCATTCAATTCACGAATATCTACTACTTCTGCCATAATCTTATTTACTATTGACTATTGTTTTTATTTGTTCATTTATTATTAAGCCATTTAACCTACTAAGCTATTAAGCCACTAAGCTACTAAGCGAGTTCCCTCCCCCTTGAGGGGGGATAGAGGGGGCTTCTTCTAATCGGACGCAAAAATAGTGTTTTCCAATGACTCACAACACATTCGTTAATTTTTTTTAGGACAAATACCCCTCTTTTTAAGAGTATTTAATTATAAATTAAATCCAAGCAAGCAGAATGTGAAGTTAAGGGAAAATGTTGCAGCCCCTAATAGTAACAATTTTTACCCCTAAGGATTGCAAAAACAACTCCTTAGGGGCATACAGAACAAATTCAAAAATAAAGTTGTGATATTCGTCACTTAATCATCATTGCTTTTTGATTTTAAAAGAAGGAGTATCCTTGTGGCGTATTCTGACCTTATTTGTAAAAGTATTATATTCTAAGTCAATAGTATACCAAGGTTCACCCGTTTCTAAAATCTCAAGTCCGCTCACGAGGTCAACATACACTTCTCGTGAAAAATTCAGTTTTACTCTCTTTGAGCCTATAGTAAACCAATCTGGTATAGGAGTTTCACTCCACCAAATGGTATTATATCCCCTCAACTTACAATAATACTGTTCAATTTCTTTTGTATAATCAAGTAAACATGGACAAAAATCGTCTAAGAAAACATATATACTAATAATTGAATCATTTAAATAGGTAGTACTGATATCCAAATAGTATTGTCTCGATTTGACGTATTTTTCAAATTCTTTCTTCTTGGGAATAATTGAAAAAATACTATCCTCTATCATCTTAAAGGAGTTGTTTACGGATAGTTTTGTGTATGTACAAACATAGTCGTAATGTCTAAGAACAGACTGTCCATAGACACATACATTCATAAGCAAAGATATGATAAATATAGCTTTTTTCATAATGCTGTCTTTTTTATATGGTTATAAGGAAGGTTGAAGCGGAACGAAAGACATCTGCTCTTCTCGTTTGATTCCCCTCTGTTTCATCTGTTCGTAGGAAGTCTCATGAAACACTCTTCCCCAATCCTCTCCAGTCATGATACCTTCCACCTCTCCATTATCTGCCCAGATCCTCACACGAGTTGCATAGTCATATTTGAGTTTTGCCTTTGTCGCTTCATCATAATAGAAAGTGACACTATAGAACTCCCGCCCCACATTTCGTTGAATATCAGGGCGTTTATTCGTAGAGAAATACTTCTGTTTCGCAGACACCTTGGGCACAACATCCCCCTGTAGCCATTCAGGAGCGATATTCTCTGACACCTCTCTCGCCAGATTAACCAAATACTTGTTTCGCTCCTTCTCAGTCATCTCGTTCAAATCAGTAGTTTGAACAGATTGTGCCATCATGCAGATTGGCAACAATGTGAGTAATAAAACAACAATTCTTTTCATACCGTAATCATTTAGAGTTAATAAATCATTTAGAATAATAACCACTGCTTGGGTTGCGACTGCAAATTTACGGCAAAAAAATGTAACATCCTTGCAGATTTGTAACATTGAGTACACGTAGAGTACACAATATGTTAATAAAAAACGCTCTGGAGTCATTACGTAATAGTAACCGGGATTCTTACCGATCTTGAGCTCGGTTTCACGAGCATTTACTTTGATTGCCATAGTTAGTTAAGTTTGACTGGGTAATAGATAAGTTAATGAATTGTGAACCTCTCTCTTATCTCCCCCAAGGGGAGAGGATTTGTTACTCCCCTCCTTGGGAGGGGGCGGGGGAGGTTTTATTTTTGTTCCCCTTAAGGGGAAATTTTGTAACCCTTAAGGGCTGCAAAAAAAATGCGTTTAAGCCGAACATAATTTCAAGTTTACTTGAGCATTATTGAGGCGTAGCATTTTGCACGAAGTGAAATCACGCTTGATTTTCACGACACGAAGTTACAACATTGACATTGCGGTCTACGAATCATTCATTAACTTTTTTACATAAAAATCCGAAGCGTTGTCATTGTCATTAGTTGTCAATTGTCATTAAGAGTTTTGGAACCTGAAAATAGCTCATAATATATATATATATATATATTATGACACGAAAACACCATCCGAAATCCTTAATGACAACTAATGACCATGACAATTAATGACAACGTTCAAGTGAGACCTTCTTCGTGGGGCAAGGATGTCGCTAAGGCACTGGGATATGCAAAAAGCCGTAACTCGTTAGCCGCCCATGTTGACGAAGAGGACAAAAAGGACGCCCTGATTCAGGGCCTCCTCGCGCAGTTGTGCAGCATTGTCCGACTGGTTGCCCCCTTGGTGGAACTCAGAAAATGACACTCATCAACGAGTCGGGCCTGAATTCAAGGCGAATTACGTAGAATGTCAACTGTTTCCAGCGTAAGACTGACATGATTTGCCACAACTTTTCCTTGTGTTATGGCAGTTTCAACTCCGTACCTAATGGGATGAAAGAGGTGTCGGTGAGTCCATTGAGTTCCATGATACGCGGAACGGAGTCTGTGGTGTTATAATGAAGAACGGAAATCGTTGTGATGGATTCTCCTTTCTGGAAGGGATGTACTTTATAAGTGGGAACTTCGGTGAGCGACGAGCGGTTAGCGGTTTGCGTGCTTTTATCAACCTTCGGCTCTACTGATGATGGCGTTTCTGCATCTGAATTGTTGGAAAAGATGCTCACAAGGCATATAGCAATGAGGGCAACAATAAGGGCAACAGACACCCAAATCCACCAACGGGAAGAATGGCCCCCTTCGGCTGCACTCAAAGGGAGGGGGCTATGAGTGGAAGGTGAAGAAGCCTCCCCCGCCCCTTCTTTAAGGAGGGGAGATATTGAGGGTGAAGCGTTATCGATTGCAGGAGTTTCTACCTTACGCGCTGCTACCTTTTTGGGGGCAGGAGTAGGTTCTACGAGTTCTGCTCCATTGAGCACTGCATTCACTTTGTCTTCCTCAACAAACTTCAGTTTATTGTGGCCAGGAATGACAATGCGTTCGCCTGTGTTGACATCTACACTGCCACGATCGGCCACTTTGATTGTTTTGAACGTACCAAGACCTTTGACCTTGACGATACCATCACGAGTGATGCCATCGTTAAGAGACTTGAAGAATGCATCGACGAAGGGCCCTACTTGCTGTGCGTTCCATCCACGTTGGCGCAATGTGTCTACCAAGTTCTGTGTGGTGATTTTCTTAGCCATATTCCTTCCTCCTTATTTCTTCGTTGATTTGACTTTACCTTTCATCACATCTGTAGGTTTAAAGGCTATGGTTTTGCTCTCTGGCACTTCCACATAGTCCTTCGTGTTGGGGCTGTACATGCGGCGGGCAGCCTTGGTCTTGAGTTCCAACGTACCTAGATCGGGCAACACGATCGCATTGTCTTGCTTGATTTCGTTCACCATGACAGCGGTCAGTGCAGCTGTCAGTTGCTCTGCATCCTTCTGTGACATCGATGCGGTCTGAGCAATCGATTTGATAAAATCCTGATAGTTCACAATCTTATTTAACTATTTAACGATTTACTATTGACTATTGTTTTTTATTTGTTCATTTTATTATTTAGCCATCATTCAATAACCAATAACCTATAACCAATAACCATTATCTATTAAGCTACTAAGCTATTAAGCTTTTTTCCCCATACAAATCGAAGTCATCGGCATCGGTGATAGTGACCTGATAGAAACATCCACGACGAAGTGTGCCTGCTGATGAAGGAATCAGTACTTCGGGGTCGACTTCTGGGGAATCGAACTCGGTACGACCTACATAGTACTCCCCCTCTTTGCGGTCGATGATGACCTTCAGGGTCTGTCCCACCTTGGCAGCCTGCACCTCTGCGGAAATCTCTTGCTGAATGGCCATCAGCTGACTGAGTCGCTGCTGCTTCACCTCGTCGGGTATTTCGTCCTTGAAGTGACGGGCGGCATAGGTTCCGTCTTCCTCGGAATAGGCAAAAGCACCCATTCGCTCGAAACGTGCCCAGCGGACAAACTCTTTCAACTCTTCGAACTCCCGCTCCCCCTCACCTGGGAATCCCACCATCAGCGTGGTACGCAGATGAATGCCCGGCACGGCTTCACGCAATCGAGTAATCAACTCATAGGTCTGCTCCTTATCGACATGCCGACGCATATTGGTCAGCACGTTGGTACTGATATGCTGGAGGGCAATATCGAGATAGCGGCACACATTGTGATGGCGACGCATCACATCGAGCAACTCCATCGGGAACTGATGCGGATAGGCATAATGAAGACGTATCCACTTCACTCCTTTCACCTGAGCCATGCGGTCGATGAGAGGGGCAATCATCCGACGCTTGTAGAGGTCAACTCCGTAGTAGGTCAACTCCTGTGCGATGACTTGAAACTCGCGAACACCCTTGCTCACCAAGTATTCCACCTCTGCGATAATCTCGTCCATCGGACGACTGTGATGACGACCTGTGATGATAGGGATAGCACAATAGGCACACTTGCGGTCGCACCCTTCTGATATCTTCACATAGGCATAATGGCGAGGAGTGGTGAGTTGGCGTTCATAATCTGCAATTGGCAATTGCGGATTATGAACGCGTGCCAGTTCTTCCACGATACCGTTCCAATCGAACTTTCCATAGAAGCGATCGACCTGCGGAATCTCTTTGCCGAGTTCCTTCATATAGCGTTCGGACAGACAACCCATGACATAGAGACGGCGCAGACGGCCTTCTTCCTTTGCCTGACAGAACTCGAGTATCATGTTGACAGACTCCTCCTTGGCATCACCGATGAAACCACAGGTATTGATAATCGCAATCTCGCCTCGAGGACGGGGCGAGTCATGCGTCACTCGATAGCCCAATGCCTTCAAGCGTGCCATCAGTTGTTCGGAATCCACCAGGTTCTTCGAACAGCCTAACGTGATGATGTCAACCGTATTTCGTCTCAATTCTCAAATAATTAGTAGTGGTTGCAGGCTCTATGTCACCCTCAATAACCAATAACCATTAACCTTTAACCATTATTCCCAAACAACGAATCCACAAACTCCCTGCGGTTGAATGCCTGCAGGTCTTCCATTCCTTCACCCAGTCCGATATATTTTACTGGTATCTTGAACTGGTCGGAAATTCCGATTACCACCCCACCCTTGGCTGTTCCATCGAGTTTGGTGATTGCCATTGCCGTCACTTCGGTAGCAGCGGTGAACTGACGTGCCTGCTCAAAGGCATTCTGTCCTGTTGAGCCATCGAGTACCAGCAACACCTCATCGGGGGCTGTATCCATGTGTTTCTTCACCACATTTCGTATCTTGGTCAACTCGTTCATCAGTCCAACCTTATTGTGCAGACGCCCAGCTGTATCGATGAGCACCACATCGGCATTGTTGGCAATGGCCGAACTGACGGTATCATAAGCCACAGAGGCAGGATCGCTACCCATCTGTTGTTTCACGACTGGCACACCCACACGCTCACCCCAGATACACAACTGTTCAACGGCAGCAGCACGGAATGTATCGGCAGCACCAAGATAGACCTTCTTACCAGCCTGCTTGAACTGATAGGCCAACTTGCCGATGGTGGTGGTCTTTCCCACACCATTCACACCCACGACGAGTATCACGTAGGGCTTATGGTCGGTAGGCAATTGGAAGCCTTCGGTATCGTCCGTGTTGTTCTCTGTCAGCAGGTTGGCAATCTCTTCACGCAGGATGCCATTGAGTTCTGCTGTATCAACATATTTATCGCGAGCCACACGAGCTTCAATCTTCTCGATAATCTTCAGGGTAGTATCCACGCCTACATCCGAGGTGACGAGCACCTCTTCGAGATTGTCCAAGACCTCATCGTCAACTTTCGATTTTCCTGCTACTGCACGTGCTATCTTACCAAACACGCTCTCTTTCGTCTTGGCCAATCCGCTATCCAGCGTTTCCTTCTCTTTCTTTCCAAACCAATTAAAGAATCCCATAATATATTATATATAATGTGAAATGTAAAATGTAAAATGTAACTGTTGAAGTATACCGACTGCAAAGATAATGCTTTTTCGTGAAACTTGCAAATAATTAAACAAAATAAGTGTCCAACACAGGACACTTATTTCCAATGATTATGAAACAAAAGTACAAATTAGCTTTTAGCTATTTGCATATTTCTTTGCGTCTTCGTTCAGAAGAACCTTTTCTTCAAACATATATGCGCCAGTCTTTGGAGACTTACACATCTTAATAACTTTTGTGTATGCGCGACCATCCTTTGATTGGAGAGTAGCGACCGCTTTCTTTGCCATAGTCTATTAATTCTTTATCTATAATTAACCTATAACCATTAATCTATAACCCTTACTTGATTTCCTTATGAACAGTCATCTTCTTAAGGATAGGGTTATACTTCTTCAGTTCCAGACGGTCTGGAGTGTTCTTACGGTTCTTTGTTGTGATGTAACGTGATGTTCCTGGAAGACCGCTTTCCTTCATTTCCGTGCATTCAAGAATTACCTGCACTCTGTTACCTTTAGCTTTCTTTGCCATGATTTCGTTTCTCCTTAATGATTATGCAATTACTTGGATGTCTTTCCAGTCGCAATAGCCTTTTGCTACAGCCTGACGCAATGCAGCATCAAGACCAATTCGGTTAATAATGCGAAGACCAGCAGCACTGACCTTCAATACAATCCAACAATCTTCTTCTACATAGTAGAATTTCTTAGTGAACAAATTGACCTCAAAACGTCTCTTTGTTCTGCGAAGTGAGTGTGAAACGTTGTTACCGATCACTGACTTCTTACCTGTGATTTGACAAATTTTTGACATATTTCTTTTTCTTAATTATTCTGCTATATTTCTTGTCGGGATTTTTAAACAGCGTGCAAAGTTACGAATTTTTTTTGAACCGCCAACAAATAATGCATTATTTTTCGCACTTTTTTTCGATTTCTGTGCCCTATCCACTCACAACAATACGGTTGAAGCGCACAAATTGGCCTCAAAAGAGCGAAGATGCATCTAAGAAACAGCAACCTGATTTCCTGCTCTCAACCCGCAAAATACGGGCTCAACGGTCAATCGTCAAAATGGTATCCATGCAAATGCTCGTCAGGAAAGACGGAAGCACACAAGCGATACAGACGTGGGTCGTATGCTTTCAGTTGCTCTCGTGTTTTCAGCGTAAACCTACTACCATCATTCTGCGGGACCACCATCCTGCAAGTGTTGAACCATGCCTGAGCACCTTCCGCAAAATACTCCTCGCTGTTGGTCATCGAATACGTGCCGCTCCACAATCCCTCACGCTTCGCCTGATTGAAAGCAACATTCAGGCTGTCGCGAAACTCTCGGTTGATACGCCGCAAGGCAAAATCCACATTATGAGCAAATTCGTGCACCATGATACTCTCGCTCCAATACCGCTCGCGGAAATTAGGTATTTTCACCAGGTTTTCCTCCCCTATCGACATCACAGGCAACTGCAGGGTAGCTCCGTAGCCCCTTCCCCGTTGGTCCCAATCGGTTTCGGGCCACCATACCTTCATCATCTTACATTCAGGGAGGTCCGTAATGTTTTCCTTATACCCCACAACTCCGATTCTGAAGTGGCAACGTATCATCTCCTCACGTGCTTCGGGTATTCTGCTCAGCATGTGGTTTGCGATATAGCGAGCCTGTAGCAGCGCCGTGTCGGATACAGCAGCCGAAGCTACGACAGGCAGACCGTTTGCACTTACGTACTTCTTGTACCAAGAATCCAGAGGCGACTCCTTTCGTGCCAACCACTGCGTGAGTGTTGGAGGGGGAGTCGTCACTTTGTCCTGTGACTGCATGTTTGTAGTCAAGGCAAACAATGCGATGAATATCAAAACTATTTTCTTCATTTCCTTTTAGTTTTAAGAACTATCAATTGTCAACCACTTTCAGTCCTTCCTTATCCAGTCGATAGACGGTCCAGTCTTTCATCGGCTTGGCTCCCAAAGAGAGGTAGAAATAGTTGTAGAAGTAGAGTGCAAAACCCACCTCACGACCATCCACCACAGCAAAGACTGCCTCAGCCCTATGTTGATTAATCTGGTTCTTAGAAGACCAATGAAAATCTGTTCTATCTCCTTATATGAGGAGCAATAAGGTTGATAAGTTGTATGTCGTTGAATTTCTTTTTGTATGGGTCGAATTTGGGGATTCTCAATGCTACTGAATTTATTTGCCTGCCTTGATTCTTTTCCCTAAAGAAAAAACAAACTTGCTGCTGATAGGTTTCCATCTGAATCGTATCCACTTTGCAGTTTGCACACTTTTGGCATAAAGAATCAAACTTGGCAACAATGCTGTCTGATTTGTTCTGGCAACTCTGTGCAACAGAAAAACAGGGTATAAACATCAACGCCAAAGTCCCTATTATCCGCGAAACAACGGTATCCTTCCTTATGCTCATTAGTGTCATATCGTTCCTTATTTAATGTGAGTTCAACGAAACTTTAGTTCGACGGAGTCAATTATAATTCATTGAAAATTTGGTAATGAGCGATATTTTCAGTACCTTTGCAGTGACGAAACAACAAATGTTCACTAAAAATATCGCCATTGATTACCGAGGACAAAGTTACAGAAATTTTTTGTATGGCAGATGATTTTTGCAAGTTTTTTTGATTCAATGATGGCAAAATATACGATTCCCACGCCTAAAAAGCACAAATACCACCGTTCTGGCACACTTTCCAAGTCTGTTCGACAAGCTCACGTCAAGGCAGAGGTCATGGTGATCATGATTCTGTTTCATGGTTCAGGCTATCGATGCCTGAAGCATTTGAGTTGTTTATTTTGTTGTTTAAAGCTATTAACAAGTCAATAATTATTCTACTCTGCTTCCTACTTACTTTTTCTTTACCTCTTTCTTTACCTTTTGTTGACTATATAGACATTAAGGTGACAATCTATAGAGGTCAACATAACACCGACATAAGGTCAACATAACACCAACATAAGGTCAACATAACACCAACATAAGGTCGACATAACACCAACATAACACCGACATAAGGTCAACATAAGGTTCACATAAGGTTTACATAAGGTTTACATAAGATGAATATGAGGTACATTTGAGGTACCATAGACTTGGTATAGAGTTGGTATAGTGTTGATATAGACTTGCTTCCAATTATTTGACGTTGTGTTTTTCACATAGTAGAGACAGACGAAAAGCGGTATGTTTATTCTGATGCAAAGATACAAAAAGTATGGTAATCTTCCAAACTTTTTCAAAGAAAAAGCATGAAAAGGGATGAAATATAGGCCGTAGTTGCATTTTTTTCGATAATTCGTTGTGTAGGTCATTTTTTATTCCTACCTTTGTGCCAAATATGCGAATTTTTATTTTATTCACAACAATTAATACCAAAAACAAGAATGAAACTTAACAAGAAAGCATTACTAGCATTCGCAGTTGCATCATTGTTCGGTATGTCTGCCTACGCCACTCCAGGTGATGGCGACGGCGACAAGAACGACCTCACGAAGGAAAATGTGCAACCAACTTTGGCTGACTATTTCAGCCCAGTCTCTAAAAACGTAGCGAAACCCGATGCAAAGGGATTTATTCGCAGGTGGTTATTACTGGAACCCATCGACAAACCAAACCGTAGCAACACTGTATTCACCGATTCTTACATCCGTGAGAACTTCGGTCAGCAGTATTTCCCTGGCCAGTTTACTGACGTTCCTACCGACGGAAAGATTGAGAAGGTAGGTGAGCAGGAACTGAAGTGGCATGCATTCGACGCTACACGCTACAACGTGAAGTTGTTCCGTTTTGCTTCCGGTCTTGAAAAGCAGGTTTACGGCGTGCTGTTCTGGGCTGTTACCATTATCGACTGCCCTGAGGACATGCCAAACGTTCGTCTTGCAGTAGGTTCGAACTCAGCATCAATGTGGTGGCTCAATGGCGAAGAAGCTGTCATCCTCTCAGGCGACCGCCGTATGGTAGTCGACGATGTGATGTCAGGACGTCTGAACCTGAAGAAGGGAAAGAACGTGCTTCGCGGCGCTGTCATCAACGGTCCAGGTATGAGCGACTTCTGTGTTCGCTTCTATCAGGAAAACGGAGAACCATTAACCAACTACTCAGTAACCTTAACTAAATAATCGGTAATCATTATGAGACAGTATAAGAACATCATAAAGGGCTTCGGTGCCCTCGTAGGTATCATGCTGAGTCAGTCAGCAATGGCACAAATCGGTGCCCCATTCATCCACGACCCATCAACCATCGTGGAGTGTGACGGAAAATACTATACATTCGGTACAGGTGGCGGCGGCCTCATCTCTGAGGACGGTTGGACTTGGAACAGTGGTGCACAGCGTCCAGGTGGCGGTGCAGCTCCTGATGCCATGAAGATCGGCGACCGCTATCTCGTAGCTTACAGTGCTACAGGTGGTGGACTTGGTGGCGGTCATGCAGGCCGTATCCTCGTGATGTGGAACAAGACTCTCGACCCAGAGTCTCCTGACTTCCAGTTCTCTGAGCCTATCGAAGTAGCTCGTTCTATTCAGGACGAAGACTGCGACGCTATCGATGCAGGTCTGTTGCTCGATCCAAAGACTGGTCGTCTGTGGGTAACTTACGGAACTTACTTCGGACATATCCGTATGGTGGAGATCGATCCTAAGACCGGTGAGCGTGTTAAGGGTAACAAGGCAAAGAACGTAGCTATCGACTGCGAGGCTTCTGACCTTATTTATAAAGATGGTTATTACTATCTGCTCGGTACTCACGGTACCTGCTGCGACGGTGGTAACTCTACATACAACATTGTCTGCGGTCGTTCAAAGAACGTGACTGGTCCATTCATCGACAACGTAGGTCGTGACATGATGGAAGGTGGTGGCCGTATGGTTATCGCTGGTTCAGGACGTACTTGGGGTGCTGGTCACTTCGGACGTTTTGTCGTAGCTGAAGGTGTTGAGAAGATGTCTCTCCACTGGGAGGCAGACCTCGATCAGGGTGGTCGTAGCGTTCTCGCTATCCGTCCAATCATCTGGAAGAACGGTTGGCCAATTGGCGGCGAACTCTTCAAGGAAGGTACTTATGAAATCGAGTCAGAGCGTCGTGGCTACTCTCTTGAACTTGTTGTTGACTTCGTTCGTATGAACCGTGGTGGCGGCATGTTCGGTGGTGGAGGCGGCTTCGGTGGCTTCGGTGGCATGGGTGGTGGCGCTCAGCGTCCTGCTGGTGCTGCTGGTGGTGCTCAGCGTCCTGCTAATGCACAAGGTGGTCAAGCTCCTGCTGGCGGTTTCGGCGGCTTTGGTGGCTTCGGAGCTGGTGCTCCTCAGGGTGCTGGTGCTCCTCAGGGAGCCGGTGCTGCTGGTGCTCAGCGTCCTGCTAACGGACAAGCTCCTGCCGGTGCTGGTCAGGCTCCTGCCGGATTTGGCGGTATGGGAGGCTTTGGTGGCTTCGGTGGCGGTGCTGCTGGTGGTGCTCAGGCACAGCGTTCTACTCAGCAGGCTGCTCCTCAGCCAGTTGCTTCACAGACACTTGCTGATGTCATTGAGGATTGGCCAAAGGGTGAAATCCGCGTTCGTATGGCCGACTATATGGGTCGTCCTCACCAGCGCTGGACAATCACAGCCGTTCCTGAGGCAGGTGGTTACCTCGGTGGTCCTTACTACAAGATCATCATCGCTGGTACAAACCGTGCCCTCGCAGCTACTGCAGACAAGGATGTAACTTCTGTTCCTAAGTTCACAGGTGCTCCTGAACAGCTCTGGCGCATCGACCAGTGTACCGACGGTACTTACCGCATCATGCCAAAGGCCGTTCCTGGAACTGACGAAGAACTCGTGCTGATGTCAGCTGGTGACTGTACTCCTACTCTCGGTAAGTGGGACTTCAGCAGCGACAACTGCAAGTGGAACTTCAAGGATATGACCAAGGATATCACAGTAAGATAATCCTATCACATACAACCAAGACGTGCAGGCCAACCGCTTGCACGTTTTTATTATATATATAAATAAGGTGCCGTCGGAATGTACATTTAGTTACATTCTAATACAAAGTTCGGATGAATTACGTTTTTTTTATAGAAAAAATGGAGATTAAATCCAAGGGAATGATTATCTTTGTAACCGAAAAGGATATGGGCATCGTGCCTGTGTACATATATTTATCGTTCAATTGTATTAAACGGAAAGTTGTTTAAAGATGAAAAAGATATATCGATTATTGGCTATATTGATGTTCGGAATGCTCACACAGGCTACAACGTGTGAAGATGACATCCCTAAGCAGAATTACATTATGAACGAGGACAAGGTGCCGCAAGAGCCTTATCTGACAACGATTTCTTCCGACTATTTTCAGGCAAATGTAGCTCGGCACGGATGGAAATGGAAAGGGTCGTGGCGCATCGGCGAGGATGGTATCAGCATGCGTTATTACGCTACCAATGAGTGGGACTTTATGCCCAACGACCTGTATTTCGGGACAGATTCCATGACCGTGTTCCTGTATAAGCAGGACTGCAACTTACGACGGACGGACAGTTACACTTATGATGCCGCCAACAATCTAATCAAGAGCAACGCCATTGTCTACATGCAACTGACTGACGCCGACTCGCTCAACATCACGTTTATTGAGCGGCTTGGCAACTATTATTACAAAAGCAGTTACGAACGCATGCTGCCATACGAGGTGAATGCGCGATGGAACGGCTCAAAACCTGAGCAGCAATGAAAGTTCGCCTGATACTCTTTTCTTTGCTCTCTTTCCTGGCAACATGTCAGATTACGGGGCAGCAACTGAAGCCATTCGTCAAAGGCGGACTGACTATCGGTCTTTTCGAAGGGACCGATGCCAGCAACGAGTCAGCGGGGCACACCGGCCTGAATCTTGGAGCAGGCATCCAGATTCCTCTCAGCAAATCACACCCAACATTCCTCGAACCAGCGCTTGTGCTTATTTCAAAAGGAAATGTCTACGACGTAAGCAAGGCAGGCGGCCGGGTCACGTTCAACCTTTGGTATTTTGAAACACAGCTGGACTTTGTCTATCGCTGGAAGATAGGAACCCACTGGCGCATACCCATCGGAACGGGTCTGTATGGTGCATACGGCATCAGCAGCAAAGTGTCTGCTACGAATGGCATCACATGGTTTCAAGGGATTCACGTAGGCAAATCGCCCTCAATGTTTGATGACGAAATAGGCGCAAACCGCTGGGACGCAGGATGGCGGGTATGTACCTTCGGCGCGGAATACAGGCAGTTCGCATTACGCTGCGACTTCGAAATCGGCTTCTTTTCCCAATTTCGCAACAAAAAACTATACGCTTTGGAAAAGAAGTCTCAAGGGGCCAACTGGGCCTTTTCCCTGAATATTGGATATAGTTTCTAAGATGACTGGATTCGGTCATGCGCATGAAGGATTTCAATAATGCGCATTAACGGACTGAATAATGCGCATTAACGGACTGAATAATGCGCATTAACCGATTGAATGATGCGCATCAACGGAATGAATGATGCGCATCAACGGAATGAATGATACGTATGAACGGAGCAAATCATACGTATGAACGGAGCAAATCATACGTATGAACGGAACTTTAATTCATAACTAACAGGTCGTATCGTATGTTATCTTCGGCTACGGAGCGCCCATGAGAAGGACTGGTACTGCGTGTCGTTGACGACGGATGTGTAGTATTATTCGAAACAGAAACACACATTGTTTGGATGGGTTGACGGACGGAATCCTGTTTTTGTGGCTGCGGTGCAGGCATCTGAACATATACGGTATCGACACGTGCCGTGAGCGGGGCGTCATTCTGTGAATTTTCAGTCCAAATACCTACAAAGAAGCCAACGACGGCTGCTGCGGGGATGGCGACGAGCCAGGTGGGAATGCGGTGCCAAGGTCGTGTACGGTTGAACTCGGAACGGACACTCAGTTGTTCGTTCTCTTCGTCGCGCAACTGACGGGCGATGCGGATGATGTCTTGATCAGTGATGTTCATATTGCTTCAGGTTTTGTTTGATGATATTCATTGCTTTGTGTAGACGCGACTTCACGGTACCCTCGGGTAGGTCGGTGATTTGCGCTATCTGGGGAACGGTCAACTCTTCTTCATAGTGCAGCGAGAAGAGCATCGCGTAGGATTCTGGGAGTTTACGGAGAATGTCTTGTAAGGCATCATGAAGGTCTTTCATGTCCAACTCCACCTCGATGCTGGCC
>Ga0310696_10005803_pt1 | contig 14790 bp, 13 predicted proteins | sample AusTroGonzalo_MG_4_FD_203885 | JGI IMG/M metagenome (GOLD analysis project Ga0310696, IMG submission 203885) | Bovine rumen microbial communities from tropical cattle in Woodstock, Queensland, Australia - Gonzalo_02 (v2) (version 2) | ecosystem: Host-associated > Mammals > Digestive system >...
TGTCCCGGACCCGGATGACGCCGCCGTTGGCGTCACGCCGGATGATGATGTCGCCGAACTGCTCGGGCGTTTTGAGCCGTCCGAGGACGTTCAGCTTGTACTCCACGTACTTGCTGCTGCCCTCGCCGCCGATGCTGCCCGCCGCCGCCTGGATGTTCTGCTGGCTGATGGCGGAGGTGAGTTCCGACGTGGAGATGCCCAGCGCGGCCATGCGCAGGGGATCCAGCCAGATGCGCATGCTGTACTCCTTGGCCGCCAGAAGTTCCGCGGCGGCCACGCCGTCGATACGGGCGATGGCGTCCTTGAGGCCGGTGGTGATGTAGTTGTTGAGTTCGAGGACCGTGAGTTTGCTGTAGTCGGTCATGAAGGTGAACACCGCGAGGATGTCCCCCGTCCTCTTGCCGATGTTGAGTCCGACGCGCTTGACCTCTTCGGGCAGCTTGTTCTCGGCCCGCTTGGCCGCGTTCTGGACGTTGACCATGGCGATGTCGGAGTTCGTGCCGCTCTTGAAGGTGATGGTGCACTGGTAGCTGCCGTTGTTGTTCGCCGTACTGCTGAAATAGAGCATGTCCTCCAGACCGTTGAACTCGGACTCCAGCGGGATGCCCACTGTTTCGGCCACGGTCTCGGCGCTGGCACCGTCATAGGCGGTCTGGACGTAGATCTGCGGCGGCGCGATCTCCGGGTATTCGGCGATGGGCAGCTTGAAGACGCAGATGAGCCCGGCCAGCACCATCACGATGCTGATGACGAAGGCGAACTTCGGGCGGTTGATGAAGATCTGTGAGAACATGGGTCACTTTGCTCCGCGCTGGACCGGTTTGACCGGGATCTGGGGGATGACCTTGTGACCGCCCTCGACGATGACCGTCTCGCCGGGTTTGAGGCCGCTGCGGATGACCTGGGCGTTGTCCGTGCAGTTGCCGAGGACGACGCTCCGGTGTTCCGGGATGTTGGAGGAAGAGACCACGTAGACGAAGGGGCCCTTGATGTCGTGCATGACCGCCGAGGGCAGCACCGCGGGATACTCTTTGTTGTCGTCCTTGGTCAGGAGGACCGTCACGACGCCGTAGGGGATGAGGAGATTCTCCGGATTCTTGAACCGGGCCCAGACCCGGATCGTGTCGGTCTCCTGCTGGATGGAGGTGTCGACGATCTCGATGCTCCCCGCATGCTTGTATTCGGAGTCGTCCGCGAGCTTGATCCTGACGTTGGCCTGCTTGCGGATGTTGGCGTCGTTCCCGAAAAGCGAGAGGAACGCTCTGGCGCTCACGGAGAAGCGCACGCGGATGGGATCCGTCTGCACGGTCTGCACCAGCGTGCCGCTGGAGGGCGTCACGTAGTTGCCCGGCGAGTAGGCCGCCTTGCCGGTCTTGCCGGTCGTCATGGCGACGATCTTCGTGTTTTTGAGGTCGTCCTTGGCGAGGACGAGGGCGGCTTCGGCCTCGGCGAGCTGGGCCTTGAGGGTGTCGCGTTCGCAGAGGACGTTCTGGTAGGTGTCGAGGGAGACGGCCTTCTTGTTGAAGAGCTCCTGCTTGCGGTCGAGGTTGTTCTGGGCGTAGGCGAGTTTCGCCTTGATCTGGGCGATCTTGGCCTCGGCGGACTTCACCGCGGCGCTGTAGCGGGTGGGATCGATCTCGAAGAGCAGCTGCCCGGCTTTGACGAACTGGCCGTCCTTGAATCCCTGACTTATGATGTCGCCGGAGACTCTTGCCACGGAGTAGACGTTGTTGATGGGCACGATGGTCCCGACACAGCGCCGGGCCGTGATGTCGTGGGCGGTGAACACCTTGTCCACCAGCACGGTCGGGATCGGCATGGCCATGGCCGGCTTGGCGGCCGGTTTGGCGGGTTTCTTCTTTTCCTGCGCTGCCGGACAGACCGCGCAAACCGCGGCGGCGAGCAGCAATGCTCCGGATGCTTTCTTCAGATCCATTTCAACACATATTCCTGTTTTCCGGCGGGATCCCGCCTGTTTCGAAAAAGTCTATCCAACTAATATACCATTCACCGCGAATAGTTACAAGTTCCGAAATAAAAAATTTGTCAAAAAAGCTGCCGTTCCGGTTTCGCGTCTTGATTTTTCGGAAAAGCACGGTACAGTAAACGGGGATGGATGGGATGGACATGAGACTCGAACGCTTCCTCAAAGTTCTGCCGGCCGCGGTTTTCTTTGCGGGGGCCCTCCGGGCGGGGGATCCCCCCGCATGGGATCGCCTGGCGGCGCAAAAAGGGTGTCTGATATCGGCGTCGGACGTCGATTTCACGGTCGAGGGGAGCCTCTTCGCCAAAAAGGACTGGCAGCTGTTCTTCGCCTCCGCCGGAAAGGACGAGGGGAAATTCCGGGCGCTCCTCGACCGGTTTCCGAGCCCGCGGCCGACGGCGGTCCACATCTGCAATTTCAGGAATGCAGCGGAGGGTGAGCTCGCCGTTTTCGCCGCCCAGCAGATCGTCAAGAGGAACTGGTACGCCTATGACGGAGACAACGACAAAATCCGGCGGGCGGCCCGGACGAACGCCGCCTCCAAGGCTCTGCTGCTCAAGGACCTTCTCTCCGACAAGGCCGCGTGTGCCCGACTGCGGGGATATTTCATGAAGCTGTACAAGTCGCGGAAGCCCTCCGGCGCGGCGGAAAAGTTTTGAACCGCCTCCCCGTTCCGTGAGTTCAGTTTTCGAAGAACGTGAGACGGCCGTCCGGCGCGATCCTCAAAAAAACGTAATCGACGGGCGTGAACACGGTGGAAAACGAGCCCCTGTACTTTTTGTACTTCCGGGCGACCAGGAAAATATCCTCCGCGATCGGGTCCGCCATCGTGAAGACCGGCGGCGTCAGGCGCTTCCCCGTCCGGTCGATGAACCCGAAACGGGCTCCGTCGCGGGAATCCTTTCTGTACGCGTAAAATCTGCCTGAAAAATCCGACAATCCGTCGAAGGCAAAGGGGATCACGGTATTGCCTTTGACATCTATGACGCCCGCTTTCCCGTTTTTGCCGGACACGGCCGCGACCCCGCGGGAAAAATCGCGGGCGAAGGAAAACTCTCCCGGGAAGGCGCGTTCGCCCCTGCGGTCGACGAAAAAGCGGACCCGTCCGCCGGTGGACACGTGAAACATCCCGTGGGAAAAGCGGCCGACGCCCTCATACTTGAAGGGGAGCACCTCTTTCCCCGCCGTATCGACGGCGCCCCACTTGCCCCTCAGGACCGCTTGCGCGCAGCCGTTCTGGAAATCGAAGGCCTTTTCATATCGGAAATCGTGCACGAGACGCCCGTTGCGGTCGATGTACCCCCATTGGCCGTTTTTCCGCACACGGGCCAGACCGCAGGAGAAGTCGTCGGCAAGATCGTACGCGCAGGGAATGACGATCTTCAAACTGGTGTCCGCAAAGCCCCATTTGCCCTCCCGTTTCACGGCGGTGAGGCCTTCCGAAAAAGTCTGTTTCCGGAAGATGCAGTTTTCGGAGGGCTCGCCGACGGCGTCGAAAGGGAAGGGACCGCATTCTTTGCCGTCCTTCAGCAAAACCCGCGTTCCGTCTTCGCGGAGACCGACGGCGACGCCTCCCGACGGCAGAGTGATGCCCGCGTAGACCGGGGGCGTCACCACCTTTCCCCGGGCATCGCAGAGGCCCCAGGTCGTTTTGCCGAAAAACGGTGTGCGGCGGTACGGGTAAAGCTCTTCTCCGAAAAGGAACTGCGAAGCCAGAAGGAACAAAAGGAACGCTGTCTTCTTCATGAGGCCCCCCTCTCTTCCGCGCTGCCCGATCTCCGTTGTCGTGCAGGGTGTTCCGTGAGATCGACGCTCCTTTACTTTAGCGCGGAAACCGCAGAATGTCAAGGGGAAATTTGAAAATCCCGGCGCGTTCCGCGGCCGGGACTCAGCCTTTTCTGATGATGACGAGAGCGATGAGGCTCCACACGGCGAGCATGACGAGGCTTGTGATCCAGACGGGGAACCAGCCGACGGTGAAGACCAGGGTCAGGGCCAGCGCGGTCCAGATGCCGCCGCCCATGACGGGTTCGTGGACCAGCTGCTTGTAGCCGAACGTGGCGGCGGCGCCGGTCTTGTTCTCGGGGTCCACGGTGCGCAGCAGCATGAGTCCCGTGGCGGTGACGCCGGTGGCCTGCCCGAAATCGGCGATGGCCTTTTCGAACCAGGCGTTCTTCAGCAGTTTCGGCGCGGCGAAGACGACGACGGCGATGCAGAAAACAGTCCCCGCGGCCACCAGTATCAGCAGCGGCAGGAAATTGTCGGCGACGACCTTGAGCTGGATGGTCGCCACGGCGGCCGTCACCAGAAAATCCAGCGACGCGCCCGAAAGCCGCTGCATCTGCTCCCGGCTGACGAGGTAGCCGATCCGGACCCGGTCGAGAAAGAGCTGCAGCAGGACGCCGCCGATCATGCACAGGGGGAAGAGGGGAAATCCGCTGAAGATCCGGATCCTGGCCGCGGGGAAGAGCTTCAGCTCGGCGAACTGCAGCCCTTTGAGCATGCCGAAGCCGATCAGGATCGACATGCCGATGAGCGCCGTGTGGAAGGCGAGCGAGTCGATGGAGTCGCAGAACACGGTCTGCACCCCGGCGTTGGGCCGCCTGTTCCGGGGAAGATAGACGCCCAGCCGTTCCGGGCGCTTCCGCCGGGAAAAGCTCCGGATCTCCCGGACATAGCCCTTTTTCAGCGCCCAGTTGATCAGGATCATCCCCGCGATGATGCCGACGATCATGCCGCAGGTGGCCACGGTGTAGCCCAGGGCGATGCCGTCCTCCCACTTGAACTGTCGGAAGACGCCGGTCATGCCGCCGACGGTCCCGTGGCCGCCCTGAAAGCCGATCTCCAGCAGATTGCCGAAGGCCGGATTCACGCCGAAGAGGGGGAAGAAGAGGAAGCCCGCCAGCGTCAGCCCCACGACGTACTGCCCCCAAGCCAGGATCTGCCCGAGGCAGATCTGCGGAAAGGCGGTTTTCAATACCTTGCCGATCCCGGGGGTGACGGTCCCGAGGAAGAGCGATGCGAAGATGACGTTGATGAGGAATCCCGGCAGGAGTTTCAGGTTCCGGACGACCTCTTCCGGCACGTATTTCCCCGCGAGGGAGAGGACCAGCAGGCCCGCCAGTCCGCCGATGACGGAGCTGGGCAGATAGAGTTTCTGAAAGAGGGGAATGCTCGTCCTGAGCAGTTTCCCCGTCAGCAGCAGCAGCGAGAGCGCGCAGAAGACGATGATGGCGGTCATGATGGATTCCCCCTCTCCGGATAAAATCGTGATAAAATACTCCGGAACGGCCTTTTTTTCAAGTTGAAAACGCGGCCGTTCGTGCTATATTAGCCGCCGGAGGGAAGGAAAATGCGCCTGTCGTCACTTGTTCTGCGGCTGACCGGAACCGGGCTGATCGCCCTGGGATTTTACGTGGGCTGGCTGATGCTGCGGCCTCAGCCGGGCCTCGGCGATCTGCTCGAACGGCTCCCCGATCACGACTACTGCGCCGAAGCCCGGCGTCTGGCCGCCCGCGGGGAGTACGCCGAGGCGAAGGCGCTGTGCGAGGACATCATTTCCTGCGGTCTGCCCGGCGACAGGCCCGCGCGGATCCTGCGGGACATCTGCGACGAACGGATGAACTCGTTCCGTCTCCGGGTGCGGAACGCGGTCACGGCTTTTGTCACCGGGGATCCCCGGAACTCCGCGGAGGAGGCCGGAGCCGCCATGCTTTCGGATATGCTCATGTACGGCGATATCCGCGACCTTGCCGTACAGGGATCCCGCCGGCTGGCGGGACAGCCCGCCGATCCCCTCATCGCCGCTCTGGCCGCGGCGGGACTTCTCACTGAATTCGTCGACGCGGCGGACTGGGCTCCGGCGCTCTTCAAGCTGCTGCGCCGGGCGTCGGTCATTTCGGACAAACTCGCCGCGAATCTCTTCCTCCGGACCGCGCGGGGAGGGAGGACGACGCTCCGGCTCCGCCCGGCGGGCCGCGGGATCGTCGAGCTTTTCCGGCGCTCGGGATACGTCCGCACAAAAAACATCCTGCGGGGCATCGACACGGCGGAGGATGCTTCCGTCGTCGTCAGGATCTCCCGCCGATCGGTCCCCGCGGCCCATCTGCTGGCCCGTTCCGCGGGGAAGAACACGGCTTCCGCCGCGAGGAAACTTTTCGAGACGGGGATCCCCCGTCCCTTCCTGCTGCGCGTCGTGCGCAAGGGTCCCGCCGGCGTGACGCTGCTGCTGCGCGGCGCCAAAGCCGTCAGGAAGGGCAGCGCCGGACTGTTTCTCGAGCGCGCCTCCATCTCCGCGACCGAAAAATGGGGCCGCAAAGCCCTCGTCTTTCCCGCCGCGGCGGCCCTCGCCGGAGCGCTGCTCGTCGCGGCCTCCTTCGCCGGGCAGGCTCTGCTTTTTTCCCTGAAAAAGCGGTTTTTCGGCGGAAAATCCCCGTTCCCCGGCTCTCCGGCGCTTTGAAAATCTCCCGGCCGGATGTATATTACGGCAAGGAGGATTTTATGTTCAATTCGACGGTCTGCATGCTCACGGAGGAACAGGCGGCGCGTCTCAGGGAGATCCTGACGGCGCGCGGCTGGGAGATCTCCGCCATCCCCTATGCCCGCTTCAAAGCCTCGGGGGACCATGTGTCCGTGGCGGCCTACGAAAGCGGCAAGCTCGTCGTGCAGGGCAAAAAGGCTCAGGAGTTCGTCGAGTTCGTCCTCGAGCCGGAGATACTGCACACCGCCGGGACGCTTCTGCCGCCCGGACCCTCCCCGGAGGAGGCTGCCCCCCACGGCGGCATCGACGAGAGCGGCAAGGGGGATTTTTTCGGTCCCCTCGTCATCGCCGGGGTCTGCGTGGACGCCGAAAGCGCTTCGAAACTGCGGGCCGTCGGCGTCTGCGATTCGAAACTCGTCAGCAGTTCCAAAAGGATCTTTGAAATGGCCGACGGGATCAGAAAGGCCGTGCCGGGACGCTTCAGCATCGTCGTGCTGAAACCCGAGACCTACAACCGGCTGTACGACAGCATCGGCAATCTCAACCGTCTTCTGGCCTGGGGACACGCCCGGACCATCGAAAATCTGCTGGAACTCGTGCCGGACTGCCCCCGGATGCTCTCCGACAAGTTCGGAAATGAGTCCCTCATCCGCCGGGCGCTGATGGAGCGGGGGCGAACGATCGTGCTCGATCAGAGGGTCCGGGCCGAGAGCGATGTGGCGGTGGCCGCGGCCAGCATCCTCGCCCGCGAACAGTTCCTCCGCCGCATGGCGCAGCTGAGCGAAGCCGTCGGTGTCGAGCTGCCCCGGGGCGGCGGGCCTCAGGTAAAGATCGCGGGCCGTCAGCTTCTGGAAAAGTCCGGGCCGGGGATCCTCAGGACCTGCGCCAAGCTCCATTTCAAAACTTACGGGGAACTCGTCGGGGAGATTTCGTGACCATGGCCTGGGAGATCGAACGCAAATTTCTGGTGAAAAACGACGGGTGGCGCGCCGGCGTGGAGCGCAGGACCGAGATGGTCCAGGGCTACATCGCCGGCGGCGCGGGGACCCCCACCGTCCGCGTCCGGATCGCCGACGGCCGGGGCATCCTCACCGTCAAGGGCAAGGCGGCGGGACTGGTGCGCAGCGAGTTCGAATACGAGATCCCTCCCGCCGACGCCCGGTATATGCTCGAAAATCTCTGCGGGACCCGCGTGGTGGAAAAAACACGCTTTTTCTGCGGCCGCTGGGAGATCGACGTGTATTCCGGACTCAACTCGGGACTTCTGACCGCGGAGATCGAGCTTGCCTCGCCCGACGAAGATTTCGAGCGCCCGGCGTGGCTGGGGGACGAGGTCTCCGACGATCCGGCCTACACCAACAGTTCCCTGAGCAAAAGACCTTATTCGACGTGGAGGGAGACTGAATGAGCGGCCTCTTCGAAAACACCGTCCGCCGTCCGCTGGCGGACCGGATGCGTCCGGAGTCCATCGACGACGTCGTGGGGCAGGAGGAGCTGCTGGGCGCGGACGCGCCTCTGCGGCGGATGTTCGACTCGGGACGGCTCTCCAGCTTCATCCTCTGGGGACCGCCCGGATGCGGCAAGACGACGCTCGCGCGGATCCTCGCCGGGACCGGAAATCTCCACTTTACCGCCCTCTCCGCCGTTTTTTCCGGCGTCGCCGATCTGAGAAAAGCCTTTGCCGAGGCGGAGTCCCGGCGCAAATACGGCGAGGGGACGCTTCTTTTCATCGACGAGATCCACCGCTTCAACCGCGCCCAGCAGGACGGTTTCCTCCCCTATGTGGAGAACGGGACCGTCGTTCTGGTGGGCGCCACGACGGAAAATCCCTCCTTCGAGCTCAACAGCGCTCTTCTCAGCCGGTGCCGGGTCTTCGTCCTCAAGCCTTTGGACGAGGCCGCCCTCGAAAAACTCATCGCCCGGGCCGAAAAACTGGAGGAGCGGCCTCTGCCCGTGGACGAAAAGGCCCGCCGGACCCTGATCGACCTTGCCGACGGCGACGGGAGATACTTCATCAACCTGCTGGAGACGGTGTTCGATCTGGCCCGTCCGGGGGAGGTCCTCGACGAGGAGGGGGTCCTCAAGGTCGTCCAGAAGCGCGCCCCCATCTACGACAAGGACAGGGAAGGGCACTACAATCTCATCAGCGCCCTCCACAAAAGTCTGCGGGGATCCGACACCGACGCCGCCCTCTACTGGACGGCCCGGATGCTGGCGGGGGGCGAGGATCCGCTGTACATCCTGCGGCGGCTGGCCCGGTTCGCCGTGGAGGACGTGGGACTGGCCGACCCCATGGCCATCCAGATGGCCGTCGCCGCGTGGGACGTGTACGAGCGTCTGGGTTCCCCCGAGGGGGATCTGGCGATCACGGAGCTCGTCATCTTTCTGGGGACGGCGCCCAAGTCCAACGCTGTGGACGCGGCCCACATGCGGGCCGCCCGGGCGGCGGCCGAGTACAGTTCTCTCGTGCCGCCCGCGCACATCCTCAACGCGCCGACGCGCCTCATGAAGGAGCTGGGGTACGGCAAGGGCTACCAGTACGATCCCGACACGCCGGACGGTTTCTCCGGTCAGAATTACTTTCCGGAGAAGATGGGAAGAAAATGTTTTTACCGGCCCGCCGAGCGGGGGTTCGAGCGCGAGATCGCCAAGCGGCTGGCCTACTGGGAGAAGCTGCGGGAGAGTCTTTCGCAAAAATGACCCGCGGCCGCCGCACGAGCTTGAACTTTGTGCGTTTTCGGGTTATCTTATTGGAAAGTACAGGAATTCGGCGCTGTGCCGTCAGCGTGGAGAAAGGCTTATGAAACATCGGATCGTTCACGTTTTGCTTTTTGCGGCCCTCGCTTCCGCGCAGTCCGTTCTTCTGAGCGGCTGCCGGTCGGGGCGTTATTATCAGGCCGAGGCGGCGCAGACCGCCCGGGAGTTCCTGCTGGCCAACGCGCCGGAACTGAGCGTCCGGCAGGTCTATTTCGTCAAGTACAACGACCCCATGCTCCTGACGGCCCCCGTCCTCGGCGCCCCGCGCGGCGGATCCCCCGAGGAAGAGACGACCAACAGCGAGCAGCAGCAGATCTGCGTCACGTGGAACATCCCCGGTTCCCGCTACCTGTACATGGTGTTCGGCGTCTCCGACAGCCGCATGTATTCATGGCGTCCCATCCGTCTCATCCGCAAGGATTTCTACCAGAAGCCCATGCCCGAGGACGCCGCCGTCGCCCTGTGCCGCGAGTACGCCGTCAGCAGTTTGTACTACTCGCTTTCGGCGCGGGATCTCAACACGATCCGCTTCACGTTCCCCACGATCATCCGCAGCGATTTCGAGCTGAACTTCAATGTCGACGGCAAACTCTCCGCCGAGGAGGTCCGGGAGGCGAAGGCGGCCGCGGAAAAACTTTTCCAGTACACCCTTGTCTGGCCGAACAAGGACGGCAGTTCCACGGTTTTCTGCGGCCTCGGGCAGCTGGACATGAACAGCTGGAAAATCAATTTCGCCGGGATCGCACCGGCGGACGATCTCAAGGCCCACACCCTCGGCGTCGTGAGGACGCCTGATAAGCCCGACGAGAACATCACGCCGCTGGAAAGGGACCGCCCGGCTCCCGCCGAGCGTGTGAAGGAGGGCCGGTGACATGCTGAGCATGACGGGATTCGGCAAGGCCGAGACGATGTTCGGCGAGCGGCTCGTCCTCTCCGCCGAGGTGAGTTCCGTGAACCGCAAGCAGCTGGAGATCCGCTGCAATCTGCCCCCCGACTGCGCCGCCTTCGAGGATCCGGCGCGGCGTTTGACGGCCCGGTACATCTCCCGGGGAGCGGTCCAGATCAGGGTCTCTCTCCACGGCAGGCAGGGGGCCTCCTCCGGCGAGGCCAAATTGGACGCCCCCGCGCTGGAGTCCCTCGTCCGGCAGTGCATGGCCGTGCGGCGCGCCTGCGGTCTCGACGAACGGGCCGTCGACGTGGAAAGACTGCTGACCGTCCCCGGGATCGTGACGATCCAGAGCGTCGATCCGGAGTCCCCCGAACTTGCGGCAGCCTTCGAGACGGTGCTGGTTTCCGCCCTCGAAAAGTTCCGGGCCATGCGCGAAGTCGAAGGCGGGAACCTCAAGGCCGATCTGACCGCGCGGCTGGAGGTGCTCCAGGCGCTCCTGAAAAAGATCGAGCCCGCCGTTTCCGGGATCCCCAACGAGATCAAACGGCGGCTGCTGGAAAAACTCGCCGCCGAGAAGATCCCCGTGCCCGGCAGCGAGGAGCAGCTCCTGCGGGAGGCCCTTTTCTACGCCGACCGGGCGGACGTGACCGAGGAGATCACCCGTCTGAAGAGTCATTTCGGGCAGTTTACGCGCTATTTGGACGACACCGTCCCCGGCGGCCGGAGCCTGGACTTCCTCGCGCAGGAGATGTTCCGGGAGATCAACACGCTGGGCAACAAGGCGGGCATCCCCGAAGTCTCCGCCCTCGTCGTGGAGTTCAAAAGCACCCTTGAAAAGATCCGTGAGCAGATCCAGAACGTGGAGTAAAAGTTGACCATGAGCCGCAGCAGCAATATCGCCCGACTGAAGGAGATCGCCTCGAAGATCGCCGCCACCTACGAGGACGGCGTCGGCGTCAATCCGGTGGAGGGCGAGAACCTTCCCCGCCGGGCGGAGGTGATCGAAGTCACCGAGAAACTTCTGGAGCTGGTCTTCCCCGGCTTCGACCGCCACGCGGGGACCCCAAACACCGTGGCGCTTCTGGCGGAGATCGGCAGCGACCTCTCGGACCAGATCTGCCGCGCCATCCGGCACGCGAGCGGCGGCTGCGACTGCGGCGGCGAATGCGGTTCCGCCCGGTGCGACGAAGCCGTCTTTTCCCTGCTGGAGGCCCTGCCGGAGATCCGCGAGACCGCCAAGCTGGACGTGGCCGCCGCCTACGCCGGAGACCCCGCCGCCACCAACAACGACGAGATCATTCTGAGCTATCCCGGCGTCAAGGCCATCACGGTCCAGCGTCTGGCCCATATCCTCTATACGGCCAAAGTGCCGCTCATCCCCCGCATGATGACCGAGTACGCCCACACCCTGACCGGGATCGACATCCATCCCGGAGCCCGGCTGGGGCGGGGCATCTTCATCGACCACGGCACCGGTGTGGTCATCGGCGAGACCGCCGTGCTGGGGGACAACGTGCGGATCTATCAGGGCGTCACCCTCGGCGCGGGCAACTTCCCCAAGGACGCCTGCGGCATGCTGATCAAGGGGTTGAAGCGCCATCCCACCATCGGCAACAACGTCATCATCTATTCGGGCGCTTCGGTGCTGGGAGACGTGACCATCGGCGACAACTCCGTCATCGGCGGCAACGTCTGGCTGACCGAGAGCCTCCCCGCCGGGACGAAGATCACCGCCCGGCCCCCCGAAAACAAACTCAAATTCGCGAAAGAGCGGAAAAAATGAGCACCGTCTGCGACAATTACCGGCGCGTCAGGGAGACCGTCGATGCGGCGGCCGCCGCCGCGGGGCGGAAGAAGGAGGAGATCCTTCTTCTGGCCGTGAGCAAGACCTGGCCCGCTTCCGACATCCGCGCCCTCTACGACATGGGCGTGCGGGATTTCGGAGAAAACCGCATGCAGGAATTGGAAGAAAAGGCTCCCGCCCTGCCGCCGGACATCGTGTGGCACTTCATCGGCTCCCTGCAGTCCAACAAGATCCGCAAGGCGGTGAAGCTGGCCTCGGTGATCCACTCGGTGGAGAACGTTTCCGCCGTGGAGCGTTTGGACCGCATCTGCGGCGAGGAGGGGCGGCGCGTCAAGTTTCTGCTTGAGGTCAACGTTTCCGGCGAAGCCAGCAAGAGCGGCGTCCCCGCGGCTGACTTTATGCCTCTGGCCCGGACCGCCGCGCAGTGCCGCAACGCGGTTTTTTCGGGCCTCATGACCATGGCCCCCCTCGGCGCGTCCCGTGAGACCCTCGACGCCGTCTTCGGCGGACTTGCCTCCCTCCGGGACCGGGCCGAAAGGGAACTGGCCGTTTCGCTCCCGCTTCTCTCCATGGGCATGAGCGGCGACTTCGAAAACGCGATTTCCCACGGCTCCACCATCGTCCGTATCGGCACCGCCATCTTCGGCCGCCGCTGACGGATCCCGCTCCCCCCGATAAAAAAACGCGCCGGAGACCTGAATGCTCCGGCGCGGAAAGACGGTTTTCCCGGCGGCTTACAGTCCGGCCTGTTTGGCGGCCCAGAAAGCGGCCTCCTCGATGGCGTCCTCGGGAGTGTGTTCCGGCTGATACTCCAGCTCGCGCTGGGCCTTGGCGATGGAGAAGCACATGTGGCAGGCGAGGAAACGCAGTCCGGTCTCGTCGATGTTCCCCGCATACTTGGCCAGAATGTCGTCCACGCTCATGTAATTGATGTGGGGCTTCTTGCCGAAGGCGGCCGCGTTGATCTCAAGATACCGGTTCAGCGTCACGGCGTGGCTCAGGCAGATATTGAAGATCTGTCCGATGGCGGTCTCGGGATGGGTGAGGCCGAGGTAGAAGGACTGGGCCAGATCCTTGACGTGGATCGGCTGCAGCAGCGCCAGACCGTTCTCCGGCAGATCGACGGTCTTCTCGGCGATGAGGTCGGGGATGAAGTCCGCGCGGCGTCCGCCGATGTTGTCCAGCGGCAGCATCCCGGCGCCGGTGATGTAGCACGGCCGGATCACCGTGGCGGGGAATCCCTTGTTGAGGAAGAGGTCCATGACCATGTTGTCCACGACCCGTTTCTTGTCCCAGCCCGTCCCGTTGTTGAAGCCGCCGTAGCGGGCTCTTTCGTCGCAGGGGATGTAGGGCAGGGGAGCGTAGCCGCCGGTGGAACTGCAGTGGAGATAATGCCGCACCGCCGTCCCGTACTTGACGATGAGTTCGATGGATTTGGGCGACGGAACGGTGTCGATGACGTGGGTGTAGCGCGTCTCGAAGATCTCCCGCATGGCGTTCTCGTCGTTCTTGTCTGCGACGATGGAACGGATCCCCGCGACTTCTCCCGCGAAGGTCTGCTTTTTGCCGCGGGTGACGATGGTGATGTCCATGCCGTGAGAGGCGAGGATTTTCGAGATGTTGTGGCCGAGCCACCCGGTCCCGCCGAAGATGATGACTTTCATTTCATTTCCCTCATTGTTGATCGGTAAAACTTTTCCGGCGGAAAGCCGCCATTCCAATAAAATACCGCTTTTTTCCGGCATTTCAAGCGCTTTTCCCCGGAAAGGGGAAAAGAAGAGATGAGAGAGGAGAGATGAGAGATGAATTGACCGGAGATCGGCCGAGGGGGAATTACTGCTGCCCGCGGGCGAAGAAGTCGCCGACGGGGTTGTTGTCGGACGGCTGGGCGGCAACTTAAATCACTGCGGCGATAATGTCACCATACGGGCTTCGAGTGAGTAACAGTACAAGCAAGGGGGTCCGGGGGGAAGAAAATCGCGTGAGCGACTTTTCGTCCCCCTTCCGGACGGCACTGCCAAAAGTCCCGTCGCGTCTTTTCGTGTCTCGCAAAAGTCCGGACGGGGGGCATTTTCGGGTGTTGCCACTGCGGGCAGCACCCTCAAATTACCCCGTCTGTCTTTTTTTGCGATCCATCAAAAATCCATCGGCGTAGCTTTGGGCAGTGCCGTCCTTCCGGCAAACCGTTGCAAAATATGTGCGCGGTCTTTCCGCAGAAATGCGGGAAGACCGCGCATTTATTTTGCAACACGTCTTTCAGCCCGCGGCCCGCGTGCCACCGGCCCATCCCGCACCCGGTCGCACCGGGCGCCGGGGGTGCGGGGGGCGGCGATAGCGCCCCCGCATGACTCCCACGGGCTTAGATGCTCAGATGGCGGCGAGACGGGTGCTCCACTCTTCTCCGACGCTGCCGTAGTAGCGCCACTCGAGGGTGTCGGCGCCCCTGACGAGCTGAGAACCGAGATCGCCCGCGGAAGTGCGGATCCTGAGATCGTCCCTGCCGTCGTTGTCGAAGTCGGCCACCTGTTCCACGGTCACGTCGCCCAGATCGCCGATGCCGAACCAGGCTTTGGCGCCGCCGTTTTCGACGAGCCACGCGCCGAAGTAGGTGCCCTTCCGCAGCAGGACGTCGTCGGTGCCGTCGCCGTCGAAGTCGCCGCATCCTGCGATGGAGAACCCTTCGCCGAGGGTGTCGAGGTCGGCCCACGCCACTGTGCCGTCGGCCTGAGTGAGCCAGGTGCCGGCGAAACCGGCGTCGTGAACGAGAACCACATCGGCCCGGCCGTCGGCGTTGAAGTCGCCGACGGCGGCAAGACGCCATTCGTCACCGAGGCTCTGGAAGTAGTTCCAGCCCGTCTTTTCGCCGCCGGTGAAAT
>Ga0310696_10005804_pt1 | contig 14789 bp, 12 predicted proteins | sample AusTroGonzalo_MG_4_FD_203885 | JGI IMG/M metagenome (GOLD analysis project Ga0310696, IMG submission 203885) | Bovine rumen microbial communities from tropical cattle in Woodstock, Queensland, Australia - Gonzalo_02 (v2) (version 2) | ecosystem: Host-associated > Mammals > Digestive system >...
CCCCGGATTTCAAGGCCCTCGCCGCTTCCATCGCGGACGCCGCCATCGCCGAGTTCCCGGCCGACCTCGCCGCCCTCAAGGCCGTGAAGACCGCCACCGGTTACACCCTCGACGAGGACATCACCAACCAGGCCGGCAAGACCGGCGAGAAGCACGTTCTCGCCTACTATGCCTCCCTCGAAGCCCCGTTCGTGTCCGAGTATGTGCACTTCAACGGCAAGCTCGGCGCCATCGTCGCCTTCAGCAAGGAGGTCCCTGCCGAGATCGCCCGCGGTATCGCCATGCAGGTCGCTTCCATGAACCCGGTCGCCGTGGACGAGGCTTCCGTGCCCGCCGAGGTGCTCGAGTCCGAGCGGACCGTCGCCACCCAGAAGACCAAGGACGAGCAGGTCCAGAAGGCCGTTGACGCCGCCCTCAAGAAGGTCGGCATCAATCCCGCCCACGTGGACAGCGAGGATCACATCGAGTCCAACACCGCCAAGGGTTGGATCACTCCGGAGCAGGCCGCCCAGGCCCGCGAGATCATCGCCAGGGTCGGCGCCGAAAAGGCCGCCAGCCTCCCCGCCCAGATGATCGAGAACATCGTCAAGGGCCGTATCTCCAAGTTCCTGCAGGAGAGCACCCTCATGAACCAGGAGTACCAACTCAGCGACAACAAGGAGACCGTCAAGGCCGCCCTTGCTGCCGTGGATGCCGAAGCCAGGGTTCTCGCTTTCAAGCGCTTCTCCCTCGCCGATTAAACTTCGCTGAATATCAGCGCTTTACGTATTGGTCTATGTCCATTTTGGGACATAGACCTTTTCGTAAACGACAGAATGTCAATCAGTTGCATTCTTGCTGATCGACCAGGCACTCGTCCATCAACCGGGCGAGTGCTTTTTTGTCAAGATGCTGCCCGATGAAGACGATCTTCTGCATCCGGTCCCCATATACCGGGTCCCAGTCGCGCCGGAGGACCGGGTCACGTTCCAGCCGTTCCTGAAGTTCGTCTTCCTCCATGGTGGCGTACCATAGGCCGGCGTCGCGGATGCTCTTCTGGCGCCCCGCCTGCTCGAAGAGAAAGCATTTGTCCGTATCGTCCGAGAAGTAGCAGAGGCCCTTCGCCCGGATAATGCTCCCGGGCCATTTCTTCGCCACGACATAATCGAAACGGTTAAGGTCCAGGGGTTCGCGGCGGCAGTACACGAAGGTGTCGATGCCGTATTCCAGGGCCTCGCCTTCGGCCTCTTCCTCTTCGCCTTCCCCCTCGATGGCCGCGATCCAGGCGGCCGAAGTGGCCACCCGGTCGAAGTCGAACATCCCGGTATAGATGATTTCATCCAGGTCGATGTCACCGTAGTTGCAGTCCAGGATGCGGGCCTGCGGGTTGATGGTGGAGAGGATGCCTCGGAGTTTCCCGAGCTCTTCGGGAGCAACCTCCGCCGCCTTGTTCAGCAGCACGATGTTGCAGAACTCCACCTGCTCGATGACGAGTTTTTCCAGGTCGTCCTCGCCGATGTCCTCCTTCTCCAGCGCGCCGCCATTGTCGAATTCATCCTTCATGCGGAGCGCATCGACCACGGTCACGATGCAGTCCAGGTAGGGGAGGCTGTCCTGTACGTACTGCGGCCCGAAGAGGGGTAAGGTGCTGATGGTCTGGGCGATAGGGGCGGGCTCGCAGATGCCGCTCGCCTCGATGGCGATGTAGTCGAACTTCCGCATCGCGGAAATCTCGGCGAGCTGCGCCACCAGGTCCATCTTCAGGGTGCAGCAGATGCACCCGTTCTGGAGCGCCACGAGGCTGTCGTCCGTCTTTCCCACGATGCCGCCTTTCTCGATGAGGTCCGCATCGATATTGACCTCGCCGATATCATTGACAATCACCGCGAACTTGATTCCCTTCCGGTTGGAAAGGATGCGGTTGAGGAGCGTCGTCTTCCCGCTCCCGAGGTATCCGGTGATCAGCAGCACCGGGATTTGTTTCTGTTGGAGTTCGATGGTCATGGGAAGGACTATTTGATGATCCGGTAATAGTTATCCTTGCGGGGCTTGGGCTGCGGTGGCTCGGCGGCCGGGTAGCCGAGGGCCAGGGCGCCGATTCCCATCAGGTCCTCCGGCATGCCCATCTCCCGGAGCAGGGCCTTCCCTTCCTCCGTGTCGAACATCTCCCGCTCCCGGTTGATCCAGCAGGACCCGAGGCCGATGGCATGGGCCGCATTCATCATGTTGCCCAGCACCAGCGAGCCGTCCGGGACCCCATGGGCCCATTTCTCCGGCCGCGATGCGAATACAAGCACATAGGTCGGCGCCCCGTAGAACGGGTCGATGTCGCGTCCCCAGATCTTCCGGTTCAGCAGGGAGATCTTTTCCATGAGCACCGGATTCTGGACCGCCACGATCCACGGGTCCTGTACCCCCTTGGCCGTCGGGGCCCATGTCCCGGCCTCCAGCACGGTTGTGAGTTCCTCATCGGTAATCTGCTCCGGCTTGTAGTGCCGGATGCTGCGGCGCGTTTTCAGCGCGGTGATAACTTTGTTTTGCATATCGTTCATTTGTTTCTCTGTTCTTTGTTACTTGGCGCAGGTGTCAGGTCTCTTGGCGCAGGTCCCCCGGCCCCTTGGCGCAAATCCGTTTTTCCGTGGGGTATCTGCGCCGCAAATCTGCATTCTACGTCGTACCGTGGCGCAAGTCCCCCGAGCAAAAACCGACCTGCGCCAAAAGCAGGAGGGACCTGCGCCAGAAAAATGTCAATATGCCGCAATTGCGGAAAAACCATTCTGGAGAGCCCTGCACGTGCAAATGCGGCAACGTTTCGGGCCGATTTGGCCGTTTCCTTTGCCACGTTTGCAGCCATAGTGCAGTGTAGGGCCGTTTTTCTGCAATTGCGGAAAACATGAGTTCTTATTTCTCGATAATGATGACACGGGGTCTTGTCCCATACACAAGATAGGGGACGGGAGTCAGCTTCTTTTTATACTGGTCATTCAGGACAGGGTCTTTCAACTTGCTGTCAATCAGTTGATCGACAGCATTTTTCAATTCCCGGTAGGGGAGGCTGCCTGTATCGGCATTGATGGTGATGCCTTTGAGGATATCTATCCATTCCATACTGGTCAGCACCAGCATTTCGCCCCTGTTCAGCATCACCACCCTTCCCGTTGCGTCTGTCTCTTCATGTGTCGTTTCTTTTGCTTTCTCCGCCTTGTCCACCAAATCCTGATGCTTAATGACAAAGAACCGCGTCTCTTGTTCGTGCTTGAAATCGTTCCTCTTCAACAGCAGCAGGTTCATGTAGTTTTCGATGCCAAACGGCCGGCCGTCATGGGCAATGAACTCGGTATAGAACTTATTGTCCATCTCCATCCCGGTCTTTTTGTTCGTCACTTTCCTTTGGCCGATGGTTTCGATGACCTTCCTGGATGCATATTGGACTTCCCCTTCATAGACGGCGTCCTTCTCGCCGATGGCTTTCAGCAGCGCATGGCGGAACCGGAACCGGTCCAGTTCAAATTGCACGCAAATCTTATCCTTTCCCGAGTAGATGCGCCATGCCGGTTCATCGTATTTCTGGTTCGTTGCGCAGGTGGCGAACACCCTGGGGTGCTCCTTATAATCGGGCGCAACCAGGGAATAATCAGCCTCGTAATAGAGACTTTCGTAGGCGTCATTCCATCTTGACGGCTCCACGAGCGCCATTGTCCCATTCTCCAGACATCTGATAGCGGCAGCTATCGGGAAATACTTGTAGTAAGAAGCTCCTGTCGCGAAACTGCCGATTTGCCTGTACTTCTTGGCATGGCTGCTCCTTTCGTTCCGGAAGGCCTCATTCTGGGCCTTGTCACGGGACTTAGGGGTGTAATCGGTTACTTGTTTGTATTCAATGGTGGGCATGGCTTGTTCAAATGATCCCTCAAAGCTTGTATGATATCCTTCTGGCTCGTAAACACAAAGATAAACATTTGTCAGAATTTATCATAAGGAAAAACCACGGAATCCAGAAGGAGCAACAAAGCCTTACCGACCCATTACGGATTGAGTTTCCCCAGGGAGTACGCATCCGTATTAAAAAAGCAGAGCACTCTCCCGTCAGGGAAAATGCTCTATGTAAGTTTTTGGCCTTTCTCAAGGGCCCCCTCACTACTCTGGGTACAAAGGTAGAAACCTTTTTTTGAATTCACAAGGTTTTGCGTCAATTGGTTTTTCCCCGAGTTGCCCCCGCCCCTTGCGATTTGAAAGAATTAGCCGTAAATTCGTATTCTCAACGAGAATGCCATGAAAGTCAGATTATCCGTTCCGCGTCAATTGAAGGGGATGTCTTCCCTTCGGCATTTCATGCTCACGCTGGTGGCTACCACCATCTCCATCGTGCTCACTTTCGGGACGTCCGCCGTGCTGGACCACAGGAAAAAGGAGACCGAGAAGCGCGAGATCGTGATGATGGTGATGTATGACATGTACAATACCCTGGAGTCGGTGAAAAAGGCTGATGCCAATATCATGGCGTCCATCGACTACCAGGTCCGGCTGGCCAGGGATACGTCCCTCTATTCCCGGAATCCGTTCGAAATCGCATATCTAATGCCGACGCTCCGCTATACGGAGACGGTGGAGAGCATCTTCTCGTCCAGCATCGAGAGCATCAACACTGTGGGCAACGTGCTCTTTGCCGAGAACGTTTCTTCGTTCTACCGCCTGCGCAAAGCCTACAAGGAAGAGATTTGCGATCCCCTTGAAGAACAGTTGAGGGATATAAGTCTCAGGACGTTGGAGGATATCCTGGACTACAGTTATTTGGCGGAAGCCAGTCTCAGCGGCGGTTATCTTCAGAGCATGTCCACCCTTTACCGGCAGTGCCAGGAAATGATGAAGGTAAGGGATGAGGATATCGACAGTTACATCCGTCATCGGGAAGAGATGGAGCGGGAGAGTACAGGCCCGGAACCGTCGAACGAACGTTTGGGGGAACTCCAGGAAAAGTACCGTCAACTGGAGGAGGCCCGGAAAAACCTGCAAGCGCAATGAATACCATCTGGATTGTCCTGCCGATTCTGACAGTGCTGATGTTCGACCTGGGGCTGACGCTCAAGGTGAAGGATTTCTATCTGGTGCTGGTCCGGCCGAAGGCGTTCATCGTGGCGCTGACGGGGCAGATCGTCCTGCTGCCGCTCATCGCCTTCGGACTCGGTCATCTGTTCCGCCTGACGCCGGTTTTCTTTGTCGGGCTGATGCTGATCGCATGCTCGCCGGGCGGCAGTTCCTCGAACATTTTCTCGAAGCTGGCCGGGGGAGATGTGGCGCTTTCCGTGACGCTGACGGCGCTTAGCAGCCTCATCACACTGGTGACGATTCCTTTGCTGATGGGCTGGGTGACGGCGTCTACCGGCGCGGAGGCCGGCATCACCCTTCCTGTCGGGAACCTGCTGAAGCAGAATCTGTTACTTATGCTCCTCCCGGTGGTCATCGGCCTGCTGGTCAACCGGTTCTGGGAACCGGCGGCCCGGCGCATCGACAAAATCCTCTCCAAGGCCGCCTTCCCGGCGCTGATGCTGCTGGTCACGATTTTCTTCCTTCAGCACTACAAGACCATCTTCGCCCATATCGGCAAGCTGGGCCTCTGCGTGACAGCGCTCATTCTTCTCGCCGCCGGTTGTGCCTCCCTGCTGTCCCGCTTGTTCCGCATCAGCGGGAGGGAGCGGCGGACCGTCATCATCGAGGTGGGCATGCAAAATGCGGCGCAGGCGATCGCCCTTGCCGCAAGTCCTTTTGTCTTCGCGAATGAGGAGATGGCCATTCCGGCCATCCTCTATTCGCTGATGATGAACGTGGTGCTGCTCACCTACGTTGCGCTGGTAAAACGTCGTCCTACCGGTTCTCCGCAGCCTCCACGGCCTTGAAGTAGCGGTAGCTGTTCACCTTCACTTCGCCGATGGCGGCCTCGTCGCAGACGATGATGCCGGCCGGATGGCTCTGGAGGGCGCTCACGGTGTTGTAGTGGGACATCGGACCTTCGATGGCGCTCGCGAGGGCGCGGGCCTTCTTGGAACCGAAGGCGAGGATCAGGACCTCCTTGGCGGAGAGGACGGTGGCGACGCCCACGGACATGGCCTGGGCGGGCACGGCCTCGGGATCGCCGCCGAAGAAGCGGGAATTCACCTCACGGGTATCCTGGGTAAGGGTCACGACGCGGGTACGGGACTCCAGCGGGGAGAAGGGCTCGTTGAAGGCGATGTGGCCGTCCTCACCGATGCCGCCCATGAACAGGTCGAAACCGCCGGCCTTGACGATGGCTTCCTCATAGGCGGCGCACTCGGCGGCGAGGTCGGGGGCGTTGCCGTTCAGGATGTGGATGTTCTCCTTGGGTTCGTCGATATGGTCGAACAGGTTCTTGTGCATGAAGGAGTGGTAGCTCTCGGGGTGCTCCTCGGGCAGGCCCACGTACTCGTCCATGTTGAAGGTAATGACGTTCTTGAAGGAAACTTCGCCGGCGGCGACCATGCGGGCGAGTTCGGCGTAGGTGTTCAGCGGCGTGGAGCCGGTGGGAAGACCGAGCACGAAGGGTTCGCTGGTGCGGGCGGCCTTTTCTTTGATCTTGGCGGCGATGTAATGCGCAGCCCAGAGACCGCCTTCGCGCGCGTTGTCACGGATGATGACTTTCATGATTGTGTAAAAATAAAAATAAAAACTAACAGAGTTTCAGGAAAACTTCAATGGCCTGGTATTCCGCCATGCCCAGCTGGTCGTAGAGCCTGGCGGTGTTCTGGGTGCGCTCCTCGGCCCGCTGCCAGAATTCGCGCGGATCCTCGCCCGGGAACGGGACGATATCCTTCTGGGAGAGGTGGCGGAAGATGGCGTGGCGCTTCTTGACAACCTCTTCCGGGCTCAGCGGGACGGCCATGTCCACGCGGCCCAGCTCCCACTCCATCCATGCGCCGCGATAGAGCCAGATGTGCGTGTCGGCGAGCCACTCGCAGCCTTCTTCCCGGAGCTGCTCCACGGCGTCGAGGGCCGCTTCAGTACACACGCGGTGCGTCCCGTGCGGGTCCGCCAGGTCGCCCGCCATGAAGATCATGTGGGGCTTCAGGGAGCGGATGAGGTCCTTGATGATGTCCACGTCGGCCTGGGTGCGCGGTTTCTTCTTGATGCCGCCGGACTCGTAGAACGGCAGGTTCAGGAAGTGGGCGTTGGTATTGTCGTTGAGGCCGAAGGAACGGACGGCGCCGCGGGCTTCGCTGCGCCGGATGGCCCCCTTCATCTCCAGGAGGGCCCGCGGCTCGGGCTCGCCCGGACGCTTGCTGTCCACGAGGGCCTTCGCCTCGGCGAACTTGTCGGCGAAGCCCAGCTGGAAGGCGGCGTCCATGTGCTGGAGCACGACGTCGTCATGGACCGCCACGTCTCCGGAGGTCTCGTAAGCGACATGCACGTCGTGCCCTTGGGAGGCCAGGCGGATGAACGTGCCGCCCATGGAGATGACGTCGTCGTCCGGGTGCGGGGAGAAGATGAGGACGGTCTTCGGGAACGGCTTGGCCGGTACCGGGCGCGTGCCGTCTTCGGCTTCGGTGCCCGGCTTTCCGCCCGGCCAGCCGGTGATGGTGTGCTGGAGGTCGTTGAAAACGTCGATGTTGATCTTGTCGAAGGGACCGAATTTCTCCACCAGCTCACCCAGGGAATTCTCCAGATAATCCTTTTCCGTGAGCTTCAGGATGGGTTTTCCGACGGTCTGGCACAGCCAGACGACCGCTTTGCGGATGAACTTGGGAGTCCAGTCGCAGGGGCCGACAAGCCAGGGGGCGACCACGCGGGTCAGAAGGCTGGCGGCCGTCTCGTCCACGAAAAAGTGGATGTGGTCGTGACGTTGCAGCAGGGACGCCGGGCAGGCCGGGTCCATGGGGCCTTCGGCGATGGCTTTCACGGCGTTGGCCTTGCTCTCGCCCCAGGCCATCAGGACGATCCGGCCGGCGGTGAGCATCGTGCCGATACCCATCGTGATAGCGCTCTGCGGAGTGGACCTGATGTCGTGGTTGAAGTTCTTGGCCTGGCGCTTGCGGTTCTTGTAGGAAAGGCGGACGGTGCGGGTGCGGGTCTTCTCGTTGCTGCCGGCCTCGTTGAAACCGATCTGCCCCTCTTCACCGATGCCGACCACCAGCAGGTCCAGGTTCCGGGCCTTCTTCTCGAATTCGGCGCAGTAGGCCGATACGAACTGTTGCGGGACGGTGCCGTCGGGAATGAGGATGTTTTCCGGGCGGATATCGACCTTGTCCAGCAGGGTCTCATGGAGCCGGTGGTTGCGGCTTTGGAGCTCATCCTGGGAGGACGGGTAATACTCGTCGATGGAGACGACCTCCACGTTGCGGAACGAGACCAGCCCGGCCTGGTAGCGGCGGGCGAGCTCATTGTACAGGGAAGTCGGGGTCGCGCCGGTCGTGAGACCAAGGCGGAAAAGGCGCCCTTCCGGGGTGGCCTTGATGGCGCCGACGATGAGGTCGGCGACAGCGTAGGAAGCGGGCCGGGATTCCGGATAGATCTCGGTCCAGATTTTTTCATAGTTGTGCAGGATGCCCTTGGGAAGATCCTTCTCGATCAGGCCCCCTTCGTAAGGTAAGGTAAAATGTTTGCTCATAACTGGTTATCGCGGAGTTCAAACGTATTTCCCTGCCGGATGTCGCCCGTGGTCATGCCCTTTTTGAGCCAGCGCATGCGCTGGGCGGCGGTGCCGTGGGTGAAGGATTCCTCCACGGCGTAGCCCTGGGACTTCTTCTGCAGGTAGTCGTCGCCGATGACCTGGGCGCAGTTGATGGCTTCCATCAGGTCGCCGTCCTCGATGGAGTCGAACATCGAATTCTCGTAATGGGCCCAGACCCCGGCGTAGAAATCGGCCTGGAGCTCGATGCGGACGCTCACGCGGTTCGCATCGGTCTTGGACATTTTGGCCATCTGCTGATGGGCCTGTCCGAGGGTGCCGAGGAGATTCTGGACGTGGTGGCCCACTTCATGGGCGATGACGTAGGCGTACGCGAAATCACCGTCCGCTCCGAGCTGCTGCCGCATGGTGGAGAAGAAACTCAGGTCGATGTACAGTTTCTCGTCGCCCGAGCAATAGAACGGGCCCATGGCGGCCTGACCGGTACCGCAGGCGGTGGCGGTGGCGCCGGAGTAGAGGACGAGGGTCGGGTTGCGGTATTCACCGATGCCGTTGCGGCGGAAATAGGCGCTCCACACGTCTTCGGTGGAAGCCAGGATTTGTTTGGAGAACGTAGCGAGTGCTTCGTTCTCGGCCGTGGGTTCATAGGAGGTCTGCTCCGACATGGAGCCGATGCCTCCGGCATTCTGGACATTCTGGATGACATCACCCAGGTTTCCCCCCATCAGGAAGGTGATGATGGCAACGAGGGCGATACCGCCCAAACCGAGTCCGGCGACCGTGCCGCCGCTCATTCCTCTGCGGTCTTCCACATTGGAGCTTTCGCGTCTTCCGTCGAGTCTCATAGCAGTTATTTCAAAATTTGTTGGATTCTTTCCAACTCTCCGTCCACCGGGGCGGGCTCAATGCCCAGCAGATGGCACAGGAGAGGATACAGGTCGATGTTCTTGAAGGAGGCGAGGCGGCCTTCCTGGTAGGGACGGGCCTCATAGCCTTTCTTGAAGTCAGGCCCGACAGCCCGGAAGGCCACGAGCATGTCGGCCTCCTGCGGAGCAAAGCCGTGGGTTCCCTTGTTCCGGGACGGGGCGAAATTGAACTGCCAGCCCAGTTCGGGGCTCACGATGATGTCACCCAGCCGGTCGGAGGTCCCGTAATTCAGGGAATCCGGCATTTCGCCATGCCGGTACACATTCAGGTGAGGAATCTGCGAGAGGGCGTTGAAGACCGTATCGACACACCCTTCCTTGCAGAAGATGCTGGTGGGGATAGCGCCGGCGATATCCTCGACCCAGGCGTCGTCCAGGGCCTCGGCCCAGGAGACAAAACGGTCCGGGCTGATTTCCGTCATCCCATGGTCGCCTGCGAGGATGAAATTGATCTTCTTCGCGTGGGGGAGCTTCATCAGCCGCAGATAAAAGACGTGCATCAGGCTGTCCATGCGGTGGGTCATCTCCGCCGTTTCCGCAGAAACCGGTCCGGAGACATGTCCGGTATGGTCCGGCTCGTCGAAATAGACCATCAGAAGGCGCGGGCGCTCCTCTTTCGGAAGGCCCATCAGGCGCACGGCCTCGTCCACCCGCTCTTCAAAATCCCAGTGGGGCTGCTCGTTCCAGTTGCGCCAATAGGTGGGGAACTGGCCCTGGATGGCGACATCGCCGCCCAGCCAGTAGATATTGCCTGTCTTCAGGCCCTGTTTCCGGGCCGTAATCCAGATGGGCTCCTTAAGGTAATACTTCGGGTTGAAGCGTTTGGAGGAGTCCTGCATCGCGTAGTGCGAACCGTCGTCCGGGTCGCGGAAGCTGTTGTGTACGATGCCGTTATGGTCTGGGACGCAGCCCGTCGCCATGGTGTAATGGTTCGGGAAGGTCGATGCCGGGAAGGACGGTTCCATCAGGGCCGATACGCCCACGGTGGCAAGGCTGTCGAAAAACGGCATTTCGTACAGCTGCGGATAATCCCACCGGTTGCCGTCCAGCGAGACGATGACCGTCCAGGTATCCTGCCGCCTGCACGCCGTGACGGCAAGAAAGAGAAGGAGGAAGATGCGAAGGGACTTATTCATCCCTTGGCATCTTTTTGAGCTGGCTGTACAGGGGATAGATATCCGCGTCGTTCTTGACAGACGCCGAGGTGGACTCGATGAGTCCGAGCAGGAACGTCGGGTTTACGCGGCGGTTGGCCGTCAGAATGGCAAAAACGGCGCAGGGGTCATCGGGGTGGCGGGAGACAAAGGCCGTGAATACTTCTTCAATGGCCTTCCTCTGTTCCTCCTTCTGCCCGGCATACTGCTTGCTGATGTCTGAGAGTTGATTTGCGAACTCCTTCGTGGAATCATTGAGCGGCGTGCCGGTCGCCCACCCGTCCCGGAATGTGATATCCCCTTTCTCCAGGATGAAAAGCCAGGTCTTCCTCTGTCCCGTGCCGACAGTGTTCAGTTTGGCAATCGTGGGTTCCGCCACCTTGCCCTTGATCGTGAAAGCATTGTCGAGGACGGCGGCCCGGAGGGGCTTTTCCATCGTTTCGCTAATGATATGCACGGAATCGATGGCAGGGAACCGGACGCTATCCAGCGTTCCGTGGACGATAAACTTCCCACCACGGCTGCATCCTGCCAGCACGGCGATGGACGCGAAGAGGAATAATATGCTTTTTTTCATGTTTATGCTTCGTTTTTTTATCTTGCAAAGATAATAAATATCATTGATATTTATCGTCACCGCCACCGTTTTCCTACCGCATCCTCCAGAACGGACGCTGTTCGATCTTTACGTCCGGGTCAAGGGTGCGGGCCACGGTCTCGGCAATCTGGCGGGCGCCGGCCTGCGTGGGATGGATGCCGTCCTCCTGCATCATCTCCGGATGCCCTTCCAGGGCGGCATGGAGGTCGATGAGCCCGGCGAGTTTCTCCTTTTTCACGGCGTTCTCCAGGAGGGGCGTGATTTCCTCAGTGAGGACGGTCTCGGAGATGGTCCAGCTGTCCTTGAGGGCGGGGATGGGCTTGCAGAGATAGATTCTCGGATGGGACGGGAGCGCCTTCAGGGCGTCCAGCATCTTCTTGAGATCGCCGGGGAAGTCCTTCTTGTGCACCCAGTTATGGGTCTTGGAGTCATTGGTTCCCAGTTTGATGACCACGATGTCGGGGTTGAAGGCCAATGCGTCCTGCCAACAGGGCTCGTTCATGTACGGAAGGTCGCCGGAATTCATGAGCGTCCGGGCGCTGATGCCGAAATTCTTCACGTTGTAGCCGTCGCCGAGCATTTTCTGCATCTGGGCGGGATAGCCGTTCGCGTCCCGCAGGTCGATGCCGTGGCCGTCGGTGATGCTGTCGCCGATGCAGGCCACCCGGATGGCGTCCGGCTTCGGGGCGGGCAGCTTGTCCAGCCAGGCGGAGAGGTCGGAAAGCATCTGCTCGCGATAAGCGAAGAAAGGCATGTAACCATAGCCGTGGCCGCCGGACGGGTAGATGTGAAGGGAACAGCTGTTGCCGGCATTGCGCATGGCCGAATAATAGGCAATGGCATTGGGGACGGGCGGAACGAGGGCGTCGTCATCGGACAGGAGGATGATGGCAGGGGGCGTGAGGTGCGACTGCACCTGGAACTGGTTACTGTACAGCCGGACGAGGTCGGGATTCTTCTGCTCCTCGCCCAGCAGGCCGTCCAGGGAGCCCTGGTGCGTGCCGGGGCCCATGGTAATGACCGGATAGAAGAGGATCTGGAAGTCAGGCCGCAGCGCGTAAGGGGTATGGGTGGCGATGGTCGATGCCAGGTGACCGCCGGCGGAGGAGCCCATGATGCCGATGTCGCGCGGGTTGAGGTGCCAGGCGGCGGCGCTGTCGCGCATCGTCCGCATGGCCTGCTCGGTATCCCCGATCGGCAGGGTCCGGTCCCCGTGCGGAATCCGGTAGTTCACTAGGGCGAAAGCGATGCCTTTGGCGTTGAAAAACTCATGCCAGGCGGCCCCTTCGTGGGAATTGGACAGGACCGCATAGCCGCCGCCCGGGCAGCAGACGACCGCCCGTCCGGTGGGCTGTTCGGGAAGATAGACAACGAGCTGCGCCGCGCCGTCGTCACTCAGGGGGAGGGTGAACTCGCGGGCGGTCTGGGCGCCGGCGGCCAGGCAGGCGGTCGCCAGCAGGGAAAGGAGGAACATCTTTTTCATGGTCGGACCCGATTGGTACAAAATCAATAGTATTGTTCACACAAATGTATGAAGATTTCCGTAAGTTTTCATTATTTTTGTGCAATTACAAAACACTGAAACCCATGGAACCTCTTTCCAGACGCCATTTCCTGAAGACGGCCGGCCTCGGCACGGCCGGCGCCATCCTCGGCATGCAGGGCCTTTCCGCCATGGACCTGTCCGGTGCTCCGGCCCCCAAGAAGGGTGCCAAGGTGCGCCTCGCCGCCATCGGCATCGCAAACCGTGGCAAGCAGATCATCGACGAATTCGACCGCACGGGCCTCTGCGAATTCACCGCCCTGTGCGACGTGGACCCGGAAAGCAAGGAAAGCCGCGAATCCATCGCCAACCATCCCAAGGCGAAGGTCTTCAAGGACTTCCGGAAACTCTTCGAGGAGTATTCCGACCACTTCGACGCGGTGTGCGTTGCCATCCCCGATTTCGCGCATTTCCCCGTCGCGATGCTCGCCCTCCACTGCGGCAAGCACGTGTATGTGGAGAAGCCCATGTGCCGCACCTTCCTCGAGTGCGAACTCCTCATGAACGCTGCCCGGAAGCATCCGGAGCTGGCCACCCAGGTGGGCAACCAGGGCCACTCCGAGGCCAACTACTTCCAGTTCAAGGCCTGGAAGGACGCCGGCATCATCAAGGACGTATACAAGATTGTCGCGCACCACAACGACTGGCGCCGCTGGCATCCGTATGACGTGAATATCAAGAAGTTCCCGGATGCGGAACCCATCCCCGAAGGCATGGACTGGGACACCTGGCTCACCACGGCCCAGTGGCACGACTACAACGGGAAGTACCATCCCGGCAACTGGCGCGGCTGGTTCGACTTCGGCATGGGCGCCATCGGCGACTGGGCGGCGCATATCATCGACACGTGCCACCAGTTCCTGGAGATGGGCCTCCCGTACGAAGTCGAGCCCCTGAAGCTCACGGGCGCGAACGATTTCTTCTTCCCGCAGGAAACCACCCTCCGCTTCAAGTTCGGCCCCCGCGGCGATATGCCGCCGGTGGAACTCATGTGGTACGACGGCCAGAAGAACTTTCCGCCGCTCCCGGCCGGGTACGGCCCCACGGCGGGCCGCGGCACCGACGTCCCCGCCACGAACATGGATGGTACCTTCACCCCGTCGGCCCTGAGCCCGGGCAAGATCATCTATTCCAAGGAGTTGACCTTCCGCGGCGGCAGCCACGGATCGACCCTGTCCATCATTCCGAAGGAGAAGGTCGCCGAGATGGCCTCCCGCCTTCCGGAAGTGCCGGAGAGCCCCTCCAACCACTTTGCGAACTTCCTCCTCGCCTGCCAGGGCCTGGAGAAGACGCGCTCCCCGTTCGAGCTCTTCGGCCCGATGTGCGAGACCTTCGCCCTCGGCGTGGTCGCCATCCGCACCGGCCGGAAGCTCACGTTCGACGCGGCGAGCAAGCGCATTGTCAATGATCCCTTCGCGAACGCGCTCCTTACCGGAATGCCGCCGCGCCGGGGCTGGGAAGAATATTACACGTTATGAAGAAGATAGCATTGATTCTGGGACTTGCCCTCGCGGCGTCCCTGACCGCTTCCGCCCAAGAGTGGGAGCCCCTGTTCAACGGCAAGAACCTCAAGGGTTGGAAGCAGATGACCGGCACGGCGAAGTACGCCGCGAAGGACGGGATGATCGTGGGCACCTCCACGGACAGCAAGGTGAATTCCTTCCTCGCCACGAAGAAGGAGTACGGCGATTTCATCCTGGAGTTCGACTTCCTCACCGAGGGCATCAACTCCGGCGTGCAGCTGCGCAGCCACAAGGATGAGGCCCGTGGCCTGGTGTACGGCTACCAGTTCGAGATTGACCCGGCCCCGCGCGCCTGGACCGGCGGCATCTATGACGAGGCCCGGCGCCTGTGGTTGTACCGGATGACGGAGAACGAGCCGGCGCGGAAGGCCTACAGGGACGGCTGGAACCACGCCCGCGTCGAGTGCATCGGCACGCACATCCGCACC
>Ga0310696_10005805_pt1 | contig 14787 bp, 24 predicted proteins | sample AusTroGonzalo_MG_4_FD_203885 | JGI IMG/M metagenome (GOLD analysis project Ga0310696, IMG submission 203885) | Bovine rumen microbial communities from tropical cattle in Woodstock, Queensland, Australia - Gonzalo_02 (v2) (version 2) | ecosystem: Host-associated > Mammals > Digestive system >...
ACGGAATTGCTTACAATGGCACTAATAATCCGCATGGTATTTCTTTCCGAGTAGGTGGAAATAAACTGTATGCTTTTACAGGTATAACAGGCGGCAGATATAGAGCGCAGATAATGTTTGCTACGTCATAATCTGAAACGATTGCGACGCATTTGAGTCATAAGACTCATGGCATAGACACCACTATTGTACCGGAGAAATCCCTTGTTATGAGCAGGCTCTAGATCCTTTCAGAAAGATGTTGAGTGACGGTACCGACTCAACGGTAAAATAAAAATTGACCGAGCGATGATGTCAAGTGACGGTTCTGACTTGACGGTAATATAAAAATTGACCGACCCGAAGGATATACCACATTTTTTTATTCGTGACGTAGAGAAAAATTAAATATCGAAAATATGATTAAAAGGAGAGCTGCATGTACGAACATTTTCGTAACAATGTTTTAACTGGACTTACACCTTATTTCACAACCGAGCAAATAACCCAGATCGCAGCGGTCTTAGATAAAGAGGCCGCTAATTACACTATCTCAGAGAAGGAAACGGCTTTAGCGATTTATCAAGACGAGACTTTAAAGCTTGCCAAGTTATTTTTGGCATCCAAGCATCTTGAAGGCGTTTCAGAATTAACAACTAATTTTTACGCTAATCGCTTGAAGTTGTTCTTTGAGAATGTAAATAAGCGCCCACAGGATATCTGTACAAATGATATACGGATGTTCTTGGTGACTTATCAGCAGCGTATGCATATTTCTGATAGGACACTAGATAAGTTTCGTCAGATACTTAATGGCTTTTTTGCTTGGTGTGTCGACGAAGAATATCTTGTGAAAAATCCATGTAAAAACATACACGAAATTAAGTACGAAGTAGAACCGCGTCATGCCTTAACGAGGATGGAACTCGAAAAGATACGGCGCAACTGTTCATGTAAAAGAGATCTGGCAATGGTTGATGTTCTCTACTCTACCGGATGCAGAGTATCTGAATTAATTAATATGAAATTCAGTGATATGGATTTAAAAAATAATTCAGTCAAGATCATCGGTAAAGGTAAGAAGCATAATACAGTGTATTTAAACACTAATGCACAGATATCTCTGAATGAATATCTTAAAGAACGCAAAGGCAGTTCTGACTATATTTTTGTATCACACAGAGCACCGTATGGGAAACTCACGTCGAGAAGCGTTCAACGTGTGTTTACCGATCTAGGAAAAAAATTGAATATTGTATTATCGCCGCATATAATGCGGCACACATCTGCTACTCTCGCACTCCAAAGCGGAATGCCTATTGAACAGGTTCAGAAAATGCTTGGGCACTCGAGCGTAGCGACAACACAGATATATGCTGAAATCTCACAAGAGGATTTGGCAACATCTCATAAGAGATATGTAATTTAATCGTAATCCCTGTTCTTATTGTTAATTAGTTCATTGCAATGCAATAGGAATGGGGATTATTAAAAACTATAGAAAGGGGACAGATAATGTACGACATATTGATAAAGAATGACAATACCGTTGTCATAAATAACAAGTCTAAGTACTTGATTATGCAGCACAGCTCAATGGTCGATACTCTTCGTGTTCTTGTCGACAAGTTTTATACCGAAGGACAAGACATGTCTGAGTTTACATGCATAATGGAATATCTTCTTCCCTGTACAAAGAAATATAAAATGGAAGTCCTCGAACAGCTTGTAGAGGATGATACACCGGAGGTTGAAGACAAATATAAAGACTATGTTAAATATACTGTCCCTATCAACTCTGAGTTAACGGAAGAAGCTGGCGACGTTGAAATCCAGTTCACATTTGCCAAGAAGTCAACGGATAATTACGGTGGTGACACCGGTAATGATCAGATACGTAAGACGGATAAAACCAAGCTTACTATCACTCCTATTACAGAATGGGCAAATGTTAGGATAGATGTCTTTAATGATGAAATGGAAAAGATTATCACTCCTATTCCAAGTATTTAAAAGGGGGTGAAAATATGATCGCTCATGCATCCCAGGATGAAAAAGGTGGGACTGCTGGAGCAACTCCAGGAGATAACAACAAAAAAGAAGTCACAACGAGATCGTTTTACTCGAAGCCCTGGAATTACATGCTACACTGTACGGATGCCAATATGCGTGAACGTATAGCACAGGCTATGGAGGCTGCGGCTAATAATGATAATATAGGTTATTCACAACCGCATAGAAATGACCTTCTTAATTCGTGCCGTAAATATAATTATAATCCGGCAAATGCGACTATACCTTGTGATTGCGATTGCAGCTCATTGGTATCAGTAGCTTGTATGTATGCTGGAATACCTGAAAATCAATTATATGTAAGCGGTAATTGTTGTACTACAAGTAACATTCGCTCAAGGCTTATGGCTACCGGTAAGTTCACTACTTACACAGATTCTAAATATCTTACAAGTGATCAATATCTTTATAGAGGAGATATTCTCCTTAAAGAGCCGGGGCATGTAGCCGTGAATATTACAAATGGAGCAAAGGCTACACAGACACAGCAACAAGCAACCGCTTCAAACAAAGCTATAGATATATCAAAATATAATACCGTAACCGATTATAAAGCTATGGTTAATCAAGTAAAGAATGTAATCATACGCTGTGGATATAGAAGTTCTAGTAGTGGTGTCATTACCGAGGATCAGTTATTCCAAAAGCACATAGAGAATTCTATTGCTAATGGAGCAAATATAGGTATTTACTTCTATGATCAGTCACTTAATGAGGCTGAGGCTATAGAACAGGCTGATTGGGTTGTTAATGTAATCCAACCTTACATATCACATATCAAGATGCCTATATATATTGATTCTGAAGCAATGAGAAATCACGATGGACGAGCTGATAACATAAGCAAAGAACAACGCACAAAGAATGTATTGGCGTTCTGTAACAGGATTAAAGAAAAGGGATTCATTCCGGGTGTTTATGCCGGAAACTCATGGTTTAAGTCCATGCTTATCTTTGATCAACTCAAACAATTTAATATCTGGTGTGCAAGGTACTCTACTACTCCACCGGATATACCGAGATATGATATCTGGCAATATGGCAGCGAGTATTATTCTTGGGCGGCTGGAGCCATAGACACGAACATTATTTACAGGTTGACTACCAACAATCAGTCTACGCCCGTAAATAACACGCCCTCTACACCAAATAAACCTACTCCTGCCCCTCAATCTACCGGTTTGACTGTTGAAAAACCCATACTGCTTATGGGTAAAGTCAATATTACAAGCGGTACGCTTAATATACGTCAACAACCTAATACGAACTCTCCTGTTGTAGGAGTGCTTCAGAAGGGTGTTTACGTTCAGTTACGTGGGGATCTAGGTACTTGGTACAGAATGGATCTTGGATATGTATCAAAGAAATATATCAAGGAAGCACATGGTGTAGTTACGGCAAATAAGCTAAATGTTCGTAGCACTCCGGATTCAAGTGTTAATAATAATATTATCACTACTATTACGCTTAACACTGAAGTTATCATATGTACCGCTAATGGAGATTGGTATAACATCTTACTCAGCGATGGTAAGATGGGATGGGTTAAAGGTACATATATTAAACTTAAATAACTTCTTCTCATGGTCGGTGTGGGCAGCGACCTAAACTTCTACCTACCACAAATATGTTTATCCTCCGCGGGTGACGGGGATGTAAAAATGTAGAATATCACCCATTCGTATGTTTCTTTAGGAAAATTCCTAATGCTTTGTTTACGGTGCAAAGCAAAAAAACCGTAAATTTATGGGAGAGCCTTAATTGACTCTCCCATTTTTTGAATCCCAGTCTCAGATTGTATTTTTTTAAGTACATAATTTTTAAAGTGTAAATAAATGTAAATAAAAAAGGTTTACTTTTTGATTTACACTTTAAAGACGATGTGCTCAAACCTCCCTATTTTATTGGGTTTCTTGACTGAGACACGGGGGATTCGAAGGGCCTTTCAATCGAACAAACGTTGATTTTACGGGCTTTTCGAGGATTTACAAAGATTTACACTTGATTAAAACCGATCACATTTTCCAACTCAGAACACATATTTGTAAACTGTTCAATTCTGTCTTCTTTTTTCGTCAGAGAAAACGTATATGAGTTAAATGTTGTGTTAATATCGGTATGTCCGGAGACTCTGCAAACCGTGTCCAAATCGATTCCTGAAAATATCATCTGACTGATGAAAGTTTTTCTGATCTTATGAGCGCTTTTTTTGGGAATGCCTAATGCGTCGCAAAAAGCGTATATTCTCTGATTGATCGCATTGCTTTTTATTCTTTTACTGTGTGGACAAAATATGAAACCATCATCATAATATCCGTATTCTTCGGATGCCTGTTTGATGTATTCTATTATTTGTCTCGCTCCGTTCGTGTACGGAATGGAACGTTCACCGGCATCTGTCTTAACGTGTTCTACAACTTCCTGACCACGATATCTGTATGTGCCGTCTTCATATATATCATAATTTGCCACTTCAGATCGTCTTACCAAAATCTCATTTCCCACAAAGTCCTCATATTTTAAAGCTACTATCTCACCTATCCTCATTCCGGTTAAAAACATCAATGGAATTGCAAGTGCTGTGATGTCTCTGTGGTTTTGAGAGTATTTTGATAATGCATACGAGACTATCTTCATCTTTTCTTCAAAGAAATAAACCTGTGTCTCATTGCTCTTTTTTGGATTTTTCTTTAAGAGTTTTTTATTAACCTTTACATCTCTCCAGCGATTAGTTTCAATCAGCTCGCTATCTTTAGCATATTCAAACAGTTTGTTCATGATGGTGATCATGTTGTAATACTGTCTTTTTGTGAAGTCATTGTCACGGATCTTTTTATGCGCCCAGTCCTTTAATTGCTGACACGTAAGAAGTCCTATGGGAACATCAACAATCGGATCTTTGTCATAATACTTTATCCAGTGTCTTGCGTTTTTCTTCACGGTATTCATGCTGCAAGCTTCTACTTTTCTAGATTCAAGCCAAGGGAGATATAAGTCTCTTAAAGTCTTGCTCTTTGGTATGATCTCTCCGTAATAATCAACTAGGAAATCTTCTAAATCCCTCCTGTCTTTTTTAGCTATAAGCTTTTTACCTTTTGGTGAATGCTCGTCTGGTACTTGTGTTTTCCATCTTCCATCTTTGTCTTGGAATATGGAGTACTTGTGCTTGATAAGAATACTTTTACGTCTTTCTTCTTCCATTTTCTCTCGCACATCGTCAAGGTCTATTATACCTTGATCTATTATGAATTGCAATATGTCTTCACTTATAAGACATCACCTCCTGTAATATGAAATATGATTAAAAGTGACTGAGGGAGACCGGAGCCTCCCTCGCTTATTGGCTACTTCGCAAAATCGACCGTAGCGCATATTATCGTGACCGCCACATTTTATATGGGGAAACGCCCGAATTAATTTTTCTTATTTTTCCGAGATTTTTATCAGGGCATTTCACCCGGTTTTTCGCCTCGAAAAATATAATCTTTTTCTTCGCACTCGCAGCGCTCGTTTTCTTTGAGAGATCTGATCATTCTGTTCTCTTTACACCAATCGCAACTGCCGTGATTTCTACACGTACAATCAAACGCTTTTGAACCTCTGTACTGCTTACGATGTTCCTTGTTGTGTTGTATCGCTTTGTCCAGACTCATTGGTATTACCTCCTTGAGATAATCTGATTAATGCGTTCTCACAAATCGTGTTATTGTACCCATTAATTGTATATAACGGACATCCAACACATTCGGGATGTTCGGCACAAGTCTTAGCATTTTCTTGCATTTGTTGCATTTGTTCGGGATTAATTTGCATCCCACTAAAATTTATTCCTCCGAACATTCAATCTCCTCCTTGTGATCACAATCTATATATTGCCCGTAATACCTTGTCTTACCATCGTACTCACAAGTCACCATGATTTTTGCACTATTAGTTTCATCCAATGTGCAAAATTTGCACTTTTCACATTCAGATGTATTGCTAATCGCCATAATGTCTAGCTCCTATCTTATGCATTTTCTTATCAATTATCTGATTAATATCTTTAAGAAGTTTTGGTGCAAGTTGCACATTGTTTTCATACCAGAGAATATATGGCTGCCCATTCTTCTCGACACTCAGTTTTATCTCTTTGCTCTCTTCGAGATCAATCGTGGCAGTACAAAAAACTGTTGGTGTTCTTCTATAGAAATACACAGGAAATCTGAGGGTATATATACCGTCATATGTCTGTTTAAATCCATTCTCTGTTAAATATGGAATTGATTTGAATTTAATTTTGTACATTATACTGATAATCTCCGAATTCATTTAGATATATAATATCTGCCTGATTACAGGCTTCTTCATATGTTTTATATCTTTTATGATATCCTCTCCCATTAGTATTTATATTAACATTCCAAGTATTACGAGATTTATCATAATAAACTCCTCGGTGACCACTTGTATTGTCTTTACGTATTTTTGTGTTCATGCTATTTTGAGACCGTGTAACTATTCTTAATTGAGACTTACGATTATCAAGAATGTCATGATATATATGATCTACTTCTAACCCTTTAGTTCTGTTCATAACAAAGTGATGTAAGTATGTTCCGGTTTTACAATTGACTACATAGCCATTCCCACCCAATGTCCAAATACCAAAATCACGACATTTATCCACATCGTCCAAATCTATTTTTGTATATATAAATCCTTTATTAGTTTTTAATCCTATCTCCGCATAATCATCATGAAGAATATATTGTTGAGAAAATCTTCCAGTATAATTATCCGGGATATTATTGTTTTTAAGCATATTTTTTATAGTGTAATATTTTATTTTATATTTAAGAGATAGTGGATTAATACCTGACCCATTTTGATATTCTTCAATTATTTTGTTTTTAATTTCTTCCGTCATACTAATTCCACCGCATATTGATTATTTGAAGATAGCCATACCCCAAGTGTTTCATCAAAATGTTTTTCTTGATTAGGAATAAATCTTCCATATTTGATAATGATATTTTTAAATTCTTTTAACTTAACGATTTTCTGATATATTTCTTCTTCGTAATAACCGGTATAAATAACTATATCATCTTTAGAGACACGTCGAAATTCAGTAATAAATTCAATTAATTCATCATAAGAATCAAACGGTTCTAAGCCCTGACATACCACTGCTTCACAAATATCATCATTAAGGTATGCAGATATTAAATAATCGATATCAATATTTAATAATTCATAATCCTTCATATGGTAGTTATGGCAAACTTCCATATTGCAATCTCTATTGCACTTAAAATCACAATATGGAAATTCAAGCACCATACTACATTTTTTATAGTTAATCCAGTCTTCGAATATAACGCCTTTAAGTTTCATCTTTCGTGTTATCCCATCTTCTCAACTTAAATTCGTTCCTTCTCTCCTTTGACCAAGTATTTGTTTTAGTATAGAAGCCAACAATCCTCGTATATTCAGCAGTTTTTTTCTTACCACAAGTAGGACATACATCGCCATAAAAAGCATGATTATTATCACAACACGAAATCTTTGTGTTAAAAGCAAAGTATGTAACATGCTTATCCGCTATATAGTTAGTCATCTTCCATGCTTTTTCAAACGTATCAAAAGGAGAGTCAATGTTATAATGGAGAATACTTCCGCCATTACAATAACTATCAAATAATGCCTGTATTCTAATTCTTTCCTGACCGGTAGCCTGTATACCTAATGGCATAAACTGATTACCATATAAAGGAAGATCATATATTTTTGCTCTTGGATAAAAATACTTATCCTTTTGCATTAACTTGACAGCAGCACTTTCGCCCGGAATTTGTTCTGTATTAATCATGTAATTACAGTTATTTTCAGCGATAAATCTATCTGCTGTCTCTCGCATTGTTTTAAATATCTTCTCGCCAAATTCACAAGCTTTATCTGTATAAAAAGCATTACCTAATTCATCAACTTCAACATATCCAAACTTCTTCATGGTTTCATAAACTCCAATAAAACCTATGGTATTATAAAGATGTTCAAAGTCGATTAAGCCATATGAGAAATTAGGAAGCAGTCCTTTTTCAACGTTACGGTGAATAATATTTCTTACTCTATCGAGAGCCATAAGATTGATATTTACTCTCTTCTCTAATTCGGCTAAATATTCGTTCTCTGTTTTAGTATCTAATGCTATACGAGCCAGATTAACTGTAGATACCTTGACTGATCCTACTTTGAGAGCCGTACCACCTATTGAATTAAAATATCCAAGATCACTGATATTTGACTTCAGTCTGCAACAATTACTTAAACTATTAACAGAGTCATCTATGAAAAGGTTGCTATCTGACCACTTCATATTATGTTCTACTGCCCACTTAGCGAACTCTTCATCAGCAAATTTGCCATCTTTACGAAGTAAGGAAATCGTGCTGACAGGGAAAGTAAACATACACTGACTTCTTATTTCAGACATTACTTCCATATACCACTTTTGGAATTGAATAATGTCTTCTTCAAAATCAATCATAAATGATCCATCAGGGAACTCACTACCGCCAAAAAGTGCTTCAAAATAAGGTCTATCAAATACGCTTGTATTAGTGAATGCACTTTGAGCGCCATCCCTTACATATGGCTGATTAACTGCGTATATAAAACGCTGGAAGTTTTGTTTTGCATAATATTCCGGATCTCTTACATAATATCCGTCGTCTACATCTTTCTTCCAAAAGTAAAACATATAAGGAATAAGGTTAGGTAAACCTACTGCCCCTGAAGTACGGTTACTTGCATAACTCACAAATTCCTTTATAAAATCAACAAATGTAATAAGATGTGCGGCCGGTTTAGAATCAATATCTTTAATGAAATATAATCCTTTTTCAGCGAGATCCTTAAGATCATAAGCAAAACAATATGACTTAAATGTACTTGACGGAGCATCATGCATATAAAGATTACCAATCCACTCCATTCTTAGCCATTCGTTAGCAGCCTTAAATCCAAATTGTTTATGTATCTCTATATATATTTTTCTGTATGCTAAGAGTTTTGCATGCGGCTTAGACATTTCTCTCTCTAATGTAACAACGTCTTTATTTGATACATTAGAGTTACTATCTATTGATGCATCCGCTACCACTTTTTCATCCACAAAGTTTTCTATGAAATCTTCATATGATAACTGTTTATCCCCAAATCCATTAAGTATTGCTACTTCTTCCCCATATTCAGAATATAATTTGTTGTACTGAGCAACGAAGTTTTTATCAAGCTGGATACTTATTTTCAAGACTAATTCCTTTCTGCGATCCACTTAACCGCCAGACCAAAATCCATAGTAACATCATCTACTTCCAACATTGGTGCTGACATAAATCCTTTTTGCTCCATGACATCTACGTCATCACAAATATCATATTTAATTTCTGCCATATCTAGTTTTTTCTTTAACACATTACATTTTGGACATCCTGTAGAATATAGTACAACGCCCATATACCTACTCCTTTCGCATTAAGTATAATTGATTAATAAGGTCTGCCATTTCATCTGTAGAAAGATATGTGTCGGTATTGATAGCAAAATCAATATATTCCTCAATATCTTCAAAGTCCTTTTTATCAGCTTCCATACGTCTTATTGCTTCATCAGAAGAATCTCCTCTCTGCCTAAGCCTGTTCCAAATCTCACCGTGAGAAGCGAACAGATAAAAAGCAACAATATTTAAGGATTTATCTTTGCGAAGCTCTTTAAGACCGTAGGGATTTAAAATGACGATTTTATCATCTGTCAGATCTTTCTTGGCTGTGCCATATTTCCATGTCTCGCCATTTGCTACGTTATAAGAAGTAGTCTCTGCAAAGAAGCCGTCTTTATTTAGTTTTTCAAATTGTTCGTCAGTAATGAAGTGATAATCTACATTCTCAACTTCCTTCTCTCGTATAGGGCGCGTAGTGTACGTTATAAGCTTTTGTAATCCATACTTTTCGATCATTTTACGCATTATATGGTCTTTACCCGCGCATGTTCCTCCGCATAAAACAATCACTTACTTATCCTCCTTAATAAAATACTCATTATTCTCCTTGCATAACTCGGTGAAATCACTTACTGTGTGAATGCCTGGTTTATGATATTGAGTGGATCTCACACACTCATCTTTATGAGGACAATCCTGTGATGCACAAGTGCAAATATCGTCTCTCCAATCAAACATCTTTTTTCTCCAATGTAATTAATTCTTTAGCATATGGTAATGTTTCAATCCAATCACAAAACTCATGCCAATATCCCATCTTATGATTACGGCGTTGGAAGAAAGCGTTTCTTAATACCGCATAATTCGCTGTCCATGTGCGTGTTTGTAACCAGCTCTCCGGCAACCAACGTATTAATTCGTTCCAATAAGCCTTATCTCCTGTCTGTAAATACTTCTGTCTTAATTGCTCAAGAAAACTAATAAATTCTGATACCATTACATCAATATGACACGGATCAATCATATCAAGTCTTCCATTATAATCGCTCATATCAAAACATTCTCGAGTAATAGGTTTCTTTGAGATGGTATGCATCTTAGAGGAGCTGTTTGCTACTGTAGAGATCTTATATGTGTCCATCTGGTTCCAGAATACTTGACTACCAGTAATATCAACACTCACAAATATCTGGCGCATAAATTTAGAATGTTCATTACCGGCTAACACAAGTCTCTGTGCTAATTCCAAGTCGTTCTTCCCAATCTTATAAGTAAGATGTTCTTTTCCTTTTACATCTTGCTCATACATATAAAAACTGTCCGACTTATCATGACTCTGAAGAGGCTGTCTCATCCCTCTTAAAGCGCCTTCAAAATTGAATACTTCAGTATTTTCAAACTTCATTAGAATTCCTCACAAAGAGCATTAAGAGCTTTAGCTGCTTCATCATCATCTGAATGAACTACGATTTCTATTTCTTTACCCAAACTCAAGCTAAGTATCCCAAGCAAAGATTTAGCATCGACAATATAATTGCCGTGACGAGCATCCACGTCATACGGTATCTTCCTTACACTGTCGACAAATCTTTGTACTTGATCAATTGTTGTAAAGTTTACTGTTGCTTTTTTCATTACTTACCTCCTAAATAGTTAAGAACATATCTTCTAATAACGGCAACCGGACTATTCCATCCGGGATATCCGTAACTAACATTTCCTAATGCTTTGATATCATTACGTAACGCAGACTTATCAACGATGAACTCTGAGCAGCATCCATTGCTTTTACAAATCAAATTAGTTGCATCTGTGTGTTTATCGTCTTTATAATCTCCTATTACACAACCAATCACTTGCCCGTTCTGAAGTACCAAATCAACGGCATCGCCTATTTGACCACCAACTCCGCTACCAACGGCTATTACATATTTATCATTGCATCTTCTAAAGCCATCTTTATCCGTTGTGCAGCTCTGTTGTAGGACATACTGCGGAGAAGATACTTTCGTGATGGATTTGTATCCCATATAAGATTTAAAATCGTTTGTATTATTTACTGTTATATCTGTGTATGATAATTCGTTTATCGCAATATTAATTTTTCCTGTTGTTGATACATCAGCAGCTGCAACCATCCTGCATGAGGCAAAGAATGCAACTATTATAAATACCGCAATTGCAACTAAAATTTTATTTCTCAAAACTTTTCTCCTTACACTTGTTGTGATGAGCATCCTATATAATTTAATAACTGTTCTATAAACAATTCTTTATTAAAACAAAACATATGCAGCATCTTATCTATTCTCATATCAACTACATAGATCTGTTTTGGATGTATCATAATACGATATATATTTGGTTTTTCTTTGCAAAGGTTTAACCACCGTATATCTTCGTCGTTAAATCCCATCAAAGTCCTCCTTTTTCAAGCGTAAAATAATACCATTCGTCCCAAAGCAAAATTCTAAACATCCCTCTTGTGATGCTATACACTTCAATTTGAGCGTATCTTTTACCATCAATATTGATCCACATATTATGATCCATATCAATGCAGAGTATTGCCTGTGGATAATAATCCATTAACATCTTCATCTTCCCCAAAAATCAGCCCTCCAAAACTTCTTAATCCAAAATTCATAACCGTTCCATTCGATCAAAATAATATCCGGACAGTTATATAATCGTGGAATCCAACTTCTTTTCATAAACACCTCCTTTGTTGAAAACGGTTTACCACCATATCTTAACGTACCGGACAGTACAGGAGTTGAACCTGCCCACCGTAAGTCACCATCTACACCGCCCAAGCACATCCGAGAATATAGCAGAAATTGCTTCGGGGAGATTTGCACTCCCATCCGAGGCTTTACTAATTAAGCTACGAAGCAAACCATAAATGTGTTATGAAAGGAGGGTAGTCGAATGAAAAAAGAAAATGAACACCCCCGCGCAGATTTGAACTGCGTCCCTGAGAATCAAAATCTCATATGCTACCGTTACATTACGGGGATCTGTGCAGTTCCAATATTGGAAAGTGTTGGGATATACCTCAGCACTTCATTACGTTGTCTGTATCGACCAACCAATATTGGCATTGTCATTCTCTCTCAGGTGTCCTGCTCTCTCTGAGATCATTCGGTAGCGAACCGACCACCCCGGACGCAATAGGACTCGAACCTATAACCCTTCGGTTAACAGCCGAATGCTCTACCATTGAGCTATGCATCCTAATCGCCGGAGACTATAACGGCTTCCCCGACACTTCCGACATATCTTTTTAAGAGTTATTTTGTTATCTCTTTGTGAGCCAGCGTATCTCCCACAGTATTAGAGCACCTCAACTCACATCCACCACCGGAGAAAGAATGTTTAAACCGGTGGGGTTCTCGCACAAGTCAGTGTTCTTTCCAATCACTTAACTCTTGAATGACTCCGGAATCATTGTGCGCCGCTGATTGCCATGGTTGTACTTTTTTACTTCCCCAACCCGGGAAGACAGGAACTGAACGATTTGAACGCTCACCAACGGTTTTGGAGACCGTCATGCTACCAATTACACCAAGTCCCCACATGTTTACCTCTTCTTCTTTGTGGCATGATGCTTGTCACGGTGAGGCTGCACATGCTTATCCTCAGGACTATTAATATAGTGATCGTGCCTTCTTACAAAATTACCCTTTTCTGTCTTTGTCATAATTCCAAAGTCGATTACAAGATTACGGTTTCTGTTCATTTAATTTCTCCTTTTACTCTTAGCAAGTTAATTTCATACTTCCTAAAATACAATGACATATTCCAGAACCACCATTACTCGGATGATTAGTACAATTACGGCAAGGATCAGCAGGCGTATTGTATCTATTCTCTATATATGGAATTCTAACAATGTCATTATTTTTTGTAATTTTTTCTGACCATCCACAAGCAAAACATTGTACTTTATATTGGGGCGGATATGTTGGTAAACAAAGTTCATGTAAGTCTCCACCGCATTGCGGGCATGTATAAATTACCATCATTTTTATCTCCCGTTATTCACCACTAAATGAAATAGTGGTTTTATCAACATTGATATCTAACTCGTCGCCAATCTTCCTAATTGTCGAAGCCAGTATCTTACACAACATTTTTAACCACTCTGCATCACGACCGAGCATGATCTCGTCCTGTTGCTCTGGTGTCATATCAGAGAAGCAAATGTTCTCATCACCCATTCTAAAATAAACTCCATCAAGATTTCTTCTCACACATATTCCTCCCATCCATCGTTGTATTTAGCGGCAACACTTAATATGTCAGCGCTGTCCGCTATATATTCATTTGTATTTAGGTTGATCACTTGTCCTCTCGGCTTAACTATATATACAATGCTATTGCCACCATACTTCTGTGAAGCTTTGTAGGCAAACTTTTCAGCAGACATCAAAGACGGAGTGATATATACTTTGTTAATATTTTTTCTACGCCAGTCTTCTCGAAGATTACCTGTAAGATCCGGCGGAAGTATCTTTTTAATTTTAAAAACGTCGCTCGTACCATGATAATAATTTTCACTCATTTAATTTATCCCTTTATAGAGGGAGGATGCTGCGGCAGACAGCACATCCACCGCAGCTAAGTTATGGAACAGTAAAAACTCTTTTTCTTTTGTCAACTATATTATACTACATTTTTATTCTTTTTTCAAGTGTTAATTTAACCCTTTATTTCAACACTAAAAAGCGTGTTAAAATTTCCTCGGTTTCATCGCTTCTATACCACTCTCCCATAGAATCCTTACACCATTTATTCTCATTTTTGAACTCTATAATCTTTATTATTTTACCAACGGCAATATCTGTATCGTCTAAATATTTCTTCCGGCTCTTAACCTTGACTGTATTGCCGGTATGTAATTGATAGAGTGTTAGCCAATTGCTCTTGATCTCTGTAACGTAATAATATTCATCAGAGACATTATCCAATACAATTTGGATGTAACCCAAGTGTTCTAATTCGCTCTGTATGCGATTTTTAATGGTCGTTTTCGTATAATCTATGGTTTGACACAATTCTATAAGCATAGGGAGCGTGTCTGAAAACCTATATTGCTTATCTGTCTCTTTGTCCGCATACTTATCAAAGATCCAAACAGGATAATCCTTGACACTTTCTTTCTTAATCTGCTTCTTGCCATAAAACTTATTAAACAGTTCGACCTGTTTATTGAGTTGATTAGGATGCCCGAACTCATCAAAGAA
>Ga0310696_10005806_pt1 | contig 14787 bp, 12 predicted proteins | sample AusTroGonzalo_MG_4_FD_203885 | JGI IMG/M metagenome (GOLD analysis project Ga0310696, IMG submission 203885) | Bovine rumen microbial communities from tropical cattle in Woodstock, Queensland, Australia - Gonzalo_02 (v2) (version 2) | ecosystem: Host-associated > Mammals > Digestive system >...
GGTCCATATAATCTGCCGAGAATATGGCGGGAGGCTTTTTCTTCTTCAGATAATGGTTGCATTTGTAATGCTTCTAAAATCTTTTTATTTTTAGATTCCATTTCTATTTCTCCCATCTTACATAATTAGGCCAAACTCAATTTGTCTAATTAATTTAGCCTATATTTTTGTATTCAATTTATTAAATTAATAAATTATTAAATTCTTAATCAATAACCCAATAATTTATTAATAGCTTATGTAGCGCATCTTTTCAGATTTACGCATTTTATCAATTAATTTAGCGAATTAATTTTAAAGGTAAAATAAAAAGTCTGATTTTTATCTCAGACTTTCATATTTTTTATATATTTTTAGTTATTTAACTAAGTCTCTTCTACCGGCAATATACTCTAAAACAAGTAAATCGGACTTAATAACTTTGAGAAGGGTTAAGCACTCTTCAAAGATGCCGGACTTGAAATAGTTTGATAATACCCTAGAAATTTCTTCGGCTCTAACCTCTTTATAGAAGATAGAGGCATTATCTAATTTATTTCCATAAAGAGAGATTTGAGTGAGAAGGCTGGATAATGTAGTTAATACAGTCTTTGGATCATCAACCTCTTTTAGGATATTTGTATATAGCGGAGATTTCTTTTGGTTGTGGCTTTTGCGTAAGACTTCATAGAATTTGCTAACTTCAAGTCCACGGTTATCAGAAATAAATTTTAAGACATCAAGTGGGATATCTCTTGAAGTTAATAGTTTTTTAACTTGTGGGTCGACACCAGCAACGCCGGCATCTCCTAATTTAACTAAAATTGATAAACAATCATTCTTTGTAATCATATTATTTTCCTTTCAATATTAATTAATTATTTTCTGTAAAGTCTTTATCGCCATTTGCTTCTTCAGGAGTTGGAAGGTCATCATCTTCAGTAAGCAAGCCTTGGTCTTCAGTTAATACTGTTGAGTCTGGGTTTGCTTTAAAGCTTTCTTCGGCTTCTTCAGGAAGCTCTTCGTCTGGAATTGGAGTTAGGTCTAATTCCTCTTCCTCTTCTCCCGCTGGAACTTCTTCAGCTCCACTGGCTTCTGCAGCAGCGGCGTCAGCTTCTGCTTTAGCAGCAGCTTCTTCCTCAGCAGCAGCTTTCTTTGCAGCTTCTTCAGCGGCGGTAATTTCGTGGTCTAATGCAACATTGATTTCATCGCCTAAGCTAAGTGTGCTAATTAAGCTCTTGATAATAGTTAATCTTCTAGCTTTGTCTTCAACATCACTGAATAAGCTGTTAATGCTGCTAATAGCATTGACTCTATCATTGAAGTTAGCTCTAAAGTCTAATTCTTCTTGAGTTAATGGAGCCTTCATCTTTAAGACGAAGTTATTTAAGTAAGCTTTACAACCACGGTTTAATAAAATTAAATTAATAATATCAGTAATGGCCTGTAAAATTGTATTTTGAATTCTCTTAACACCTTTTGAATAAACGCTGGAGATAATGGTTAATGATGAACCACCATTGAAACCTGCACCATCGTCTGTCCAACCGAAGTATTGTTTTGGAATTCCGAATGATGAATAATATTTATTATTCCACCAGTCTAAGTCTGTTAATTGTTTTGGGTCGTAATCACCACCAACAGACTCAACAGTGATTGCTCCTTGTCCATTATGAGTTGCATAATAGATAAAGTTTTCAACTGCGCCTGGGTTAGTATATTCAGACATAGAATTATTTGTGTTATAAGCAGTTCTTTGCTCAAACATTTCTTTAACTCTACGTAAGACTTGTTGAACTTGTTCTTTTGGCATATCGCCTACTTCAACAGCAACTTTTCTAACGATACCAGAACGAGTAAGACGGCTTAACAAGACAGCAGCTTCTAATAAAGCTTTTTCTCTCCAAATCTTATAAGCATCATATAATAATGATTTACCACGTCTAACAGTATATGTTTGTCCAGAGTTGCCATCCGCTGATGGAAGTCCAGATTTCTTGCCAGTCTTTGTTTCTTCTGGGTCATCATAGAATAAATCGACTGTTTCAGGGAAACGAGAAACGTTATCTTCTAATGCAGCGTGAACAAAGTCATCTGCTTGATATACATTAACATCACTTGATTTATAACGGAAATTGAAGCTTGTATTTCCCATTAATCCAGTTGTGCCACCAACATAAGTTGATTGGTCAATAGGAGATGGGTTATTTGGAACCTCAATATATCCAAATGTTTGTCCATATTTAGTTAACTCAAACATTGTGCTTGGGTCTGGTACCATTTCAACATAATAGCTGTATGGTTCATTTGTCTTATGGACAACTAAGTTAACATCTTCATTTAATGTTCTATTTGCCTTATCGATACTAGATCTATTGAATAATTTATCAGTATAATCTGATTCACGATAAAGTCTTAAATAGACATCACCATATTTAATTAAACTATAAACTCACTTGTCAATTTGTTTGTCAACATTCATGACATTTAATAAATAGTTTACAAACATGCTAATCTTTGGGTCGGAAGACTCGCAGAATACAATATGTCCATTATCGCTTCTTTCACAAACGTCATCTGTATAGGTTCTGACGATAGATGAAACAGCAGAGTCTTGACACATAGTATCGATTAACATATAAACTTGGTCTCTAGCATTTGAAATAGATGTAAAGCGCTCAATTGCGGAAATGTCTAATTTGCTAGATAAACCAGCTTCGATAATGTTGTCTACTAATACTTTGTTTGTATCAATATCTAACTTGGTCGTGGAATCCAGTACTACTGGTTTTGCCTGATTACCAATCAGGGAACTTTTTGGCTTTCTTGTCTTTTTTGGTGTTTCTTCTGCCATTGTAAATTCTCCTTTAAATAATTATAATTCCATCGCTTATATTGCGATACAATTCATATTCTTCTTTTTTCTTTCTGCGCTCTTCTTGGTCAAGCTCATCAAGTTCTTCATAAGTATCCATATAAATCTTTTGTAACTCAGCTTGGAAGTCAGTAATCATTTGCGTTCTTTTGCTCGCATCTGAGATATCACTTACTTCAAGAGCAGCATTTAGATTATCACCATAATTGTATGAATACTCTTCTGCATATTTACTTGCAAGATACATAGCTCCGCAAACTGCGTCAGCTTGGTCTTTTGAGTTAATGCCATCTGGGGTATGGTCGATATGGCCATCGCCTTTTCTTTCAAGTCCAATTAATTCATCTGTTAATTGGTCGCACTTTTGATATATTTGAATACGTCTTTCATAAATAGCTGATTTTAAGTTATGGTATGGAAGACATGTTTTTGTCTTTTGGTCAACGCGGTCAACAGACAAGATTTCAGTTCTAAATCCTTCACCTTTTAAATCTTGTTGAACAGGGGCTGACTGATAGGTATCGCTTGAAATACCTTTGATTGCAAATCCTCTATCACGAAGCCATCTAATAAAGTTTTTATTCTTTTCAAAACTTATTTGATAACCACGAGGAGCTTTGATAGATACAGAGAACGCAAGCTTATATTGCAATTCTCTTGAAGCATCTTCGCCTTCAACTGTTGGCTTTTTGCCTGTAATCCAGACGCCAGCAATACCGGTTTTGTCGCCTTTGCCTCCGCCGCCGGTAGACATATCTAAGTGAATAAATAGAGGTCTTGCCATATCAGTTGGGCTTACTCTTGATAAGTCGAAGAAGTTTGCATATTGCAAGTGGTCTTCTGGAGCATTACCAACTTCAATAACGTCTTTTGTGAATGGATTTTTATATGTATCTACCTTTGCTTGATTTAATCTTACGCCTGAGATATATTTAGTAGCACTTGATGTTGAATAACCAGCAATATCCATTAATGCTTGGTCTAAGTTATCCTCAAAAGCTTCTCTAAAGCCTGGAGGTACTTTCATCATCAAATATCCTTTTTCACGCATAGCTTCGACTAATTTGTCATCCGCGTCTACTGGAAGAAGCTCATGTGCTAGGAATTTACCACCAATAGCAACATAGAATGCTCCTGGGTCATTTGGTGTTCCTTTATCAGGACGAACAACCCATTGAGGTTCATCTATGATAAGTGTTGATTTGCTTTCGTTTTGTTTTTTAGTATTAATATAGCTATCTAAGAATGCTTGTTCAGTATCTTTAGAAGATATAATTATATTTAATGTAGGCAAGTATGTGCCCTTTAAAAATCTTGATCTCATACGAGCATCGATTTGGGCAATCATTTTCTTTTGTCTTTGTTTCTTCTTTTCAACATCATTACCGATACCGAAGTTAACTTCATCGGTAAGATTGCAGAATAATGCACGACCTACGATATGATTGTTATTTGAACCAAAGATTAGCTCAATATGTTTATCTGGTTGTCATTGAGGGTTTGTTCTACTTGCATTTAGATTGCCATGGCTCATAAACCATGGAGAACCTTGTAATAATTGTTGGATTTTATCCCAGCCAACGCCCTGGGCAGTCTCTAATGTAATGTTTAACATTGAGAATGAAATTTTATCACTTGGCATCATACCATAATAGGCATATGGGTCTTTAAGACAAAGCATGCGATATAAAAGATAAAGCATGGCTAAACAGCCCATCAAAGTTTTACCAAGACCAATAGCACCCGTCAATACGAGCGTATTGTATTGTGTGGTTGTATTTGTAGGAAATAGTTTTTTAAGTGTTTCTCTTCAATATGGGAATAATGTGCAACGACGTTCGCCGGTTACAGCATCACGTTCTCATAAGCCTTGTCCGAGATAATTGTCATCATCTAAGAATGTATCAATATCAACAGGAATTTCTTCAAAGTCAGCATACTTTAAATCTTCAAATTTTTCAGAATGGCCTTCTTGTGAAATTTCTTTTAAAATATCTAGAACTGCAGCTCTTTCTTCTTCGGATAAACCACTTAAAATATCGGCTGCCAGATTTTTCTTGTCAGAAAATCCAGCAACTTCAGGTATTTTTATTTCTTGCGGATATGTAATATCTGGCATACGCCCCTCCATATATTATACAATATTTATATTGTATTACTTTTTGTCAGAAGTCTCGTCAGTTTCTTCTGAATTTTCTTCTTTTTCCTCTGGTTTTTTGGTTTTTCCGCCAGTGCCAGTAACTGGATTTTTATTTGAACCTGGTCTATATTTACCACGGTTTTTACCATATTCATTAATAGCATCAATTAAGCCTTTAGAAGAGTCTAAGTATTTATCAGTATCAACTAATTCTTGCTCTACCATTTCATCAGCAGGAATGCCATAAAGTTTTGGGAAGATAACTTTTAAGAATGGCTTTTGTAAATGTTCTTCAGCATAGTGAACATAATTACTAATAACTGAAGCAACTTTCAATGCCCAGTCGCCATTTGCTAATACGAGCAATACATGTTTACAGCCACGACCTTTATCGTCATTTGGATTGGCAACGCCGTGTCCTGGACCTGGGTCACTCGCACTATCGTCAACTGAAACATTATTAACAATATTCCAGTGGGCAAATCTGTATTTATAGTCATCACAAGTGCATTTTACATAAATATTTGCAGTATTGAATATTTTAGTAATTGCTTGAACAACAGTCCTGTATTCAAACTGATTTTTATTGTTTTTGATATTTCTTGCCATTTCAGCAACAATTCCATCCATGCGAATAGAAACTGTATAGCTATCTGTTTCACCAACAACTGGGATATGAACAATCAATTGGTCTTCTTTAAATAATTTATTCATATCTATTTGGTTATATTGTTTTACAGTTTTAGCAATCTGAGACCACTTCTTTCTTTCAAATCTATTCTTGCCTCTTACGTTGTGTTTATAAGGGCCGGCTGCTTTTGATTTAGAAACAAGTAAAGAACGGCTATCTTCATTTAATAAGCCTTCGGTTAATAATTGTTCACGGTCTTGCTTAGTAAGTTTTAAATACATATATTCAGCCCTTTCCTGAATTGAATCATCGTATAATTTAGCAAATAGTTTTAATAAATTTATTTTAAAGCAAAATAAAAAGCCTCAATAAGAGGCATTTTATTTATAGGTTTTATTAGTTAATTCTAATCTTGCCATTAATTGTATAAAGTCTTGATGGAAGGCCAGAATAGACCATTTTACTAAAGTCATAACGTTCAGCTGATAATTCAGCATATTCAATCCAAGGTTGTCTTCTAAGAATTGAAATTATAAATCTAGCATCATCTTCTTTAACATTATATAATTGGAATACGCCATTTGATTGAACAATTGGTTGTTGATGGGTAAGTTGGGCAATTTTAATTTGATAGTCTCTACGTTCACGTTCTGGAAGCACAAAGCTTTCAATAATAGAACTTTGAATTAATTTATCAAGTGGTTTATATTCATCTTTATTTTGAATAACTTGAACTGGATATTCTTTATCCCAACCAAATAATTCTCCTAAAGCATATAATCTGTGTCTTCCTTCTTGGCCATAAATTTCAGAGTCTTTTGCAAAACAAATATATGGCATTGGGAACTTACGTTTATATTTAGTAATAATATCTTTAACTTTTTCTAAGCGATAATCATCAGTGCCAATATCATTCTTTAGGTCTTCTGGTGAGACGTGTTGAATTTTTGAACAAAGCTCAAAATATTGGTCTGGAGTCATATACATGATTTCTGAAACAAGATTATCTTGTTCTGGGTTCTTTAATAAATCTGCAGCGGAGAAACAGCTTGCTTTAGAAGTATCAATATAATCGCCATCAGCAATCTCTGGGGTTTTATAATCCCAAACCGTTTGCTCTGCATCTAAATATGCTTCACCCAAAGATAATCTTGAAGCAATGAGGTCATTTTTAAGCTCTTTAAGTTTTTCTAATAATCCTGAATTTCTAATCTCTTTAAATACTAAGTTTTCTTCAGAAAATTCACTTCCACTTGTAGCATAAATTCCTTTATGTCTAAGCTCATATAAATCTGTGAAAAATTTAGTAATTTCTTCTTCCCTCTCGACGCTATTATTATCAGTTTCTCTTAAAATCTTTTTAGCTCTTTCAAACCAAGGCTCTGCGGCCTTATCAATGACTTTTTGGTCAATATCTGGAACATAGGTTGGCTCTGGATATTTTCTCCATTTATTAAACATAATAGAATAAATACCATTGCTTACAACTGGATTGTCTTCGGTTTCAACATAAACTTCAACAGGAATTCCATAGAAGGTAATATCAAATTTACTTTCAAATAGTCTACGATAAGCATTATATAACTTTGTATATAGTTTATCTGGGTCATTCAATGAAGCAGTATCAGCTAAGATATGAACATCAATATCGCTTTTATCATTATAATTATAACTAGCATTTGAACCAGTTAAAATAACATCTCTAACCTTTAATGTAACTGCATCTTCAGCTAAGATTTTTAAGAATTCATTTGTGACTTCTTCAACTTTATCTCTGACTTCTGGCTTAATTTGATCGCCATCAAAAAGCTTTTGGTTTAATACTTCATGTTTCTCTAATTTTTCATTTACCATAGTTTTCTCCTTAGCTTTTTGGTATTAGTTGAGGTCTTGTAAAATTTCTCCTAAGACCATTGCTGTTTCTTTATCAGATGTACATTGTTTAATAATTAAGCTAACGTCTTCATTAGTAATTCCGATAGCATTTTGTAATTTATATTTTAAGTTATTTGCTAATGAGCCAAGTTTTAAAATAATTGCAAAGATTAAGTAAATAACTAATTTTTTAGCACTATAGTCTGATTGATTTGCTTTTGCAAATAATACTTCAGCATCTGGGTTTTCTTTAACGAACTTAGCGTCTGCTAAAGTAAAATCATCTTTTCTTAAAGTAATTTTTGCTTGTTGTTCAGCTTCTTTTCTGACTGTTGGATCAGGTTTATTCATATTTGCTGCAGATGAATTAGCGGCTGGGTTAGTTCTAGATTGAATTAATCCACGAGCAATCATTTCATCTTCAACAATTCTAAGTGCTTTATAGAAGCCTTTATCTAAACATACTCGTCTATTTACTTTTAATTTTTCATCAGAAGCAGCTTTAGCATTGAAACCACGAGTACCATTTTCAAGTGCTCTCATTTTTTCAACTTGGTCTGCATAGTTAACGGCCTCATCCAAATCCTCAGCTTCTTCTTCGTGTTCATCTTCGCTAGAACTATCCTCTAAGGAAGCTTCAATTTTAGCTTCTCTTTCTTCATTTTCAGCCTTAAGTTCTGGATGCTCATCTAAAAGCTTTTCACCTTGTTCTTGCTTTCAATCTGAATATTCTTCCCACTCTTCTTTATTAATATTGCAGCCCTCTTCTTCTTGGTGGTCTGACTCCCAAAGAGTTTGGAAAAGATAAATATCCATTAAAGTTAATAGGTTTTTGCGGACTTTTCAGTCTTTTGCCTCTTCGATTTGTTTTTTAATCTCTTCAATTTTTTCTTTAGCTTCAAATGGTTCGATGACAATTAAATCTTCTGTTAAGCTTTCTTGAACCTTATCTTCATGGTCATATAAGAAAACCCAACCTGTCCAAAGGTCATCTAAGATGTCTGTATCTAATTTATAAAGCAATGGTTCGGCGCCAGTTTTTTCTTTAATTTCTTTAAAGACTTTTGTTAATTCAGTTAAATATTCAGTCCATTCACCACTGCCATTTTTACCGCCAGAAAGCATAAATGTTGCAATATATTTGCCTTCTTCTTTTTCTTCTGGGGTTCTTTCATATACAGTTAAATTACCAAAATCAACTTCATCGTCATCAAACTTTTCAATCCACCAAGGATTATCGCCTGGTTTTGGTTCTCCTACTTCAAATAAGTGTGGTTCTGGATGATCAGCAGCAGTCCAAACTTTTTCGCCATCATTTTTAATTTCTAAGATGTCTCTGAGTTTAGCCTCTAAACCCTCTGCTTTATCTTCATGGAGAAGTCCTTCAAAAAGCTCATCAAATCCTAATACAATTCTATTTTCCATTTTAATAAGCTCCTTTAATTAATCTTCATCAACACTATCAATCATAGCTTCAGCATTTAGATTAAGTCTTGCTGGAATAACAAATTTTCTATTACAAGCATCGCAGCATTTTCCTTCTTCTTTTACAGGAGCAGGGTTATTGCCATAGCCAGTAGACTCTTCACCGCAAATGCAGCAGATGAATTTATCATCTTTGCCTTCATTTAAGGTTTCGCCATAAACATTGACAGATTCAAATGTTAAGTTGAATGCATCATTATGGAAGTCTTCTAAGATAACATTTCCTAATGGTACATTTTCTTTAACATAATCATAGAATTCATCAAAGTCAGAGAACTCTTCGCTATCGCCTTCTTCACAGTCGCCGTCATCGCTGTAGTTATATTCATCTACATAATATTTATCCTTGTATTTTCCAATGACATAATCAGTATTTGAATAAACACCACCATCTGAGAAGCTTCCGCTAAAACTTCCAGCATCAGATGAACTGCCAAGTTCAACTGTTTCGCCATTATCTAAGGCGGCTTTTAATTCATCTTTTGTATATTTATAAGTCATTTTTGTGTCTTCCTTTACTAAATGTTCATGTGTTGGCTTACGGACCTTAATTTCTTTGTCTTTTAAGTCGGCATCAGTTAGTCTGTCATCATATTCGTCTTCAAAAGTAGCATCAGAAACGGCATTAACATTTCCGAATTTTTTACGTTCTTCTTCGTGTTTAACAAATAAATCATAGTCCATAACTTTGACGTGGTTCTTATCATATAAGATACCTTCATCGTAATAATAGATAATATCACTTGGTTTTAATAAGTGAACATCATCATGGTCTGCTAAGGCTTTAAGAGAATATACAGAGCAGTTCTCATCACCGACTTCAACTAAAGCTTTAAGAATTTCTTCTTTATTTGAGCAGAAGATGTTTTGAGGTCTAATATAATAACGTTTGACGTAACGTTTTGCTTCATTTAATTCTAAGCTTTCTTCAAATGTGCCATAATAGATTTCAAGGTGGTCTTTAAATTGTGCAGCCCAGAATTTAGATAAGATTGATTTTACGCCATAATTTTCACAAGATTTAATTTCGCCATAAACATATTTACCGCGCATAATTCCGTCTTTATTGAAAACGCCTAAATAACCAGCATCTTCAATTACTTTATCATAAGCAGCATGGAAGTTTCTTACATCAAGTTTTCCCTCTTCTAAATGTTTCTTATAAGCCTCTTTGGCTTTTACTGGGTCACAAGCGCCATAAATAGAAACATATGTACCAGCAGGAACATTTGCTTTTGAGGCTTTTCCATAAGTAGTATAGCCTTGGTGTCTTACTTGATGTTTTGCTTTATCAATAATATCTTGGTCAGCAGTCTTTGTGCCTTTTTTAACCTTATACCAATGTGGGTCTTCGTCCCAATAATCAGCTGGATCAAAATGTGCTTCTTCTAAAGCTTCTGGTTCTTCGATAGCAATTTCTTCAGCAGGTTTTTCTTCAGCTTTTGGTTCATCATCAGATACTAAATATTCATCATTAACAACTTCATCATAAGTTTCTTGGTCTGAAATAAGCTCTGAGATATATCTTCTAGCATCTTCATCTTTTTCGAATAATTTACCAGTTTGTGCGTAATAGATTTGGCAAGCTTTCTTCCAGATATTTTCTCTTGGTTCGGTATCTAAATGTAAAGATAAGTCTTCAAATTTGCCATTTTCCATAGCATCAATAACATCTTTCCAAGTTAAATCTTCTGGAATATCCTCTAATTGGAATTCATATGGATTATTTCCAGCATACCAATCTCTTACTTTGCTGTCTAAAACAACTTTCTCAAAGCAATCTGGGTCAAATGGTCTTAAGCCTTCTCTAAGACTTTCCATAACTCCGCCCATTTTTGCTCCTCTTGTTTCAGCAACGGTACTAATGTAATAAATTTGAGATGTATATAAAGCTCTTACAGAGTGTTTGTCTCTGTTATATTTATAGATATATTTTGGGTCTAAAGCGGCATCACCACGAGTATCTCTATCGATATCTTGAACAGATTGTCCATATAAAGTATTATAGACTTTTGTTCTTGCTTTATCTTTTGGAACGCGTACTTTAATTTTATCTAATTCAGCATAAATATATTCTTCAAGTTGTGCTGCGGTAATTTGAATAAATTCTGGGTGATTTGGAAGTTTAACAAAATAGCAGACTTTTGCAGCAGAAACTGGATAGAATAAAATAGTATTTTGTATTTCAGTTTTACCAGGAATGATACGATTTCCTCTTTGTACGAGTTTATTTTGCATTGAGTAATTTACGTCAGAGCCTACTTGCATTGTTTTGCCGGTTTCTTTAGCTAAATCAATTTCAGCTTTAGCTCTTTCAATACGATCTGCTTGGTCTGTATAAATCTCATCTTCAGATGTAGAGAAGTCTACGCCAGTATATCCAGCCATTTCAGTACATTTATAGATTGGTAAGCTATCCCACAACTCTTTATAGAAATAAACAGGATTAACATAGCCAACAAGGAATGTTTCCTCCGGCTCTAATTTATCAATTATCTTTTCAACAGTTGCTTGGTCAATTAAATGAATTTCAGAAGGTAAGTCTAATTCTTGGCCAAGTTTACCAACATAGATTTTATCTTCATCTAATTCTAAGGATTCAGCAACTCCTCCACCTTCGCCAGCACTGGCGCCTTCTCCTGAGGAAGTACCAGCATCTGAGCTTGCTGCAATTGGGCCATCTGGAAGAGTATCACCAACAACTTGATGATGTTGTTGATCAGCATCTCCTAAACCATCAGTTCCCATGCATTTATTAAAATGTTTTATATTTAATCCAATATCACCTGTTGTATAGGTAACAGATGAGAATGGGTAATTTTTCTTTTTCTTTTTACTTTCAGTAAGTCCTGCGCCACACCAGTGGTTAATTTCTTCGCAGTCAGCTCTATTATAGAAACTTGATAAGAGTGAAAGCATTGTTGGGTCATTAGAATTTCCATTGTAGATTGTTGGCTCTACCATAGATACAACTTGTGGTGTATTTGGTAATTTAATTAAATAAATGTGAGTTAACTCATCACAACCAGTTTCTTCATATTGATTTACTAAACTATTAAATACTTCTTGCATTTTAACATCATCTGTATCAAATGCTTCAGTATAACCAGCATCAAAGCTACCATGTTTAAGTAAGACGATAAAAAGGTCGCTTAAATCTTCAATTTCTTCTTGTTCCCAATTTTCATTAATAATATATTTCTTCATAAAACACTCCTAATATCCAACAATATTCAAGTAAGATGTTTAAGCAACTGATGAAAGGATAAGCTCAATCGCTTAAACATCATATAATTTAGCAAATAAAATAAAAAAGAGGCTATAAAACCTCTTTTATTTAAATAAATTTTATTTATTTATCTTCTTCAGTTTTTTCTTCTTCAGGATTTCTACCGATAGCAGCATCTTCGCCTTCGCCATATAAGTCTTTTTCAGAAACTGGTTCGCCAACTGGATCGTCGAAATCTACGAAGAAATCAGCAACTTCTGGTTTCTCAAATTTTCTAACGCCCTCAGCTTCTGGAGCATCGAATTCAAATGGCTTATCTAATGGATTATCATCGATAACTGGCTCAATTTCAACTTCGGCTGGTGGAATATCACAAGCAGGTCCTTCACAAGGAGCTTCAACTGGTTCTTCAATAGTAATCTTATCACCAGTTTCATCGATATTGACAACTGTTTCTGGTTCAGTTTCAATTTCAATCTTATCTGCTTCTACCTTAAGTTCAACAGCTTCTGAAAGTGACTCTTTCTTAGCTAATCCCGAATCTTCTGGATAATCAAGATAATTTTTGTCATTGAGATGTAATTCCATTTGACCAATGCAAACTAAGTAAGCATCAATTAAACCTTGAATTAATTCTTCAATTTTACCTGTTCCAGAATAAGCTTCTTTAATTGCCTCAATATCAGCTTTGAGATAACCAACTTCTTCCCATCCTTTGCTGATAAAATCAGTTAAGAAGGAAACTGGAAGTTTCTCTTTAGCTTCATTTAAGACTGCTTCTTTAACAATTTTCATATTTTTATTTACTCCTTATTGTAAATTGTATTGTGTTGTTCCACGTCTACCTTTTAGATATGCCATGGCTTTTGATGATCTTGAACCATTACGCCATAAGAACCATACACAACCTGGGATTTCTAATTTAGGACAATTCTGCCATTTAGTTTGTCCTTGAATATCAGAGTCAGACATGACAATTACATTGTCAGCTCTTGTATCTCTAATATTTTCCATTACTTCATCAAAGCCACTAGTACCATTTTCATACCAGTAATCTGGGTCTCCCCATTGGCCCTGACCTTTTGGAGTAGTATGTAAGTGGTCTGCGAAGAAGTAAAGGTTTACTTTAACTTTCTTTCTGATTTCGAATTGTCTAATACTTGCTAATGCATCGATACCTTTTTGGATATCTCCAGCGCCCCAAGAACCAGATTGGTCGAAATAGATATTAATTGTTGGGACTGTTCTCTTATCCGGATAATCTTGACCAGGCATTAAATATCCAGAACCAGCATATGTTGCATTTGGTCTTGAATAGGTATCTTCTGGTTGTTTAGCTGTAGTAATTTGTGATTTAACAGCTTTGAATAAGTCAACACTGAAATCTCTAAAGTCTAGCATTGTATTTTGCGCTGCAATTTTATCGATTTCTTTTTTTCTAGCTCTTGCAGCATTACCTTTACGGATTTCTGTATCTTGTCTGATTTCATCAATGTCTTGTTCAATTTCACTTGGATCATTGATTCTATCAATACGGGCTTGACGCTCTTCTGGTGTTTCTCCATCTCCTTGACCGTCTTCATCTTCATGAGACATAATCTTAGAGTTCTTTGGCATTTTCATGCCACCTTCTGATGCTTCTGCAGCATCACCTGGAGTAACTTCAATTGGTTTTTTTCTGGAGGCTAATATAATATTTAATGCATCCAATGCGCCCTTTTTAACTAATGGGTCAGTTAAGTCTAATGCCATTGTATTGCCTCCTATAGATTAATTATTTCACCGGAATTAATCTTATTAATTAATTCATTTAATTCATCATCAGATATTTCATCTCTGTCATATCTATCTAAGATTTCATTCCATGCATCAACATATTCTTGTGGTGGGGCGTCATGTTTAATTCTGTCATCTTGGCCTTGGCCTCCTTGACCACCCGCGCCACCGCTTGGTTCGTCGTCGAAGTCATCATCATCGATATCGTCTAATTCATCTTCATCTTCAATATCGTCTGGGTCTTCTTCGTCTTCATCTTCGAGCTCTTCTTCGTCATCATCTGAAGTGCCGCCAGACTTTCCACCTGTAGGTTCTTCATCTTCTTCATCTTCATCTTCTTCAGACTCATCTTCTTCGTCTTCATCATCAGAAGTTCCGCCGGAGCTCTTTTCACCTTTTTCACTTGGTTCTTTTGGCTTACTTTTTCCACCAGATGAACCAGAAGCTTCATCATCTAAATCAGTATCATCTTCTTCAGTATCTTCAGCATCTGTATCACCAGCATCATCAGTATCGCCAGGCTCCTCATCCTCTTCGTCTCCAGCCTCTTTATTGCCAGGGCTAGATTTTCCTTTACTGTTGCCTTTTTTAGCTTGTTGTCTATCTTTTTGTTGCTGTAATACATTATCTGGGTCATCGATATCTACATCTGAGCTATCGACATCAACCTCGTCTAATGTATCAAGTTCTGGGTCAATTTCAATTTCAGTTTCACCAGGAGGAATATCTGGTTTTTGACCTTTATTTGCTCTTGATGCAAGAATAGCATTTAATGCATCAGTTGCAGCTTGTCTTTC
>Ga0310696_10005807_pt1 | contig 14786 bp, 7 predicted proteins | sample AusTroGonzalo_MG_4_FD_203885 | JGI IMG/M metagenome (GOLD analysis project Ga0310696, IMG submission 203885) | Bovine rumen microbial communities from tropical cattle in Woodstock, Queensland, Australia - Gonzalo_02 (v2) (version 2) | ecosystem: Host-associated > Mammals > Digestive system >...
TCTGCCAAATAATTGGGATATTTGGCAGACAATTGTGATGAATGGTACATGAAACTATGCGAGTTCCTTGATGGCAGCTTTGACTTGCGCCATGTTGCTACGCGATACAGGTAGATGATCATTGCTGTATTTGATGATTAACTGCGTAGAGTTGCTATGTGAATCTATGCGTTCTACCTGTTCGAGATTGACAAGGAAGGCGCGATGACATCTGACGATCGTAGGATAGCTGCGCAAATCGTCCTCAATCTGTTTCAGGGTGACACGCAGCATGTCGATTTTCACTTTCCCATCGCACAACTGGTACACTTTAACATAGTTACCCACAGCCTCAATATATAACAGGTTTGCTATTTCCAGACTGACATTCTCGCTGGTATTACCAGTAAGGACGATGGCAGATGGCGACTGTTTTTTCGTGGGTTGTGGCTTTGTTTCTTTGGTCTGCTGCAGTTTCGCCAACAGCTCGTTTAATTGCAGCATTTCCTTTTCTTTCTCCACAAGCAGCTTCTTACGATGGCGCACAAGTGCAAACAGCACAATGATGACACCAATCAAGCTTAGCGTGAGCAGCAGGAAGAAAATGAGTTGTCTTTGTCGCGATACGGTAAGCATCAGCTCGTGTTCATGCAGCGTCTGAATGGATTTCTCCTTCGCTTCAGCCACAGCCTGGCTTTTTTCACGTCTGTTCCTCTTTTCGTTGGCATACTCTGCCATATCTGTAATGTTATAGCGCCCTGTGGAGGCATAATTCAAAACCATTTTGTGGCCAATGACGCAGAAGTGGGTGGCATCGCTGGTCTCGTACTCTTCTACCTCGTCTAAGTACTGGCGTGCTTTCTGCATATCGCCTTTTAACAACCAGGCATGCGACAGTGAGAAGAGCGAGCCGACCTCGTTGCCCTCGAAAACCTTCGACTGGCGATAGTGCTCCATAATCTGTTCGTGCAGTTGGATGCCCTTGTCATATTGGCCCATATCAATCAGCAAATCGGCATAGTTACGCATCACATCACGCCACACGTAAACAGAGTCTCTTGCAGTATCTCTATAGGCTATAGCTCGTTCCAATGTAACAATGGCCGAGTCTTTTTTGCCATGAAAGTAATATTCAAGAGCCAGACTGTTTAGCAATCCTGCATGATTCTTATCGCCTCCGTCCAGCTTGATCACTTCGTTGGTATAGTGCTTCTGCTCCTCCAGATTCTTCTCCAATGAGGCCATGCGGGCAAGACTTCGGAGCTTTGAAATGGTCTCCTCGCGCTTGCCAGCCATACGACTCTCCTCCATCGACTGTATCATCAGCTTCTTCGATTGGGTAAGGCTGTCTCTCCACCAGTAGTACGACGAGGCCAGCGCACGTGCCTTTCGCACCATAGCGCTGTCTTTCCCCTGATAGTAATCGATGGCATAGAGCACCAGCGAATCCTCCGACATCGATTGATCCGCATGCTTGTGAGCAAGGGCCATAGCCATCCAGTAGCGCGCCTTCCATTCACCAGTCAGGTGCCCTGCGTTTTCCACCTTATTTAATATACAGAGAGCGCTGTCGGCATGTTCTTCTACCAAGGTCTCTGCCTCACTGATGAGCTGCTTGTCATTTTTGCTGCAAGCAACTAATATTAATGTAATAAGTAGCCAATTAATTCGTTTCATGCTGCAAAAATACAGCAAATTTTTTATTTTGCCAAATGAATGTATCTGTATTTTTTTATAATTGCCATATTTCTTAAAACCTCGGCAGTTGCCCCTCTTGGAATGCCTTTTCTTTCTTGGCAAATGTAGCTTCGTAGGCCTCGAAAGCGTCTGGATTTTCATCTGCCACAAAGTAGCCTTTAGGAGGACAGTAGGTTCCCTCACGATTTCCCCAATAGCCAGGAATCAACTCTTGGGCAAGGAAATATGGTACATCCGACTCACGTGGCTCTGCATGATAGTGAATCTTCATCTTGCTGGCAAGGTCAAAGCCTGCATGCTTATAGAACTCGATATCTCCTTCCATCTGAATCAGTCCAATTCCCATCTCCCTGGCCTTCTCCAAAGCATACTGGAGCAACTTCAAGCCATAGCCCTTGCGCTTGTAATCGGGATGTATGCTGATGGGCCCGAATGTCCACGAAGGGAATACCGTTCCATCATCTAAGATGATTTCAGCCTTAGAGAACATCACATGGCCGATAATCACATTATTCTCCTCCATCACGAAATCCAATTCTGGGATGAAATCTGGATTGGTTCGATATTGGTTGAGCACATAATGCTCTGTGCATCCTGGGCGATAAACGTTCCAAAATGCCTCGCGAGTCAAATTTTCTACCTCGCGATAATCTTCTGTCTTTTCTAATCTTATATTCATTTTTATCCTAATATTACTGTTTACATTTGACGATTATAATGGAGTGTCTAAGAGATGCTGTACACCATTGTCACCTACGTTTTTACTACTTGACGCTGCAAAAATACGAAGAGTCGTGAATACTGCCAAATTTCTGGGATATTCTGCACTTATTTGTGATGAATGGTATAGTGATTAAAAAAAACTACGATGATTCCCTTGCGGTTGGCTTCGACAGGAGTGACGGGCTTTGCCATCAGTTCTGGCAACAGTTGCTTTTGTCCTGGGGCCAAGCGAGTGTTATGAAGTAGGGAAAACCTGAATTAAAACAAAAAAATATAATAGGATTAACACTTTTAATCGCAAAATAACCCATAATTAACCTCTTGATTAAGTAGGATTTATTAATTTTGCGATCGATTTCTAACAATACGTCCTGTCCTGCTATTGTGCGCGTCACCATAAATCAGTTGTGGTATCGACAATAAGGGAAAACTCGACTAAACATAGGATTGCTTTCAACAATAAAATGTATAATGATAAACTAAAAATTTTTAAAATGAAAAAGGTAACATTACTAATCAGTTTCCTGGTTTGTGGCATCTCAGTCATGGCACAGAAAAAAGCTTTTTTTCAGCCTTATCAGGAAACTAACTTACGACTACCTTCTGTTCCGCTGGTAGTCAACGACCCTTATTTCTCAATTTGGTCGCCTTACAACAAATTGAATGAGGGTACAACACGTCACTGGACTAATGATGAGAAACCTCTGCAGGGATTGCTTCGTGTGGATGGTGTGACTTATTGTTTCATGGGAGCCGATCGTGAGATGCTCGATGCCATCGCTCCTATGTCTGACGAAAGTGCTTGGAAGGCACGCTATACCCGTCAGAAGCCACAGGACGGATGGCAGAAGCCAGCTTTCAACGATGCCAATTGGAAGGAAGGTACAGCTGCTTTCGGTTCACCTGACCTGGCTTTTGTACGTACAGAGTGGCGCGACGAGAACACCGATTTGTATGTACGCCGCACCGTTGAGCTGTCTGCCGCTGACTTGCAGGAAGACCTGATGATCATTTACTCACACGATGACGTCTTCGAACTATATATTAATGGTGTGAAGGTTGCCGATACCGGTGAAACCTGGCGTGAAGGTGTCCGTTTACCATTGGATGCCAAACTGAAGAAGTTGCTGAAGCCTGGTAAGAACATCATTGCCAGCCATTGTCATAATACCACGGGTGGTGCTTATACTGACTTCGGTCTGTATAAGATCCAGAAGCCTTTGGGCGGTCCAGTACTCCAGGCAGAGCAGAAAGCCGTATCGGTGCTGGCCACTAACACCTATTATACTTTCAAGTGTGGTCCCGTCGAGTTGGATGTGGTGTTTACTGCTCCCATGCTGATAGATGATTACGACCTGTTGTCTGCACCTGTCAACTACATCAGTTATCAGGTACGCTCTACCGATGGTCAGCAGCATGACGCACAGTTGCTGTTGACTGCATCGCCATTGATTGCTGTCAACAAAGCCGCTCAACCCACTATCACCACGACCGAAGAACACCATGGTGTGAAATATCTGAAGACAGGAACAGTCGAACAACCCATTCTGGCTAAAACAGGCGATGGCATCTGCATCGACTGGGGATACCTGTACATGCCTGCCATCAATGGTGAGGTTGCCATCTGCAAGGCAGACCAACTGAAGCAGCAGTTTACAAGCAATGGACAGATGTCTGAGGCCCTGCAGCGTGTTGTTGCACAGAAATCATCAGAATCTCCCGTATTGGCCTACCGCCATGATTTCGGACGTGTAAGCCAGGCTGCATCTTATGCGCTCATCGGTTATGACGAGATAGAAGACATTGAATATTTCTACAAGCGATACAAAGGCTATTGGGCACATGAGGGTACTGTCAGTATCTTCGACATGTTCCAGCGCATGAACCGTGAATACAGCAACATCATGAATCGCTGCCGTCAGCTGGACAAGCAGATCTACGATGACGGCGTCAAGGCTGGTAACCAGCATTATGCAGAGGTCCTGTCGGCCAGTTACCGTCATGTGATTGCAGCCCACAAGCTCTTCCGTGATGACGAGGGTAACCTGCTGTTCTTCTCAAAGGAAAACAACTCGAACGGTTGCGTCAATACAGTCGACCTGACTTATCCAGAGGCTCCTCTTTTCCTGGCCTACAACCCAGAATTGCAGAAGGCACAGATGACCTCTATCTTTGAGTATAGCTATACAGGCCGATGGACGAAGCCCTTTGCTGCTCACGATCTTGGTCAGTATCCACGAGCCAATCACCAAGTGTATGGTGGCGACATGCCTTTGGAGGAAGCCGGTAACATGATAACGCTGGCTGCTACCATCTGCCAGCTGGACGGAAACACCAGCTATGTAGACAAGTACTGGGACATCATCACTACCTGGGCCGACTATCTGTCAGAGAACGGACAAGACCCCAGCAACCAGCTTTGTACCGATGACTTCGCAGGTCACTGGGCACACAATACCAACCTGAGCATTAAAGCAATCATGGGTGTAGCAGGCTATGCCTTGATGGCTCAGCAGAAAGGTCTGACCAATACATATAGAAAATATATGGATCGCGCCCGAGAGATGGCTGTTAAGTGGGAGAAAGATGCCCGCGAGGGAGATCATTACCGCCTGGCCTTCGATCGTGAGAACACATGGAGCCAGAAATACAATATGATTTGGGACAAGCTGTGGAACCTGAACCTCTTCCCCAACGGCGCCATGGAGCGTGAGATGAAATACTACCTGACCAAGCAGAACAAGTTTGGACTGCCACTTGACTGTCGCCGCGATTATACCAAGAGCGACTGGATTATGTGGACAGCAGGTATGGCTAAGGACCAGAAGACCTTCAACCAGTTTGTGGAGCCTCTTTATAAGTATATGAACGAGACAGAGAGTCGTGTACCTACAAGTGACTGGTATGATACCAAGACTGGATTAATGACAGGTTTCAAGGCTCGAAGCGTTATCGGTGGTCACTGGATGCGCGTGCTGGTTAACAAACTGGCAGCCACTCCAGAAACAACAGGTAAAGTCAAAAAATAAAAAAGAGGAAAGACCTAAAATAGTAAGTATATGAAAGTAACGAATGTATTCGTGAAAGGAAACCTTTACGGTTTTCTTATGGCGATTATGTCCTTATGTCTCGCCGCATGCGGTGATAAGGACTTGGACGAAGGACCTGTAGCCTATGATCCTTCAAAGCCAGTAACCATCTCCCATTTCTTCCCTACTGAAGGAGGAGCTCTGGATGACTTGATTATCTATGGTGAGAATTTTGGTACCGACAAGAACGCTGTCAATGTGACCATTGGAGACAAGAAGGCTGTGGTTGTCAGCGTTGCCGGTGACAAGATCTATTGTTTCGTTCCATCCAGTGCCTTCACTGGCGAGATAGTAGTCACAGTGACGGGGGCTGATGGTACAGAGCATCGAACTACAGCTGCCACGAAGTTCAACTATCTGCGTAAAAAGGTGGTTAGCACCCTCTGCGGTAAGACTGTTGACACTGGCGATCAGGGAACACGTTATGGCTCTTTTGCAGAGTGTACTGGCTTTACAGAGCTTGGCTCTATGGTGTACGACCCCCTGCAGCCTAATCTGCTCTATATTGCCTATGATGAGTCAGACCGTGGTATCGAGGTTCTGGACTTTGCCACCCAGAAGTATTACCAGCTGATGTCGCATAACAGTTTTGGCACACGCCGCCTGCGTGCCATCGACTTCAGTAAAGACGGCCAATACATGCTGGTAGCTGTCGACCGTGACGATCGCGATTTCAACACCCCAAGCATATTCCTCCTGAAACGTGGTGCAAATGGCTCTTTTGCCAATTCCACACCACAGGAGCTGGTATTCTTCAAACAGTGTAATACGGTTGCTGTGCATCCTAATGGAGAGATCTACTTCAACAGTTATAATCAGGGCCAGGTTTTCCGCTTTGAGTTGGAAAACTATCTTGCCTCCAGAGATAATAACAGCTCCGATCATCCTAAATGGGATGGCAAGCTCGTATCGGCATCTGCCAGTGATAAGTCAACAGGCTTTGAAGAAGTATTCCAAATCAAGGACTCTGGTAACGAGTTCCGTATATGCATTCACCCGTCAGGCAAATACGCCTATTTAGTAGTGGTCAACAAACATTATATTCTGCGTACAGACTATGATGAGAAGACCCATCGCTTCACGGTGCCCTATACAGTGGTTGGTGCTGAATCTACTCCAGGATGGGTGGATGCTGTCAGTACAGCAGCTCGCATCCACCGTCCCTACAATGGTGTGTTCGTCAAGAACCCCGAATATGTTGAACAAGGACGTGATGATGTCTATGACTTCTATTTTACCGATTGTCTGAACTTCTGCGTACGCTATCTGACACCCGACGGCGTGGTACGTACCTATGCAGGACGCGGCAAAGCAACCAATGGTAACATTTGGGGAACTGAAGATGGCGACTTGCGCGAGACGGCCCGTTTCCGTGATGTCTCAGGCATTGCCTATGATGAAAAAGATGACGCCTTCTATATACTGGATCAGTTTAATGCCCGCATTCGTAGAATAGGCATGGAGACAGGAGGTGACAATGATAATAAGTCGACAACAGAATAAAACAGAAGTGACGATGAAGAAATATATCATTATGCTCATGATGCTGATAGGTACAACTATGAGCCTATGGGCACAGAACGAAGTGGAGTTGACCGGTTCGGTAACGGATAACGCAGGTGAACCACTGATAGGTGCCAACGTGATTGTTAAGAACATGAAGGGACTGGGTGTTATTGCCGATATGGACGGTAACTTCAAAATCAAAGTCAAGGAGTATCAGACGCTTGTCTTCTCTTACCTCGGATATAAGACGAAAGAGGTGGTTGTTAAGAACAACCGTCCTATAAAGGTCGTGTTGGAGCCTGATCTGGTTAATGCTGTCGATGAAGTAGTCGTTACTGGTATGGGCAGTCAGAAGAAACTGACCCTGACAGGAGCTGTTACGAATGTGGATGTGGACAACATGAAGCATTATGGCTCGTCAAACCTCTCAAATGTACTCGCTGGTAATGCGCCTGGTATCATTGCCATGCAGACCAGCGGACAGCCAGGTAAGAATACATCAGAATTCTGGATTCGCGGTATCTCCACATTCGGTGCTGGTAAGGGTGCCTATATCCTGGTGGATGGTTTCGAACGCAGCAACATCGACGACCTGAATATTGAGGATATTGAGTCGTTCTCGGTTTTGAAGGATGCCTCGGCCACAGCTATCTACGGTTCAAAAGGTGCAAATGGTGTTGTCCTCATTACTACAAAACATGGTAAGGATGGTAAGATAAAGATTAACGGAAAGTTTGAGACTTCGTACAACACACGTACTATCACACCTGAGTTCGTTGATGGTGTAACATACGCCAACCTGCTGAATGAGGCCTATCTGACCCGTAACAAAGGATGGTATTTCTCTCCCACGGAGATTGAGCTGTTCCGCAACGGAATGGATCCTGACCTCTATCCCAACGTTAACTGGAAAGACCTTATTCTGAAAAACGGAGCCAACAGCTATCGTGGTAACATCAACCTCAGCGGTGGTGGCAGCACATCACGTTATTATGCTTCTATCAGCTATGTGGAAGACGAGGGAATGTACAAGACCGATGCCACTCTGAGAGACAAATACGACACCAATGCCAACTACAAACGTTGGAACTATCGTGTCAATCTCGATATCGACATTACACCTACCACCATCCTGAAGTTGGGTGTCAGCGGCGACCTCTCCAAGCGTAATGCCCCTGGCATGGGTGATACCGACACCTGGAACAGTCTGTTCGGTTATAATGCCATCTTGACGCCTGTGGTTTATTCAAACGGCTACGTGCCTATGATAAACATGGGGCGTGATGACCAGCGCACCAATCCATGGGTCATGACGACCCAGAGTGGTTACCACGAGGAGTGGAACAATAATGTTCAGACCAATGTCACATTGGAGCAGGACTTGAGCTTCATTACAAAGGGCCTGAGATTCACTGGACGTTTTGGCTATGATACATATAACTATAACTGGATTAACCACGATCAGCAGCCCGAACGCTGGTATGCCAACGGTCGTGATAAGGAAACAGGCAATATTATCTTCGATAAGATTAAAGACAAGGTCGACATGCACCAGTCATCAGGCAACACCGGTTCACGCCGTGAGTTCCTGGACTTCTTACTGCACTGGAACCGCTCTTTCCTTCAGGTACACAATGTAGGTGCCAACCTGAAGTACACCTTCGACGAGAATATCCAGACCCAGAATATTGGTGAAGATATCAAGAACAGTGTATCACGCAAGTACATGGCACTTGCAGGACAGCTGACCTATAACTACGATAACCGATACTTCATAGACTGTAATTTCGGTTACAACGGTTCGGAGAATTTTGCTGACGGACACCGTTTCGGTTTCTTCCCTGCTTACTCATTGGCATGGAACGTGGCTGAGGAGCCCTGGGTTCAGAAGCAGTTCCCTTGGCTTGACATGTTCAAGATACGTTATTCAAATGGTAAGGTGGGTAATGACTATTCGCCAACACGCTTCCCTTACCTCTATACTATTGACCCCACAGGCGAGAGAGTCTATAACTTCGGTACGGCCGACCATGCCACACGTTCGGAATACACACAGGGTTATCACTACTCAGCAATGGCATCGCCCAACGTCACTTGGGAAATAGCCCGCAAGACCGACATCGGTATCGACCTGGTGCTGTTCCATAACAGATTCTCACTCACCGTGGACTACTTCCATGAAAAGCGTACGGGCATCTATATGGCACGTAACTACCTCCCCAGCATCATAGGATTGGAGAGTAGCCCCTGGGCCAATGTCGGCTCTGTACGCTCACAGGGTTTCGATGGTAACTTCAAATATGAAGATCGCATAGGAGAGGTAGGATTCACCATCCGTGGAAACTTCACCTACTCAAAGAACAAGATCTTGGACTATGATGTTGAGGACAGTCCTTATTCTTACCAGTATCAGACAGGATATCAGGTTGACCAATTGCGTGGTCTGGTGGCCGAAGGTCTGTTCCGTGACTTCGAAGACATACGCAATAGTCCTAAGCAGATGTTCGGAACGGTAATGCCTGGTGACATCAAGTATAAGGATGTTAACGGCGATGGTGTCGTCGACGATAATGACGTGGTTGCCATTGGTGCCACACGTACGCCAAATCTTTACTACGGCTTAGGCTTGTCTGTCATGTGGAAAGGATTTGATATGAATCTGCTGTTCCAAGGCGCAGGAAAATCCACCTTCATGCTCAACGGCAAGTGTGTATATGCCTTTAGTCAGGAGCGCTATGGCCAGATATTCTCTGATTTGGTCGACAACCGCTGGATAGACCATGAGACTGCAACCTTGTTAGGTATAGCCGCCAACGAGGATCCTAATGCCGACTATCCACGACTTGATTATGTGACAAACAACGAGAGCCGTAACAACTACCGTGCCTCGACCTTCTGGATGCGAGACGGTCGTTATCTGCGACTGAAGAATGTCGACTTCGGCTATACCCTGCCCAAGCAGTGGGTGAACAAATACCACCTCAATGATGTCCGCATCTATATCCAAGGTTCTAACTTGCTGACTTGGTCGAAGTTCAAGTTGTGGGATCCTGAAATGGGCAGTTCTAATGGTGAGGCATATCCTATTACCAAATCGGTAACCATGGGTATACAGGTTAACCTGTAAGCAGGATATTTAATATTTTAAAAACAGATGATTATGAATACAAGAAATATAAGAAAAATCGTGTTGGGTGGTTCGCTATGCTGCTGCATGATTGCGGCCCTCACCAGTTGTGCCGACGATTTGGATTCTGACAAGTATTTCGATGACCGCCGCTCGATAGAGTCTGTTTTCACAGACAGGAATCAGTCGTTGGGATGGCTTGCACAATCATTTTCTTTTCTAAAAGGCGCTTTGGCCGACTGTAAGACAAAAGAAACAGATATCAATGGAGCCTACTTCCAGTGCTTCGGCGATGACATGGTCTTCGGTGATCGTGATATGAAAATGGACTTGGACGGTAATGCCCGTACCAGCTTCAATGCCCTCATGCTGGGCGATTACGACGAGGAGGTGGGCAAGAATGCCTGGATTGATGCCTACAAGGGTATCTATCAGGCTTCTATCTTCATCCATAATATCGACCGTAATGTAAAGATGACCGAAGAGGAACGCTCTGACTTCAAGGGACAGGCACGCTTTGTCCGCGCCTATTATTACTGGCTTCTGCTGCGTAAATATGGCCCCATTCCCCTTATGCCCGACGAAGGTGCCGACTACACACAGAAGTATGAAGAACTGGCTATTCCGCGCAGCAGCTATGAGGAGTGTGCCACCTTCATTGCCGATGAGATGCTGAAGGCGGTCGATGAGATGAAAGACTGGAACCGCTTCGAAGCTCCCAATAATACTGATGCCGAGTTTATCGTTCGCCCCACCAAGGGCGCTGCACTGGCTGTCCGTGCACTGGCTTATATCTATGCTGCCAGTCCGTTGGCTAACGGTCAGTTGCAGAATGGTAGCCATCCCTCACAGGTCACCGACCTGGTTGCACGCGAATTGGTGAATAAAGATGGAACACCTCTGCTCAGTCGCGAATATGACGAGTCGAAATGGGCACGTGCAGCTGCTGCCTGTCGTGACGTCATGGAGTGTAATGCACACTATGAACTATATCATTATGGTATAGTGGTCAGTGGCACTAATGAGATGCCTCAGACGATTACTCCACACCACGATGGCGACTTCTCTGAGAAGAACTGGCCCGACGGCTATGCCGATATCGACCCCTATCTTAGCTACCGTCGTCTGTTTGATGGTGAGATTGGTCTGACTGGCAATACAGAGATCATCTTCACACGCGGCTACAATCTGGGTAATGGTATCAAGTCCTTTGTGGCACACCAGATGCCTAACTCACCACTGCATGGATGGAATTGCCATGCTTTGACACAGAAGATGGTAGATGCCTACTACATGAACGACGGTTCTGATTGTCCAGGTAAGGACAGTGAGTATGGCGAGGGCGACGGCTCAGCACGCAAGAGCGGATGGACAACGACAGATAACCAGTACAAGCCGCTGCCCAGCAATGTGTCATTGCAGTATGCCAACCGCGAGCCTCGTTTCTATGCCAGCGTAGCATATAATGGTTCTCGTTGGTGGAACAACAATCCCAACGAAAACGAGCACTATCCTCAGATATTCTACTATCGTGCATCGGGTGCTGAGCGCAATAATGGCTATTCTAACACATCGCGCTATCTGCGTACAGGTATCGGAGTCATGAAGTTTGTCAATCCAGCAGACTACCAGACTGGCGAAAACGACTGGAATCATATCACCGACAAGTATGAGCCAGCCATACGTTATGCTGATATCCTGCTGATGTATGCTGAGGCATTGAACGAGCTCCAGAGTTCCTATCAGATCAAATCATGGGATGGCAAGCAGACCTATACCATCAGCCGCGACATCAACGAGATCAAACGTGGCATACGCCCCATCCGTATCCGTGCCGGTATTCCCGACTATCAGGACGGAGAATATGCCAATCAAGACGTGCTGCGCAAAAAAATCAAGCGTGAGCGCATGATTGAGTTCCTGGCCGAGGGCAAGCGATACTACGACCTGCGTCGCTGGATGGATGCTCCTATAGAGTTGGCCAAGCCTATCTATGGCTGTAACGTCATGATGACGAGTGCCCAGCGTGACCAGTTCCAGAACGTAGTACAGATAACCTCTCTGCCTACGGTCTTCTCTGAGAAAATGTATTTCTGGCCCATCCATTTCAGTGAACTGAAACACAACAATCAGCTGGTTCAGAATCCAGGATGGAAGTACAACGATTAAAAAGTCATTGACATTTGAAATTCTAAGAATTATGATAAGTAATAAAATTAAAACCTTTCTACTGGCAAGTTCCGTATGCTGTGCCACAATATCCCTCTATAGTTGTAACAACGAGTGGGAGGATGAGCAGTACGAACACTATATCAGTTTCAAGGCTCCGTTAGATACCGAGGGAAACAGTGTGGGTGTCACAACAGTCTATGTGCCCCTGACACGCCTCAATGACGACGGTACACCCCGTTATGGCGCAGAGGGACTGTCAAGCTATGAGCTCCCTGTTATCGTCAGTGGTTCAACACATAACGACAAAGATATGGACATCCATATTGCTCATGACCCTGACACATTGCAGACGCTGAACTATGCCCGTTTCAACACGCGTTCAGAACTCTATTATACCGACATGGCCCCATTGGCATCATTCGATGAGGTGTTGCACATGTCATCAGGACAGGATATTGCGATGCTGCATATCAATCTGGATTTCCGCAACGCTAACTTCGTCAACCGCTACGTGCTGCCACTGACTATTGTTGAAAAGGAAGAATACGGATACAAGCGTCACCCTCGTAAGAACTACGCCAAGGCGCTGCTGCGTATTCTCCCCTATACACGCTTCTCTGGTGCCTATGAGTCGGGCAACCTGCACTTCTACATGGTACAGGCTGACGGTAGGGATGAGAGTCAGGCCGGTGCGATGTTAAATGCTGTTCAGCTGTACGCCATCGACGAGAATACTGCTTTCTTCTATGCCGGCAATAATGATGAAAGCCGCTTAGATAGAGAGAACTACAAGATTTATGCTCACTTCACATACCATGCTGGTAATAATAAGACGGGTGTAGTTACTTTTACTGCAGATAATCCCAACCTGAACTTCAGAGCCGAACAGGCCTCGTTCAGAATCCTTGAGGAAGATGATGCGACAGAGTCATACATCCGCCGTCGCACTGTGATCATTCAGGATATCGACTATCATTTCACAGATTATACCATGGCACAGGGCAGCAGCTTCCCCTACCATGTCACAGGTACGTTGACTATGGAGCGCAAGCTGAATACTCAGATGCCCGAGGAAGACCAGATAGAATGGTAACCCTCGTGTAGATAACACTGGCTCCCATCGGAGCCAGTGTTTTTTTGCCTGTATTTTCAGAAGGTAAAACCGATGCTTGCCGTGAGGGCATGGTTACTGATATCAGAGACCTTCACTCACCTGTTTTTTACCAAACTTGTGCGCGCTGTTCGGCAGGCACAAACATCTTGTCGCCCTATATTGGCGCATTATTGATGGTAAATGGCCTTCATTTATCACTTTTATATTTTTAATTGTTTTTTTCTTTGGTTGTTTCTTCTCTATTGTTTATCTTTGCACAGGATTACAAACATAATTAATAAACCATCCATAATAACAACAAAAAAGATGAAAAAAGAATTTTTCTGTTTGCTGCTAGGCACTATGATGTCTGTGCAGATGCATGCGCAAGTAAACCCTAAACCAGGATTTATCATCACCAACCATGGCGATACCATTAGGGGTAACATCGATTTCCGTACCAACGAGAAATTAGCAAAACAATGTGAGTTCTGGGCTAATGGCTCCAACGAGGGGCAAATTTACAAGCCAGGCGATATCGAGGCCTTCAGGTTCGATAGTGGAGGAAAATATTTTGTTACCCGCCGACTCAATGTCAATGGCGAGCCAGAATTGTACTTTGCCGAGTTTATGGTTCAAGGTAAGATGAACCTATACTGCGTAGCTCAATATTCTAAAGAGTATTTCTTCTTTGAACGCGAAGATGGAGAGATGGCCCTGCTCACTAACAGACTCTCAATCAGGGATCTGAAAGAGGAAAAGGAAAATCTGCAAGAGAAAAGGGAGCAATACGGCAAAGTGAAGATGCTGCTAAAGGACTCGTGGACGGCAGTAGAAGGTATGAACCAGAAAGATCTGACAAGAAGAAAACTTGTTGATGTGGTGCGCGACTATCATCACGATGTATGTACTGATGGTAGTACATGTATGGTTTATGAATATAAGGAGAAAGCCGACAAGCCGATGTTTCATATCAAGGCATTCGCTGGTTATGCATATTATTTTCTGGAAAAAACAGCGAATCAGAAGTTGGAAGATGAGAACTATCCTGGCAGTGCCTTTGAGGTGGGCCTTGGATTGGAGTTGGAATTTAAGCGAGTCTCAAAAGGCCTCAGTGTAGAGATGGGATTTGCTTATTCGCCTAAGACCAAATCCGAGCACGATGTAATGGTTATAGGCGGTCGGGAGCCTTCGCATACGATATACGAGATGGGCAGACTGATTGGCACCTTTGGTGGCGTGAAGTGCTTTGGTAACGGGAAGTGGATCCCGTTGGTTCGTGGCGGTGGATTCTATGTCACTAATTTCGGCAACAGGGAAACCAGATACTATATGTCTAAGCAAATGATAGATGAGACCTGGGATGATACAAACCACTTTGGTATTTATCTTGGTGGTG
>Ga0310696_10005810_pt1 | contig 14785 bp, 16 predicted proteins | sample AusTroGonzalo_MG_4_FD_203885 | JGI IMG/M metagenome (GOLD analysis project Ga0310696, IMG submission 203885) | Bovine rumen microbial communities from tropical cattle in Woodstock, Queensland, Australia - Gonzalo_02 (v2) (version 2) | ecosystem: Host-associated > Mammals > Digestive system >...
TATCATCAAGCAGTAGAATAAGGAGGTAAAAGTTATGTATGTACAAATTAACGACATAGACAGAAATATTTATATGATAGCTTCTGTTGTGATTGACGATAATAAGATTATTTATAAAATGATTAACGGAACTCAATTACAAGAAGAATTTAGTTCAGCTTCAGAAGCCGAAGCTAAATATGAAGAAGTTATATCAATGACTGGTGGAGGTATTCCACTAGACGAAGATGGTAAGATTCCAGCAGAGTACTTACCAAGTTATGTAGATGATATTGAAGATTTAGTAGCAGTATCAAGTACAGCTCCAGCAACTTGTTCTAAAGGAGATAAGTATTATAATACAGGGGATAAGAAGATATATATTGCTACAGCTAATAATACTTGGGGTAGTGTAGGAAAAACACCAGAGAGTGATAAAATCTATTTAGATACAAGTGCAAATCCAGCTATAAGTTATAGATGGAGTGGAACTGATTTAGTTGCTATAGGACAAGATTTAAGTAATTATGTTTCATTGGATGCAGCTCAAACTATTACAGGGGTTAAGACATTTAGTGCTTTACCTGAATCAAGTGTTGCACCAACTACAAATAATCAATTAACAAATAAAGCTTATGTAGATCAAAAGAGTGTACCATACCAACCATTCCCTAGTGGAATAATCACAAGTGGTACTACTCAACAAATGATTACAAGTATTCAAGCATTAAATTTACCAGAAGGTTCAATGTACTTAGGAGGAGTTACTCTTTCTGATATGCCTTTTGTAGGAAATGCTGAAGTAGAGGTTTATGTATATCCTAATAATGTAATTTATTTAACATTAAAAAGTTCTAATGTAAGCCCTTATATATGGACTTGTAATTCACACACATATAGAGGATGGGAACCATTATCTAACAAAGTTTTTAGTGGAAAGTTGAGTGAACATACTACTGAACAGACAGCAGTAAATTTAAATAATTTACAACCAGGTGCTTATATTTATGAGAATGATACAACAAGTACTACTTCATTCTATGTTAAAGCATCTTTTGGAGATAAAACTAATATTGTATATACAAATATTTCTCCAGGAGAAATACTTATACTAACACTTGTTAAAGCAATTAAAACAAACCCAAGCTCAAATGAAACTTTTGCTTATATGAGTAAAGGAATTGTTATAAATACAGGTGGGGGAAATGGAGCTAGACTTACATTTGCTCCTGATAGACTATATGCAAATAACACAGGTTATTTAAATATAGAGAGAGGAGTAGCGTATGAGTTTGTAGATACAGGTAGTAGTCAAATAATAAGAGGTTTAAAAACCTTTAATCAACATTTACCAGAAAGTTCATTAGTACCAACAGCTAATAATCAATTAGTAAATAAGAAATATGTTGATGATAACTTAGTAAATATTCAATATAGTACAATGCCTACTGCAGGTGTTGATTTCTTAGATGAAATCATTCAATACACAGGTACAACAAGTAATGATTATACTAAAGGTTATTTCTATGTTTGTGAGAGTGATGGAGGAGAACCAGCTACATACAGTTGGACTCAAATCAATGTTCAACCACAAGGAAGTAGTCCAAGTCCAATTCTTCCAGAGAATGGAACTAGATTACTTAGAAAAGCAGCTACAGGAGTTAGTGCTTTAAGTAGTATTCAAGACGCACAAGTACAAGATGCTTGTTTAGTATTAACTGATGAAGTTATAGAACAAAAAGAACTTGTACCTTTTGAGTTCTTAGAAGGTGTTGAAGAAGGAGATACTATTAAGTTCCCTAGACCACATAGTTTTACATTTGATGGGGATGTTTCAACACTAGCAGTAGCTCCAATGGTAAATTTAGCTTTGATAGGGGATAATGTACAAGACTTAGAACAAGCTCAAGAGTGGTTAGGATATAATATATCAGGACCAAATCCTGTTGATAATTCTAGCTGGTATATGTTTGAGTTTATTGCAGGACCATCATCTCCAGCAGCAGATTTAAGAAATCTATCAGGTATTATAGCTGCTTGGGTATGTGCTGATCCAACAACAGATCCTACATTTGTATATATGGAAGATGGAGAAGAGGTTGCTGCATTAGTTGATTCCTTCGGATATGATGTATATGATTATGGTATGGAAGAATACACAGTACACGCTAATTTATCAGGTAGTTTTGATGGTATAGCTAATGTAACGAGTGGACAATATACATATAAAGATTTTATACCACTAGAAATGAATAAAGTTTTAACTACAACAGAAACATTTAAGAAGAGTGATTTATATGTTTATGACGGTTCAGAGTGGGTATACACAGATAGAAATCTTTCTGCTAATGCTAATTGGGATGAAAATGATCCAACAGCTCCAGGTTATGTAAGAGGAAGAACTCATTATTCAATTCCAGGAACTGGAGAAACTTATACAACAGTTAATGTTGATGATGAGGGTTATGACTTTGAAATTACAGAAAGCTATGAAATGCTTGATAATGTATATTTTGATGCATATTGTCCAGGTGTTCCAGTAGAGGGAGATACAGCTTATACTACTTTGTTTGAACAATTAGGAAGATTAGCTTCAGACGGTTATGTTGGTATAGAACACCCATTTATACTTAAATATGGTACTTATGAAAAAGAAGTATTTATGACTGTAGAAGAGGAAGCAGAACCATATTTCTTAATGTATTCTATCTATAATGCAGATGTAGTTTTACCAGAAACAGAAGGAGATCCAATTAGTAATTTAATTTTTACACTTGAGGTTACAAAGAGATATGACTCACACGAGTCTGTTATGGTGTATGATGGTATACTTGATATTTTAGCTAGTATATATCAAGAACAAGGTGGATTAAGAGAATTTGAACTTGCAACAGGCAAAGACGAAATAGTGGTTAAGCTAGATCCTAAGTATGTACCTAATGTTGCTGATTGGTCAGTTAATGATCCAACAGCTCCAGGATATATTGCTAATAGAACTCATTATAGAGAAGGTTCAGGTAAGAGCGAAGATCTAGGAACTGAGGATTTAACTAACTTTGATGTAAATACTACAGATACAGAAGAAAACATTATGTATTATGATTGTAGACTTCTATATGATGAAAACTTAGAGAGTCCATTTGATACAGACGGAGATGTAGCTGCTAAGAATTTATTTAATAATATAGCTTCAATTTATAGCAAATATAGTGGAAATGTTAATGTAAGCATTAAAATTGGAAGTATTATAGTTTCTGGTAAGTTATTAAATTTAAAAAGAGACTTAGGTGGAGGAAGCTCTGTAGATTTATATGTAGTAGCTGTTGATGGGGGAGAGCTTGATACTACAGGAGAAGGTAATCCAACAGGAGATACTTTGGATACTTTTATGACTGACTCAGCAAACTCTAAGGGTGTAATGCTTATAATTGCACAGAGTATAAATGTGGAGCAATCTTAATATAGGAGGTAAAAGAAATGCAATATTATAAGAGAAGTGAAATAGAACTATTAGGATATAAAGATTTATTAGATGAGCAGAACACCAGTACAGTTGAAATATATGTTGCTGGTGGTTCTGTCCACCAACTAGACGCAGATTTTATACCTGTAGATAATGTTTCTATTGTTATAAACGATTTAGGTAAACTTCAATCTTCAGGTGGAGCAGACTGGAACTCTAGGGAAGGAGATCCAGGACATATTTTAAACAGAACACATTATAAAGATATTGTTAATGTTTTAAAGGAAGAGCATAAAGCAAATCCTGAAACTGGACAAGACTATCCAGAAACAATTTATCCAGAGTGGCAATATCCAGGCACAGAAACAAGCCCAGAATGCTTTGGTTGGAATTGGTTCTATGATGATCAATATGCAGATGGTGGAACTGGTGGAATTAAAATAAGTTCTTTAATGGAAGTGTTAGCTGATTATCCAGAGGGGACTGTATTTAACGCTGTAATGAATATTTATGATCCAAATTTGGATAAGACAGTTAATGTTGAAGAAGAAGTTAAATTACATAAAATATTTATTGATTTAGATGATGGAGAAGGTAATACATCACAAGGAAATATCTATGAATTGTGTGCAGATTATTTTCACAGTGCAATACCAACTGATCCAGATACAGGGGAACCTGGACCTTTTGCAGGACCTGGTTTATATTTAGGAGTTGGATATGTTGTTGATACTGTTGATTCTGGAGGTCAAGTTGATGAATATATAAATGCTAATGGTTATTTAGGTCTTCATGAACAATATTTTACTACAGTAATTGATAAAGGAGAGTTTGAAGAAGATAGCCCAGCAGATTTTACATATAATGTAGATTTCAGTAAAGAGACAACATTTAAGTTAAGTAAAGAATATTTACCTCAAACTGCAAATTGGGATGAGACAGATTCAAATAGTCCAGATTTTATATTAAACAGAACTCATTATAAAGTACCAGATACTCAAGAAAACATTGGAGGACTTACAGTAGACGGAGATCCAGACTGTGATACGCCAAGTCAATTACAAACAGAATCAGGACACGACTTTATGATGTTCCAAAATCCAGATTATATTTATGAAGATCCTGAGAGTGATAATACAATGTATAGTGATTTACTAACTCTATTTACACAAATAAATACTTTGTATATACAAGGAGTTAGAAAACTTAACTTAAGATTAGACGATAAGAGTGATTTTGTTATACCTTGTAATATTATTAGGGAACAAATAGATGAGAATCATCAACATTATATAAATTATTATTTAACTGCTGATGATGTTGAAACTTTGCAAGATATGGGTGCTGTTTTTGAATCAGATATGGATTCTCAGGGAAATACTCAATTAAGTAAGGGTGTTCTTTTCCAAGTAGGCTCATATTCATACGATCAAGTATAGGAGGTATTAAAATGACAGGATATAAGTTTATTGCTGCTATATTTAATAACATTTTAGACGAGTACACAGCTAAGTACGGAGAAAGTGTATCTTTTGTAGCAGTAAGCAAAGGTAATTTAGCAACTATTAAAAAGTTAGATTTTGACTTCATACCTAACTTGGTTGCAGATTTTGCAGAACTTCCTGCAAGTGAAGATAACTTAGGAAAGGTTGTACAATATACAGGAACAACAACTAATTCATTTACACATGGTTATTTCTATGAGTGTGTATCTGACGGACAGTCTACTCCAACATATAGTTGGGAAGAGGTAGAAGTTCAACCTGCAGGAAGTAGTTTAGATGTACAGGTTGGTGGTACTTCAATAGTATCAAGTGGTGTTGCTAATCTAGTAACAGAAGGAACTTATAATGCTAGTAGTAATAAGATAGCAACTATGGCTGATATACCAAGTACGCCTAATGTTGTAGTGCTAACACAAGCTCAATATGATGCATTATCAAGTTATGCTGATAATACTGAATACCACATTATTGAAGATTAGGAGGTAGTCTTATGATTAAGAAAAAATATGTTAAGCTACCTTCTGCTTATCAAGAAGTAGAATATATAGAAAGTAGTAAACAACAAGGTATTAGACCTGATTTAGGAATAGGTTTGAATGAAAATATAAGAATAGAAGCTCAAGCTAAGTTTACAGGTTTTACATCTAATAGTGATACTTTTTTTGGAAACAATGAGTCTATGAGCAATAGAGTTGAATTTAAGTTCTATAGTTATGATACAACTCATGTAGCTTTTGCTTTTGGGGATTCTTGGAGTAATCCATTTAGTGCTCCAACTAAAAATGAGTTACACAGTATTGTAGTTGAAGCAACAACTTCTACACAAGGAGGTACAGCTTCAGCTACATTAGCAATAGATAATAGTGTTGTTGCTAATGTAAGTGGTACTTTTGGAAAATATAACTATACAACTGCATATATACATGTGTTTGGAGCTTATGTTTATAATAATTATAAGGATATACCTAGTGCACCTTCTTCTATGAAACTTTATAGTTTCAAAATGTATACTAACGATGTGCTCATAGCAGATATGGTGCCTTGTTATAGAAAATCAGACAATGAAACAGGTATGTATGATGTTGTTAGAAACACTTTTTATCCTAGATATGGTACTAGACAGTTTTATAAGGGCTCTGATATTTCTGGTACTATGAAGGAAGTTAAAAACATAATGACTAAGGTAAATGGTTCTATGAAACAAGTTAAAGCCATTAAGATTAAGAGTGCAATGCTTCCTGTAGAGTACCAACAAGTTTCATATATACAAAGTACAGGTGTACAGGGAGTATATACAGGAATTACTGTAGGAGCAAATCAAGAAGAGAAGATAGAATTAAAAATGGCAGTTGTGTCTTATGGTACGAGAGATGTTGAGTGTTTTCTTGGTTGGAGTGTATCTCCGACTACAAAAGCGAGATACCAGCTTATGAATAATTATGGTAATGGTTTATATTTTCTTTTTGGGGATAAATCATGTCAGATTACAAATTTTACAGTAGAGACAGTTTATGATGTTTCTATTGAGACTTCTACGGGTGCTACTGGAGGAAGTTCTTCAGCAACTGTTAAAGTAAATGGAGCTGTTGATGGGACTATAACTGGTGCAGTTTTTGGTTCAACTTCGTATGAGACAGCTAGTTTAAATGCGTGTGCAGCTAATTTAAATAGTGGATCTATTCCAAGTTCCCCATCAAAAATGAAAATATATAGTTTAAAAGCATATAAGAATGGTGTACTGGAGAAAGATTTAGTACCTTGTTATAGAAAGTCTGATAATATGACAGGACTATATGATATAGTTTCAGGAACATTCTATGAAAGACAAGGAGTAGCACAGTTCACTAAGGGAGCTAATGTTGCTGATACTATGAAGACATTATATGAAGCATCTACTAATGGGAGTTAATTATGACTAAGATAAAAGAAATAGAGAATCAAGAACTTATTGAAAAGGCAAATGAATTTGTCCCAGTAGATGGTCTTAAATCTAATAATAAGCAAGACGCTATTTTAGAAGTTTATGAGAATGCTGTTAAAAGCGATGTAGTAAATAGAATAGAAATAGTTACAGCATACCCAGCAACACAAGAACCTGGGGTGCTGTATATAAAAGTTCAATAGGAGGTTTTATGTTAAAAGAAAATGTAAGTAATAAAATTATGACAACTTTAAAAGAAGGAAGTTGGCAAAAGTTAATTACTAAAGATGTATTAAAGAAGTTTGAAAAATACCCACTAGGTAGTCAAGACGGAAAAGGAATGGACGCTATTGTTGTAGTTAAGTTCTTTGGAGGTTCTGCAGCTACTTGGTTAATAACAGAAGGAAGTCCAACAGAGGATGGAGATTATGAATTATTCGGTTATGTAACTCTTAATGGTTATGACTGGGAGTGGGGATATGTAATGCTTAGTGAATTACAAAGCCTAAGATTTCCACCATTTGGTTTACCAATAGAAAGAGATATGTACATTGGTAATAATGCAACAGTTAAAGATTTAGCTAGAGAGTATTAGGAGGGTGTAGTGAGTAAAGAGGTATTGGACAGATTAGAGTATTTAATAAATAAAAAGAAATCAGTTGTAGAGATAGCTCAGATAATGGAGCTTGAACCTTATATTATTTATGGTATGGTTCAGGAGCTTATAAATATGGGTAAGCTTTACAGTATTGTGGACGGAGAAATATTAAAATTAAAAGCTCCTCCAAAAGTAGATGATGTCTATAAGATACCAAACACAATGGAGCACCAAAGATTGCTCTTATTATCAGACACACACCTTTGCAGTAAATACGATAGATTAGATATATTAAGATATGTATATGACAGAGCAGAATCAGAGGGAGTTCAAACAGTACTTCACTGTGGGGATTTCACAGACGGAAGAAGTAATAGACCAGAACAGGTTTATGAGCTTAAAGAACTCTCTTATGAAGGTCAGAAGGATTACTGTGTAGAAAAGTATCCTAGATTTAGTGGTAAAACTTATGTTATATCAGGCAATCATGATGATTGGTGGTATAAATCTTCAGGATCAGATATAGTTAAGTCTATATGTAAAGAAAGAGAGGACCTTGTATATCTAGGACCTGATGTAGCAGATATGAAGATAGGGAAATTAAAGATACACATGTTCCACGGTAAGGGCTCCGTATCTTATGCTAAGAGCTATAAAGCTCAGAAGTATTTAGATAGTATGTCAATGGAAAGAAGACCTGATATATTACAGTTAGGACATATACACCAAGCTTTCTATTATTTACAGGACAAGACTCATGTATTACAGACAGGGTGTCTTCAAGATCCTACACCTTTTGTAAGGAGTATGGGATTTGAAGGAGCTAGGTCTTGTTGGTGGGTAGATGTAGATTATGACGATAAAGGTAATGTATACAAAATAACACCAGAACTAGAGACTTTTGGACCTAAGTTAATTAAAAGAAGATAAAATATGTTGTATTTTTATATACTAGGATAAGGAGGTATGTATATGGCAAAGAAAAAAGAAGTCAAGAAAAAAGAAGAAGCTGTTGAAGAACAAACTACTTTTAATGAAGACGATATGTCAATTTTATATGACGAGTTTGGAAACATTATAGAAGTAGAAGACGAAACAGATTTAACTGGCGAAGTTATTATGAATGATGAAAATGAAAATATAGAGGAGGAATAGTTTATGGAAATTAGAACTACTAAACCAGGAAAAGGTAATAAATATTATATTACTAAAAAATCTGGTGGTTGGTCTCCTTGTATAAAAGGGAAACCAACAGATAAGGACTGCGATGTACTGGATAATTGCGTAGGATATGTGGTTGGCCGTGTAAATGAATCCAGCAATGAAGGCAAAATTACATTCTTTACCAGTATGAACGCAGAGAACTTTTATGCTAATGCTTACAAATGGGGAATGAAAACAGGACAAGTACCTAAACAAGGAGCAACTATGTGTTGGTCTAAAGGAAAACCAGGTTATTCAAAAGACGGAGCAGGACATGTAGCTTTTGTAGAAAAGGTTAATAGTCCTACTCAAGTATTTACTTCAGAATCTGGTTGGAACTCATTTGCATTTAAGAATAAGACAAGAAATAAAGGAAGTAATGGAAACTGGGGAGCTGGAAAAGATTATCACTTCTTAGGGTTCATTTATAATCCACATTTAAGAGAGATACCTACATTAGATGGTGTAGATAGAAATGAAGAAGTAGATCAAGTACTTGTTAAAGCTACAGGACTAAGAGTTAGAGAAAATGCTAGTACAAGTTCAGAGGTTGTAGCTTTTGTTAAGAAAGATAATTATTATAATTATTTAGAAGTAAGTAATGCTAATGATTATGATTGGTATAGAATAGGAGACAATCAATGGGTTGCAAATCCTAAGGACGGTTCTTACTTAGATGTTTTACCACATAAAGAACCAGAACCACCAGTACCACCTGAACCAGAATTTAAGGTTGGAGATAAAGTAAAAATTGTAGGACCTTATGCAAGTAGTGCAAATAGTAAAAATGCACCACACACTTACGCAATAGGTTGGACAAGATATGTTACTAAAATCTGGGAAGGAGCAAATTATCCATACCAAGTAGGTAATAAGGGAGATACTTCTTCAAAAGGAACTACTGGATTCTGTAAAGCAAGTTCATTGAAGAAATTATAGTATAGGAGGAAATTATGGAATTTATTGCATTAGATATGTTATTATCACTTGCAGGTTGTGTTGTAGTTGTAGGAATTATAACTGAAGTTTTAAAGATTTACTTCAAGAAGATCAATGCACTTTGGTTAAATTTCTTCGTATCTTTAATTATTGGAGTAGTTAGAATCTTCGTAGTTGGAGATTTATCACTAGCTGGAATAGTAACAGGAGTACTTAATATTTTTGTTATTATGTTAGCTGCTGGTGGTGGCTATGATACAGTTAAATCAATTAAAACAAGTGTAACAGGAAAGTAAAATAAAGAGGGTACACTAAGTACCCTCTAACTTAATGAGAGGAGGTTTGTTATGAAGTTAATAGAGAGTTTAAGTAATACTAAGTTTAATATATTAAAAGAGAAACCTGCTAATGTATTAAAAAGAATAGTAATGCTTATTTCAGATTTTAACTCTAACAGAAACGGAAGAGTTTATTCCAGAGAACTATGGGAAAAAGCTATTAGATCAGACTATGTAAAAGAAATGATAAATACACATAGTTTACTAGGAGAGCTTAACCACCCTATGGGAGAAGAGGAAGATAGACTTGAAATAGACTTAACTAAAGTAAGTCATGCTATAAATAATATCTGGATAGACGACCAAGGTGTGTGGGGAGAGATAGACATACTTCCAACACCTAATGGTAAAATAGTTAATGAACTTATAGATTATGGAACTAATATAGGTATAAGTTCAAGAGCCTGTGGATCAGTTATGCCTAATGGAGAAGTTGATCCTAATGACTTTCAACTATTTACTTGGGATATAGTAGCAAGACCTTCTGTAGCAAATGCTAGATTTGACCAGTTAATGTTTGAGTCTGAGAATGTGAAGTCTGGAGAAAAGAAGAAAATTAAAAATGTGATTAACGAATACGCTGAGAGTAGAAAGTTAGAAGAGGACTACTTCTCTAAAGACGAACTAAGAAAAGCTGTAGTTAAAGAATCAGTTAATAGCTTATTAGAGTGGGAGTTTACAAAGAATGAAGACGGAAGTTTTTCAATAATGCCTTCTAATGATGAAGAGAAAGATGAGCTAGAAGCTGATAAAGATATATGGTGTGAGTGTGAAGAACCAGATGAGGAACCTGTATATAAACCAGACGGAGAAGATCACTTAGGAGTTACTAAACACGGTTGGATTTGTAGAAAGTGTGATAAGTTTGTACAGATAGGTTAAAAAGCCCTTAAATAAGGACTTTTTTAATTGATTTTAAAATTGACCTATTTTTTGCAACCTTTTTATATATAGTATTAGAAAACACTTTAGTTGTTTTCAAAATTAACTACTGAAGATCGCTTAAATATCATCTATTGGGTAATGATATGTAGCACATTAGATGTGGTTATATATATTTAAAATATTAGGAAAGGAGAAAGAGGAAAATGGAAGTAAGACAATACTTAACAGAAAATGAACATCTTTTAAGAAAACATGGTAGAACTATTAGTGCTGTTAATAAAGCATTAAAAGAAAACGCTAGTTATGGAAAAGAATTAGATTCATTTAAGAAAACTTCTTTAGCCATAATGTTAGAAAATGTATCTAACGCATTTGATTTAAGAGCTAAATTATATGAAGGTAATGGTACTCAAGTTGGAGACATTGCTAAGAAAAATGATTATCTTAATTTAATTGCTGCAGTTATGCCTACATTAGTAGCTGAAGATGTAGTTAGTGTACAACCACTAAAACAAAAAGCTGGAATTGTTTTCTATATGAAAAATGTATATGATGACAATAAAGGAACTATCGCAAAAGGAGACGCTATTTCTACAATAGAAAGAGTATGGCCAGAAGCAAATAAATTAGGAGGAGCTATTGAATATTCTTCAGAAGATATTACAGACGAAGCTGTAGTAGTTGATGGTGGATCTTTCAAATTAGCATGGACTCCAGTTATTCCAGGTTCTGTTAAAGTTATCGTAAGTGGTAATGAAGTTGTTGATAACGGAGAAGGAGTTATCGGTGCTGGTACTATTGATTATGCTACAGGTGTTGTTACTGGAGTTAATCCAGATGCTGACACTGGTGTATCATATAAAATGGATTTATATACTGCTCCAATGACTGTTCCAACTGTTAAAACAGTAATTACAGATTTAACTGTAACAGCTAGACCAAGAAAATTAAGAACAGCTTATAGTTTAGATGCTGCATTTGATTTACAAATGACTCAAAATGTTGATTTACAATCTATTATCCAAGGAGCTGCTACTGATGAAATTCGTTCAGAAATTGATGCTGAAATCTTAAGAGATTTAGGAGCTACAGGAACAACTATGAATGTATCATTCAATATGCCTACACCATTTGGAGTTAGTAAATTTGAACATTATGAAGCATTCTATCAAACTATTGTTGAAGGTGCTAACAAAATTTACCAAAAAACTAGAAGAATCACTGGTAACTTTGTTATCGTTGGAGAAAACGCTGCTAACATTTTAGAAACTCACAGCAAATTTAAAGCTGCTGCTAGTCTAAATGAAGCTGGACCTCACATTGCTGGTACACTTGCTGGTAAATACTTAGTTGTTAAGAACCCATACTTTGGAGCTGATGATTTCGTAATCGGTTACAAAGGAGATGTTCCATTTGATTCTGGATATGTATATTGTCCATATATGCCTATTACTGAAACTCAATTCATTATGGATGATACATTTGAAGGAAGAAAAGGTTATGCAACATCTTATGCTAAGAAATTAGTAAGTGCTGATTTCTACTGCAATGGTACAATTACTCATGTTGAAGAATAATTGTAAAAACTAGAAATTAGAAAAATTACAAGAACATAATACCCAATTTATGTAATGTATCTTAGGTTTATGTTCTTGTTTTTATTATTTAGGAGGAATTTATATGAATTTATATAATGTATTGATTACATATTCTGGAGAAGGAGCTTTCAAGTTTTATATAGCAGGAATAGGAGAAGTTGAGATAACTTCATATAGACCTATATTTTTATATAATGCAAGTGTTCAAGTAATCAATGATTTAAGAATGCTTAAAAGATCACTTGTAAATATTAAGATCAATGGAAGTCCAGAAGGAGCTTATAAAATATTTGATCTAGCTAACATTAGAAGTAAAGTAGATAGAAATGCAGGAAGTATTTCTCAAAAACCTAATATTGAAGAGATCAAGAATGAACTTAGAGATGAGATTAAAGAAGATGTTAAAAGAGAAGTAGAGGAAGAACTTAAGAAAGAAGCAGAAGCTAAAGCTGAAGAAGCTAAGGTAGAAGCTGAAGAAGTAAAAGAAGAAGCCCCTAAAAAGACATCTAGTAAAAAGAGTTCAAAAAAGAAATAATTAGGAGGTAAATATGTCTAAAGACGAGCTAGTTAATTATATTAAAACTATGCTAGGAGAATCTGGTGTAGAAGTAGAATTAACTGATGAAGATTATAATATAATAATAAAACAGACTTTAGATAAGATTTCCCCATATTATACAGGTAGACGATTTATATTAGGGAATGGTAAAGTTATAAATTTAGCAGACCATAATATAACTACCATAATAAATGTATTTGATGCACATCAAGCACAGTTATATTCAATGGAAGATGTGGTATTAGGAGGAGAGAATATCATTATCTTTTCAAACAGTGTTATGAATAGAATTGAGTCTTACACGACATATAAAATGTTATGGAATGAGATTCAAAATTTAAAAGGAGTAAATTTCAGATACATAGAACCTAATTTATATTTAGATGGTTACTCAGGACAAGTTTTAATTGAAGCTTTAGTAAGACCAACTTCACTAGCAGATATAGAGTTTAATAGTGAGTTCTATCCATGGGTTAAAGAATATGCTTTAGCTAAGGCGAAAGAGGTAGTTGGTAGAATTAGAAGTAAATATACTGTTGATAGCTCCCCATATCAGTTAGACGGTAATACACTTCTGTCTGAAGCTACAGCAAAGATGGCTGAATTAGAACAACAACTTGTAGGAACTATCTTTGTAATTTAAGAAGGAGGAAAATATGATTTCATACAGAGGAGATAAGTATGTAGTAGGTAAAAAGTTCATTATAGAAAATGAAAACTATACCTTTAAGAGAAGATCTAAAAATGGACTTGTATTTGAAACATCTGATAACAAGATAAAGGTTTTTACTGAGAATGAATTAGCAAAGATAGAAAATAAAAAGATAATTATGGAAAAAGTAAAACAAGAAGTATCTGAACTTAGTCTTAAAGAGGGAAGAGTTTTATCTAAGAAAGAGTTACAAGATATTGTAAATAAATATCAAGTTCAAAAATAAGGAGGAAATTATGATTAAATTAAAAACAGGAGTGTCTACAAGTCTTGATTTTGTTAAAGCTATGAAAGAAAGAGGACAAGATGTAAATCCAGCATTTCCAGCAGAAACATTAAGAGATCAATTAGACGCTTTAAGTGATGAAGTAAAAGTTACTTTTAATAGTGATAATGAAACTATATTACAAGTAGTTAATGATTATGAACCAACACCAGACCCTGATGTAGTTATAGATTCAACTGTAACAGATTATGCTGGTGCTAATGTTATAGAAATGTTTGGAACATTAGACCCTGATTGGGTTAAAGAAAATATGTTTGAAGGGGAGGGAGAATAATATGTCAAAAACATTAGGAATAGATTTGGAACATATTAAGAAAAATGGAGTTATTACAACAACTGGGGAGAACTCATGTGATGTAACATTTGAAGACGAATCAGAATATAGTGTAAATATTTTTACAGATGCTATGTCAGGAGATTCTGTAGTAATTGCTAGAGATGAGTCCCCAGCTGATCCTGAAGCTTGGGATGGAGTAAGACCTGTTAAAGTTATAAACTTTGACCTTGCACCAACTATAGATTTATCTGATGGTAGTGCGTGGAGTAGACTTTATGAATTTTTTAATGCTCCAGATACACCATCTAGTTTTAATTTATTTAATATAGGAACAGAAGGACAACAAGATATTTCAAGTCATTTAACATTTAATGTTGAAAAGAGTTCAGATAATCAGTTTACATTCCTTTTAAAAAAGGGTAATAATGACTTAATTAAGTGGCTTGCAAATGAAGATGGTTTTTATGTAGAGGATTCAGCCCCAGAGATTGCACCTATTGGTGTTTGTTATGATGTAAGAGT
>Ga0310696_10005811_pt1 | contig 14784 bp, 8 predicted proteins | sample AusTroGonzalo_MG_4_FD_203885 | JGI IMG/M metagenome (GOLD analysis project Ga0310696, IMG submission 203885) | Bovine rumen microbial communities from tropical cattle in Woodstock, Queensland, Australia - Gonzalo_02 (v2) (version 2) | ecosystem: Host-associated > Mammals > Digestive system >...
CACGAAGTCATCGCCGTAGCGGCTCTCGATGTACTCCTCGGACTTGCCGGGGAAGTCGCCGGTGATCATGTCCAGCTGGCCGGTGATGACGGCGTGCATCGCGTAGTTGTAATATACGCCGAGGGGCTTGCCGTCGAGGCTCTCGAAATAGATGACGCCGACGGTCTTGTCGGACTTGCCGTCATAGTCGGGGCCCTCCCACCAGGTGCCGCGCTCGGGATCGAACAGGTCGCGCTTGACATTGAGGTAGCAGACGCCCTTGCCGGTACCGACCTTGGCCGGGACCATGCTCTCATAGGCCTGCTTGATCGCCTGGTACATCCTCTCCGTCAGCTCGTCCATAGGGACGGTACCGGTGGAGTGGCAGTGGGTGCCGTTATAGATGATATTGCCCTGGGGGATGCCGAACTCTTTCTCGATACGTTCGTTGACCGCATCGACGCAGCGCTGGTTGGCGTTGCCGTCAACGTTCGCGAGGCCTGCGATGTTGTTGCCGTTGGAGAAAAGGATTACGCGGAAGTGCGTATGGTCGAGGATTCCGTAGGAGTTCCTTCCGAGCTGGTCGGGACCCGGGGTGACGTCCACCTTGGCGACACCGACCTTCAACTGGCCACGCACATGGTCCTTGGCGACAGCCTGGCCACAGACAAGCAAGGCCGCGCAAGCGAGAATCAATAATCTGACTTTCATACTTTCAGTGGTTTATAAAAACTCTGCTTTTCACTGCATGAAATGTACCAATCCCGGAGGACGCGGGGTCCCCCGGGCGGTTTTTTTCATCTTCTAGTAGACAATCTTGATGGTCGGGCTGTAGTTGTAGAAGCGGCTGGTGTTGGAGCCGTTGCCCGTAGCGCACACGGCGATGCGGAAGAAGTGCTCCTTGCCCTTGCCGACATACTTGAACTCTGCCTGGTTCAGCGGGTTGGTCGGGTCGATGGTCAGGGTGTTGATGGTCTTGCCGTCGGCCACGATGCTCTTGGACGTGGCGCCCGGATCCTGTCCGCAATAGTTGCAGTACACGCCCACGAAAGCGTCGGGATAGCAAAGCAGCTTGGCGTCATAGATCGTGTTGGCCTTGGCCGGGTCGCCGATCTCGACGGCGAAGGTCGCGACGAACTTGCCACCCTGGAGCTCGACCTTCGGGTTGATCACGCGGCAGTACGGAGTGACCTCCCAGTCGAGGGTGTTCTCGCCGGGGTTGATCTTGATGTCGTCCTTCGTGACGGGATAGAAGTTGTTGGAGGCGGACTCGATGCGGTAGGTGCCGGAGAAAACCTGGCTGTTCACATAGGTTCCGTCATACTTGATATGCCAGTACTGGGCCTTCTCGTAGTCCAGCTTGCGGCCGTAGACCTCGGAGGTGCCTTTCTCGTACACGGCGAAATATCCGGTGGTGGGAGCGCCCATGTAAGCGCCGCCGAAGAAGTTGCCGAACTTGCACTCGGTCGGAACGGGCTCGTGGGTCTTGGAGTCATAAAGCGTACCCGTAATGGAAGCGTTCGGTCCGTCGTAATTGTCCATCTCGAAGAGGACGCAGGAGTTGACGAGCAGCGCTAAAGGGAGTATAAAGAGTAATTTTTTCATGATCTTGGACATTTTATTCGTCAGCAGGATTGGGCTCATACTTGTTCACGCCGAAATCGCTGATTCGGCCATAGTAACTCTTCGGAGCGGTATGGTAGTCCGAATACTTGCCGCCGGTGAGGGGATCCTCGGCGTAGTGGATGGAACGGACGAAGATGTACTTCGGCGAACCGCTGCGGAGGTCGAGCACCGGGGTGAGGGCGTGCTTCTGGCCTTCCACCTCAGGGTCGGTGAGCTTGTTGTAGAAAGCGCGGCGGCGGTGCAGGGTGTAGAGCTGGTCGCCCTCGAAGGCGAACTCGAGCTCGCGCTGATGCAGGACATTGGCGACAGTGAGGTCGATGTTGTCCTTGTAGCCGGCACGGTGGCGGATGTCGTTGAGGTACTGCTTAGCCTTGGCCTTGTCGCCCTGGCCGCTCTCGGCCACTGCCTCGGCGTAGGAGAGGAGGATCTCGGCGTAGCGGATGTCATACCAGAAGGACTTGTTGTAGAGCTGGAACGAACCGGGATCCAAGAACTTGCGGATGCTGAAGCCGGTGGTGACGTAGTTGCCGCCGGTCATCTTGTTGTCGTAGTTGAAGAAGCCGGAGACATTGCTGGTCTGGTCGCCGAAAGCGTAGTAGGTCACGCCTCCGACAGTCTCGCTGGCGTCGTTCCACAGGGACACGGAGCCGTCGGTCTTGATGAGACCTCCCTGGATCTTGATCGTGGTGTTGCGGAAGACTGCGTCGGGATAGATGATCCAGGCGCGGAAGCGGGCGTCCTTGTTGCGGAAAGGCTCGTCGATGGCGTCATACTCGACATACGGGATGTCCTTGTACTCCATCGGGAAACGGGTCAGGGTAGCGTTGAAGAACACATCCTCCTTGCCATCGGTGCGGGTCTTGATGGTGCCGTCCACGGCTCCGAAATTGGCATCGTAGTTGTCGAACTTGTCCACGAAATTGACGGTGACCGAATACTTGCCGCAGCTCTGGTTGCCGGTGACGGTCTGGGCCGGGCTGTTGTACACGTCGAAGTTGTCGCCGGAGGTGTAGTTGCCGTCGTTGAGGCTCTGACCGAAGATGTACTCCTCGTCAGCCTTGGTCACGAACATCTCGCCGAGGTTCTTGATGGCATCTTCGACATTGGCGGGATTCGCCCCGTGCAGGCGGAACCTGCCGCTGTTGATGATGTCTTCGCAGGCCTTGATGCACTCCTGATAGTATGCATTGGCGTAGCTCGCCTCCATGTAGGTCTTCTTGGCGGCGACGGCCTTGTAGGTGGACTCGATGCCGCCCTGGGCGTTCCAGTACTTGCTGACCGAAGCGGCATAGAGGGCTGCGCGGGCCTTCATTCCGAGGGCGGCGTACTTGCCGGCGCGGAACTCGGTGGCGGGAGTCGCATCGAGGTCGTCGGCAGCAGCCTGGAATTCGCTGATCACGAAGTCCCAGGTCTCCTTCTCAGTCGCACGCTGTGCGAAGGCGAAGAGCTCGGAGTTGCCGTCGGCAGGGTTGTAGTACGAGTCGAGGGGCTCGGTGATGATGGGCACGCCACCGAGGTTGCGGGCCATTACGAAGTAGCAGTAAGCGCGCACGAAACGGGCCTCGGCCGCATAGGTCTTGGCTTCCTTCTGCGTGATGGTTCCCTTCTCTCCCGCCTCCGTGGCGATGACGATGAAGGAGTTGATGGTACGGATGGCCCTCCAGTTCCAGAAGGTCTGGATGCCGTACATGCCGTAATAAGGGTTGGAGTTGAAACCGTAGTCGCCGCCGTGGCTGTCGGCCGCATTCATGGTGTACTGGTCCTCATACCCGAAAGCGTTCATCGGGAGGTAGGAATACACCTGGGCGAGCAGTCGCTGGATACCGGCCTCCGAGGAAGCCATGTCCTCGCCAGTCATCTTGGAAAGGTCGCCTTCGAGGTTGTCGAAGAGGGCCTCGCAGGACGTGAACGACAGGGAGAGGCAAACAAACGCGGACAGAATGTATATTAATCTTTTCATCGCTGTTCAAATTAGAAGTTGACATTGACACCCATAGTCACGGTACGCATGACAGGCATGGTGTTGGACTGCATGGCGGCTGCGGACTCAGGGTCGTAGGCCGCGATCTTCTTGTTGGTGAGGGTCAGCCAGTTGGTTCCGCCGACATACACGCGCATCGAACGCATTCCGACATAGGAGATGAGTTTCTTCGGGAGCGTGTAGCCGAGCTCGAAGCTCTTGAGACGGAAGTAGGTGGCGTCGAGCTGGGTGAAGTCGGACGGGGCGTCGTACATGCCCGGGCGCCAGTTGTTGGCATCGGAGGACTTCATCAGGGCAGGCCAGTAACCGGCGATCCACTCGGTGGTGGGATCGTACGGGTCGTCACCCTGGTGTGCCACATGGTAGCGGTCCAGATACATGTCGTAGATGTTGTTGTATCCGCCGTATCCGAAGGTATGGAGCAGCCAGATGATCTTGGAGGTCATGGTCGCGCCCTGCCATACCATGTTGAAGTCGAGGTTCTTCCAGTTGAAGCCCATGGTGAGGCCGAACTGGAAGGACGGGTTGGCCTCAGGCCATGCATACTGCACGTCGTGGGCGGTGATGTAACCGTCGTTGTTCCAGTCGAGGAGCTTGTACTGGCCGAGGACAGTGGTCTGCATACCCGAGTTGGCGTCATACTTGACCGGGGAGTTGTAGATGTCGCTCCAGTTCTCGAAGCGTCCGCCCTCGAGGCCGTACTTCCACAGGCCGTGATAGTCGGTCCAGCGGTTCTGGGTGCTGGCCGAGCCGTTCATGATGAAGCCTGCGCCGTAGTAGTTCATCGAAGCGTAGTACTGCGAGGTGGCCTGGCTCTCGATGTGGAGGTTCATCGTACGGGAAATGGTACCCGTGGCGGTGGCGTAGTAGTTGAAGTCGCCGATGCGGTTGCGGTGCGAGAGACTGAGCTCCATACCGGCGGTCACGCGGGAGTCGACGTTGATCTGCGGTTCGTCGACGCCGAGGATGGTCGGAGTGGAACCGGAGCTGCGGCCCGCGAGACCGGTCTGCATGCGCTGGAAGATATCATAGGTGCCGCTGAACTTGTCGTTCCAGAAGTTCCAGTCGATACCGGCGTCCATCAGGCGGATGTCAGCCCAGGTGAGGATGGTGTTGGCAATCTCGTTGTTCACGTAGCCGGGCATCAGCGAGCCGTCTTCGAACACATAGGAATTGCCGGACACATAACCGCTCTGGTAAGCATAGGCGGAGCCCTGGGTCAGACCGGTCTTGCCGTCGGACCAGCGGAGCTTGAGGTTGCTGACCCAAGGAAGGTTGTTCTTGATGAAAGGCTCCTCGGAGATTCTCCATCCGAGGGAATAGGACGGGAAGAAGCCCCAGCGCTTGCCCTTCTGATACACATAGGTACCGTCGTAACGGCCCATGAGCTCGACCAGGTAGCGGCTGGCGTACTCGTAGTTCAGTCGGCCGAGGTAACCGGCGGTCGCGGTGGAGCTGCGGGTACCGGTAGCCTGCTGTGCGCTGGAGAGACCGCTGGAAACGGTAGGCTGGGTGAAGAAGTCTCCGAACAGACGCTTGCTCATCTGGTTGCGGGTGTTCATCTTGGTGGCCTCGGCGGCCGCCATGGCGGAGAAGTTGTGCTTGCCCCAGACCTTGTTGTAGTTGGCCTGGAAGCGGGCGTACATGCGCTCGCGCTCGCTGATGGACTCGCGGTAGGAGTTCTCGTCACCTCCTTCGCCTACGGCCTTGTCGGTCTCGTAGTCATAGAGGGGATAGATCGTCTTCTTGGTGTACGTGCCGTCATAGTAGAAGTCGTAAGCTCCCTGGAGGAGGAGTTTGAGACCCTTGATCTGATGAGGGTTGTAGTTGAAGTTGACGGTGTTGGTGAACGCACGGCCGCGCTTGTCGGTGTAGTTGAGGTCGTGGTCCATCATGGCCATCACGTTGTAGGACGGGGTGATACCCTGATAGGTGTAGTGGTTGGGGTTGTCCTTGACGGTGGCCGGGGTCAGACGGTCGGAATAGGCGATGTAGTTGAAGATCATGGCCGAGGCCTCGTTGTACACGTCGTCGTTGGCCGGGTCGGCGGACGAAGTGGCGCGGAACGAGGTCTGGTAGTCCATGGAGAGGTCATTGGCAAGCTTGAAAGTGAAGTTGCCTCGCAGGGTGTACCTCTTGTACCAGTAGTTGTCGTCGACGTTGTAGATACTGCGGTCGTCGTTGTAGCTGCCGGAGATGAAGTAGGTCATCGCATCGGTGCCGCCACGGACGGAGATGTTGTGGGTCTGCGTCGTGGAGTGGTTCTTGATGGCGGCATCCCACCAGCTGAAGCTCTCGAGGGTACCGTTCTCGGCGGCCCTGATCTGCTCGTCGGTGTAAGGACGCTGGTACTTGGCCACGTCGTACATTTCGTTGGTCATCTTCAGGTAGTCGGCAATGCCCACTTCCTTAGGCATCTTCGGGCTGCCGAAGGAGAACACGTTGGAATAGTTGATGGTAGGCTTCCTTGCGGACGCACCCTTTTTGGTGGTGACCATGATGACGCCGTTGGCGGCACCGAGACCGTAGATGGAAGCCGAAGCGTCCTTCAGGACGGAGATGCTCTCGATGTCCTCAGGGTTGAGCTGGGAGAGCTCGAGGTCGGTGCTGATGCCCTTGTTGGAGTTGCTGTAGCCCCTGGAGCGGACCACACCGTCGATGACGACAAGCGGGGCGCCGTAGCCGCGGAGGCTGATGTTGGCACCGAACGAGCCGGGAGTACCGCCGGACTGGCGGATGAGGAGGCCCGCCACCTTGCCCTGGAGGGCGGTGACCACGTCGTTCTGCTTGGTCTTGGTGACATCCTCCGAGCGGACGGAGGTGATGGCGCTGGTCAGCGACTCCTTTCTCTGGGTGCCGTAACCGACGACCACCGTTTCATCGATCTGTTCGGTGTCCTCCTTGAGGGTGACGTTCAGGGAGTTGCGGTTCCCGACCGTCACCTCCTCGGTGGTGTAGCCGATGAAGGAGATGACAAGGACGGACGATGCGTCCACATTCACGATCGTCGCGTTTCCATCCAGGTCGGTAACGTCTCCGTTGGTCGTTCCCTTGACCAGGACCGAAGCTCCGGCCACAGGTCCGTAGGCGTCCGTAACGTTGACTTTCACCGACTTAGTCTGAGCGCCAAGCCAAGCCGGAAAAGCCAGCATGGACACTGACGCAAGGATAAGTAATAAGAGTTTCTTCATGTGAAATTAAGATTAATAAGTATAGTGTTATCAGATGGGCATCGCTCCCTTGCAGGAGCAGACGTAGGAAGCGGTTTCGGTGGCCAGCCTCTGGGCTTCCGCGAGGCTGTCGCCACGGAGGTATGCCACGACGAAGGCGGCGGTGAAGGCATCGCCCGCACCGACCGTATCGACTACATCGACGTGTCCGACGGACTGCGGGATGAGCTCGTCCGCCGTGATCACCTCGCTGCCGTCAGCGCCCCTGGTCAGGATGACCAGCTTGAGCCCGTAGTCGGCGATAAGCGAGCGGCAGGCGGCGGCATCATCGTCGCCGAGGCCGAACATATCGGCCACGATGCGGATCTCTTCGTCGTTGATTTTCAGGATGTCAGCCAGCCTCAGGGACTCCTCGAGGACTTCCCTGCAGTAATAGTGCTGGCGGAGGTTGATGTCGAACACCTTGAGGGCGTCCGGACGCATGGCGCGCACGAAGGCGAGGACGGACCCGCGGGAGTTCATCCTCTGGACGAGGGAGCCGAAGCAGACGGCGTCGGCCTTCTTCGCGAGCTCCTCCATCTCGGGCGTGAAGGGGATGTTGTCCCACGCCACGTCCTCCATGATGTTGTAGGTGGGGACTCCCCTGTCGTCGAGCTCGACCTCGACTGTGCCCGTAGGCTTGTCGGACAGGGCGATGATGTTCCTGAGCTCCTTGGAGTTCACGATGTCCATTATCTCGCGTCCGAGCTCATCGTCGCCTATGGCGCTGACGGCCCAGCCCTCTTCACCGAGGCGCATGGCATGGTAGGCGAAATTGGCGGGAGCCCCGCCCAGGGCTTTCCCGGAAGGGAGCATGTCCCAAAGGATCTCACCGATCCCGACGATCACCTTCTTCATGCTTCAGCCTTCTTAAGGAACCTGGTGGCAAGGTACACGAGATAGGCGACACCGACGCTGATGACGATGACGGAGCCGACCTGGGTACCCATTGCATCGGAAAGGACGCCCATCAGGAGCGGGAAGATGGTGCCGCCGATGAGGCCCATGATCATAAGGCCGGACAGCTCGTTGTTCTTCTCGGGCAGGTAGAGGAGAGCGCGGGAGAAGACCATCGAGAAGATGTTGGAGTTGCCGAAGCCCACGAGTGCGATGGCGATGTAGAGGCCGGCCAGGCTATGGCAGAAGAACAGGCCTATCATCGAGAGCACCATGCAGGCGACGCTGATCGCGAAGAACTTCTTCAGGGGGAACTTCGCCAGGATGAACGAGCCGGAGAAGCATCCCAGGGTCCTGAACAGGAAATAGATGCTCGTCGCGATGCCGGCCTTCTCGAGCGGCAGGGCCAGGCGCTCCATGATGATCTTCGGGGCGCAGGTGTTCACGCCGACGTCGATGCCGACATGCGCCACGATGCCCAGGAAAAGCAGCAGCACCGAGCCGTCGCCGAGAAGCTTGAGGCAGTCGATGAAGGTGGAGGACTTGTCCTTCGGCATCTCTTCCTCAATCTTGGTCCCGCCCAGATAGAACACTGCGATGATGGCGAACACCAGGAAGATCAGGCACAGAGGAAGCCAGCTCTGGTACTTCACTGAAGCCCAGCTGGCAATGAGCGGGGCGACGAACGAAGCGATGGCCTTGATGAACTGTCCGAAGGTCAGCGTGCTGGCCAGCTTCTCACCGCTCACCACGCAGGTGATGAGGGGGTTGAGGGACACCTGCATCAGCGTGTTTCCGATGCCGAGCAGGCAGAAGGATACCAGCATGACGGGGAACGTGTACATCGACTTGATGAAGAATGCACACATCGGCAGGGCCAGGGCCAGCGCCGTAACCACCAGGCTGAGGAGTACGGTCTTCCTCTTTCCAATGCGGTTCATCATGAGGCCCGTGGGTACGGACAGGAAGAAGAACCAGAGGAAAACCATCGAAGGCAGGAAGTTCGCTACCGTGTCGGAGAGGGCGAAATCCGCCTTGACATAGTTGGTCGCGGTGCCTACCATGTCCACGAATCCCATCGTGAAGAAGGTGAACATGATCGGCAGCAGCCGTGACAGATTGGATTTGTTTTTTTCCATATGGTCAAAGTGTATCAGGTTATATCTTGCGGTCAGCGGACGCCTCGCCGGTAAGGTGTTCCGGTCAAATGAAGCCGAGTGCACCGGTCGCCCGGTGCACAGGACTTCATACCAACCATTTTACTTAACCAATACCAACGATCGTCCTACACAAATTTACCTTGCGCAGGACGCACGCGACTGCAGGATATTCCCAAAAACAAGCAGAATCTTTCTTCGCACGCGTGCGAGGAAAGATTCTGCCAGAATTTGGGAAGAATGTACCTTTTACAGACCGAGGGAAGTGATTTTTATGGTATCCACCTTGAACTTTCCGCCGTCGCTGTACAGCTCGAGGGTGTCGTACGGGACGTCCGGGAACACAAGATTGGTCATCGCGACCCTGCCGCCGTCGATGAACACTTCGAGCGAGCAGAGGTCATAGAGGATCTTCACGGTATGGCCGCCCTTGACGCTGAACGGAGCCCAGGTCGCTAGCGCGAAGTCGTTCTTATAGTTCAGCGACATGGTCTTGCGCCCGTCGTGGTTCTCTATCTCGTGCACGGTGCCCCTGTCGCCGAAATCGACGATGCCGCTCTGCGTGCGGTCCATGACGAAGCGTCCGGCCAGCGAGTCGAAATACATGTCGACCTTGTCGCCGGAGCCGTTCAGCAGACGCAGGCCCGACACGCCGGCAGGCAGGTCCGCTATCTTCAGGTCCAGCTCATAGGCTCCGTCGGTCGAGTCGAAGAGACTGACGGACTTGGCGCCTCCCGCCGCCACGACGGGCCCGACTGTCCTGGACTCTTTCTCCAGCGCGGAAATCTCCGACACGGGGAATGCACTCACGTAGAACTCACCGCCGTCCTTGAAGAGGCCCAGCTGCCTGGGCACGGCGTTCGCGCTCCGGAAATACTTGGTGGGCACTATCGTACCGTACTGCCAGTTGCTCATCCAAGGCACGGCTATCACGCGGTCGCCGGTGTTGGAGAAGCACACCGTGGCATAGTGGTCCTTACCCCAGTCGAGCCATTTGACGGTCTCCTTGGGCGAATCGCAGGTGAACTCCCTGCCGTCGAACTCTCCGACGAAGTACTGCGTGGCGCTGCCGCCGAAGTAGCATCCGGGATTGACGTTCACGATCATCACCCACTTCGTCTCCCCTTCCGCCGTGGTCAGCTGGAAGAAGTCGGGGCACTCGAACTGACGGGGCTGCACGCCGTATCCCTGTCCCCAGGCGCTCATGAACTCCCACTCCTTCAGGTCCTTGGAAGTGTAGAAGCGCATCTCCTTGTCGGCGGACACTATCATTATCCACTTCTGTTCGGGCTCGTACCAGAACACCTTCGGGTCGCGGAAATCCTTGATGCCGTCGAACGGGACCAGGACAGGATTGCCTTCATACTTGGTGAAGGTCATGCCGTTGTCCAGGCTGTAGGCCATGCACTGGGTCTGGATGTACTCCCGCTGAGTGTTGTACGAGGTGTAGAACGATACCACCGCACCCACTCCGAAACCTGCGGTATTGTTGATGTCCACCACCGAGCTACCGGAGAAGATGTGGCCATACGCGTCACGGTAGAGGGCCACGGGCTCGTGCTCCCAGTGCACCAGGTCCTTGCTCACGGAGTGGCCCCAATGCATGTTGCCCCAGACGCAGGCGAAGGGATTGTACTGATAGTAAAGATGATACAGGCCGTCCTTGTAGAACAGGCCGTTGGCGTCGTTCATCCAGCCGTACTCGGGCGTATGGTGATACACGGGCCTGTACTTGTCCGCCGGGATGTCCGGACGGGTGTCGGAGAAGCTTATCACCCCCCAGGCTTCCTTGTCCGTCACGCCGGTGAAATGGACGTTCTTCTTCTTTGCCCCGAAATAAGCCAGGTCCAGGGGGACGCAGTAGTCCTCCCCGCCGTCGAGGGCGAGGCGTATGTCTGCCACGTACAGTGTCTCCCCGCCCTTGTCGATGGTGAGCGTGACCTCCTTGTCCGACTCCTTTATCGGGATGATCATGATGCTGCCTTCCTGCTTCTTCTGGCACGAGAGCAGCACTGACAGGAGCATCAACGCAGAAAATATCTTCCGCATATTCTACTGGAATTTGAAAATGGCAGATGAAATGGGCGAAATATTGATGACATCGCCCTTCTTCGTCTGCTTGTAAGTACATTTTGTATAGCTGCCGCCGATGATGGCGGGAGCGGAGGCCTCGGTCGGGAGAGTGACGCTTACGGCCTTGCCCGAGGGGTTGAGGACGACGTAGCAGCGCTCGCCGCCGAGCCTGCGCTCATAGACCATCGGATAAGGCTGGTCGAGGCTGCTCACCAGGCGCCACTCGGCATCCGCGCCGAGGGACTTCACCTCCTTCCGGAGATTCAGCAGGCCGCGGACGTAGTTCAGCAGCGATGCGGGGTCGTTCTCCTCCTTCTCCACCGTCATGCGGTTCGGGTCGGGATCCTGCGGGATATAGATCTTGTCGATGGGCGCCGTGGAGAATCCGCCGTTGGCAGTGCCGTCCCAGAGCATGGGGATGCGGCAGCCGGCGCGGCCGCCGGAACCGTCGGTCGACGGGGCGTTGGGATTCTGCTTCAGGCCGATCTCGTCGCCGTAGAAGAGGAAGGGCACGCCGGGCATGGTCAGGAAGAAGGTCATGGCGACCTTCAGCTCCTCGGGCGTAGTGCGGCCTTCGGTGCACACGCGGTTGAAGTCGTGGTTGCCGGAAGGCATGCACACGTAGCCGTTGCCCTTGACGGCGTCATACTGATAGGTATAGAGGTCGTACCAGGTCTTGAGCTCACCGGCGCCGGCCTTGTCGAAATACGGCACGGACGGGGCGGCGTTGGGCCCGAATCCCCTGCGGCCGTAGAAGAACAGCGTCGAGTAGTTGTACTGGCCGTCGTGGCAGAAGAAGTCGAGGTCGAAGTTCGCCGCCGCGACCGACTGAGCAGGATTGAACCACTCGGCGATCAGGATGCCCTCCGGATACTCCTCGTCGAACCACTTCGTGAAATCTTCCTTCCACAGCTTGATGGTCGCCGACTTGTCGAAGTCGTTCTTCACGAGGCTGGCGGCCATGTCCACGCGGAAGCCGTCCACTCCTTTGTCCATCCAGAAGGAGATGATGTTCTTGATCTCGCGGCGCATGGCCATGGGGCCGGGGGCGTCGACTGCCTGCTCCCAAGGGTGCTCCGGGTCGGGGTTGGCGAAGCCGAAGTTCAGCGCGGGCTGAGTGTCGAAGAAGTTCTTGACATAATAAGGTCCGCGGGGTGCGTCGGTGGCCACGAACTTGCGTATCAGGCTGGCGCTGGAGTTCATCAGTGCGGCATAGTCCATAGGACCGGTCTGCTCCGGCTCCTCGGGCTTGAACGAAGGCCAGATGTAGTAGTCGGAATAACGCAGGTCCGGGCCTTCCTTGGACTGGAGGAACCACTCGCACTGGTCGGAAGAATGGCCGGCCACCAGGTCCATCACGACCTTGATCCCGCGTGCGTGGGCTTTCTCTATCAGCTCTATCAGGTCGCTGTTGTCGCCGAAGCGCTTGTCGACACGGTAATAGTCGATGATATCATAGCCGCCGTCGGTCCAGCCGGAGACATATACGGGATTCAGCCAGATGGCCGTCACGCCTATGGACTTGATGTAGTCCAGACGGGAGATGATGCCCTGCAGGTCACCATAACCGTCCCCGTTGCTGTCCTGGAAGGACGAAGGATAGATCTGGTAGAAGACCGCGTCGCTGAGCCACGAAGGCTGCGACGGCTTCTGGGCCCGGACGCAGGGAACGGCGAGCAGGCAGCAAAGTGCCAGCGAGAGAAGTTTTTTGTTCATATCCATGGTTTGACTTTATTTCTACAAATCTACAGTTTTTCCACGACAATCCGAAGCCAGTCCTCCAGGTCGGATACCCAGCTCTGCTTGTAAATCATGGAATCCTGCCATCCCCAGCCGTGTCCGCCCGAAGGGTAGATGTGCATCGTGGCCGAGACGTGGTGGTTCACCAGCTGCTCGTAGTACATGAGGCTGTTCTGGACAGGCACTGCGGTGTCGTCGGAGCAGAGTACGATGAATGCGGGAGGGGTGTCCTCCGTGACGTGCTTCTCGCAGCTGTAGCGGTCCACGAGCTCCTGCGGGGGCTCCTTGCCCAGCAGGGCGTCGCGGGAGAGGCCGTTGGTCAGATCCTTCTCCATCGTGATGACCGGGTACATAAGGATCTGGAAGTCCGGGCGGGTGTCCGGGGTGTACATCGTGGCGCCGCAGGCTGCCAGATGTCCGCCGGCAGAGTTACCCAGGACGCCTATCTTGGTGATACCCAGCTCCCCGGCCTTGCCCTTCATTATGCGTATAGCCTGCTGGAGGTCGCTCAGTGGCACCTCGTGATGGCCGCAGGGCAGACGGTACTGGAGCATGCAGTAGGTGATCCCGCGCGCGTTGAACCAGTCCTTCATGTCGCGTCCCTCGTAGGTCTGCGACTCCATGATGTAGGCCCCGCCGGGGCAGGTGATGACACACAGTCCGTTGGGATTCCGTGCGGGATAGACCTCCATCATGGCATCCTCGTACTCGCGGGTGCGGAAGGTTATGAAGCCGGACTCGGGGCCGGGGATCTCGAAGGCGTTGGGCGCTCCGTCCGGCCACAGCCTGACGGTGTCGACGGGCGCCGGCCTCCCCTGCCCGAAGGCTGAAAGGGAAAGGGCCAGGGCGGCCAGGGCTGCGATGATTCTTTTCATTTGCTGCAAGATTTGAAAAAATGGAGGGGAGAAGAGCGTCTCCCCCCTCCATTGCGTTTATAATCCTATGCTATTTGGCCCCGCTGAAGGCGCTGTAGCCGGGATTCTGGACATACGCGCCGCCGGTGAGGTTGTACTGCGTGACAGGGATCGGGAAGTACTCGTCGCGGCCTGCCTTGTAAGACACGCCCTCGTAGTACACGCGGTCGTCCTTCTCCACGTTGATGTAACGGTTCATGGTATCGGCCATGACGCCCCAGCGGACCAGGTCGAAGAAGCGCTCGCCCTCCAGGGCCAGCTCGAGACGGGTCTCGAAGCGGACCGCCTTGCGGGCATAGTCCTGGGTCCAGCCGGCGGCCGGATACTCGCTGATCTCGTAATTGGCTGCGTAGCCGTTGATGTCCACTGCCTGCGGGAATTTCGCCTTGTCCTCCCAGGCGGTGACATACGGGCTGTTCTTGGCACGGGCGCGGATCTGGTTGATCAGCTGACGGGCCTCCTCCAGCTGGCCCAGTTCGACCAGGGCCTCAGCACGCCACAGCAGGACGCCGGCGTAGCGGATGATCTGGTAGTTCAGGCCGGAATTGCCCCAAGGATAGGTGGTTGCGAGGTGGCCGGAATCCGGAGATACCAGGAAGCGCTTGATGATATGGTAGCCATAGGAGTTGAAGTCGCGGTACCAGGTCTCGGTCACAGGCTCGACCTGATAGGTCTTCCAGCGGACGTTGAGACGGCCTACGATGAAGTCCAGGCGGGGATCCACAGGATGCTCGATCTGCGTGTTGGTGTAGGTCTTGGTTCCGTCGGGATTGATGGTTTCGACCACCACGTCATAGTCCTCGTTCTGGAACGAACCGTCCAGCATGGGCAGACCGTTCACGGTCTTGAAGGCGTTGACGAGGTCCTGGCTGGCCCAGAAGAAGTTGTCGCCGTTGTACGGGCCCTTCGGGGTGTTCAGCAGGGCGCTCCAGTTGACGTGGCCGATGGCGCTGTACGCCCACGGCAGGGACAGCGTGGCGCCGTCGTTCATGGAATACTGCACGGCGAAGATGGACTCCTTGCCGTTCTCGTACTCGACGACGTCAAGCTGCTGGAAGTCGTCGAACAGTCCGTACCTGCCTGAAGCGATGACCTCCTGGGTCAGAGACGCCACCTTCTGGAGGTCGGCCTTGTCGATGCCGGTCACGGCGTTGGTATTGGGATCCTGGCGGTAAGCCTTGTAGAGGTACACCTTGGCGGCATAGGCC
>Ga0310696_10005813_pt1 | contig 14782 bp, 13 predicted proteins | sample AusTroGonzalo_MG_4_FD_203885 | JGI IMG/M metagenome (GOLD analysis project Ga0310696, IMG submission 203885) | Bovine rumen microbial communities from tropical cattle in Woodstock, Queensland, Australia - Gonzalo_02 (v2) (version 2) | ecosystem: Host-associated > Mammals > Digestive system >...
TGTTGGCGAGCAGCAAAACCCATGATACGGAAAGCATAATCAGTGTAAGGAGCAGCAAGCAGCCGACAATGGTTTCAAGTAGTGTCGGATAGGTTGCTGTCATTAATATCAAAATAAACATCAGCACAGCTGCTAGCAGGGGCAGCACGTACCAGAAGCGGATGATGAACCGTTCGGCGGCAGCAAGAAAGTTTTTCAGTTGCATAAGCATCATTAATTTTGAGGTATTCATCTGTAATAACGCATGATGCAAAGAAAAATTGCGTACGACCGCCAGCCGTACGCAATTTTTACGTTTATTTAACAGAGGGTCATCCTCCTTCGTTTCGGGGGCAGGCTTACCGATATCGTACGGGGATGGGCATCAGATTCGCTGGCTTGCTTCCAGTAGCTGCTTTGCTTCGGGTAGCTGGTTTGCTGGGAGCGGCTGAGACTGGAAGGGTGAAGGTGCGTGTCCGCCGTTTGCTTCCTGCCTTGGTGCTGATCGTCACGTCGAGATACCACTCTCCGTCGTCGATGAGCGAGTAGGTGTGTGCTGTCTTGCGAATGCGTCCGTCGTAGAGTAGTGATTCGGCGAGGCTGTAGGCACTGAAATGGCTGATGGTACATCCGTTTGCGGAGTTACCTCCCACTCCGTATGGGATGTTCTTGGCGCGCAGGTCCTTGGTGACTTTTTCCCTGGTCTGCGGTTCGTCCACCTCATAACTCTCATAACTCCATGATGCATCGAGTGACGTGATGGTGGTGGCGGTGATGCCGTTGCTGAGGTCGTCGAGGTCGAGGGTGATGTTGAGGTGCTCGCTGACGTGATAGTCGGGTATGGTGCCTTCACCTTTATCGACATAGTCCTTGTCGGTAGTGCAGACGACATGCAGCCCCTTTCCGTTCGCGGATTGTGTGAAGCTGGCTTCTTCTTCGCTCTCGCCGAAGGAGAAATAGCCTGACTCCGTCTTCTCGGATGGGGAGTCGCTGGAAGATAATTCTGTCACTACTCTTGTGTTGCAACGCAGTTTGACGGTGATGTGGTCAACTACGGGCACTTCGGTCTCGGGGAATTCAAATGCCCATACTCCCTGATATAACGTGTGGGGCACAAGCTTCTCGCCGCTGGTGGAGGTGAGTTCCATCTTCTGTCCTGTGAAAGGAAGCTGATAGCCGCTCTCGAACGGATTCTGCTCGTTGGTGATGATCATCGTGAGTTGCTGCGAGGTATTCCAGCCGTAAGAGTACTCCCCTGAGTCCTGTTTCAGGTTGAGCGTGTTGCCGTTGATGGTGTAGCGGCCCTTGATGGTTCGGCGGTTGGCATCCTTCACGGAGACGTGGTTGGTACTGCCGTTTCTTGCACATTGGTATTCGCGCCATTCGTAGGAACCGTCGGTGCGGAATATGAATCCCTGGGTAAAGAAATTCTGACTGCCGGGCGTCGGGGGATCCTGACCATCAAGTGAGGAGACAGTGAACCATTCGCCTGCAAAACTGCCTGCTGCTGTCTGCTTGATGAGGATGGTGGTCATGGTGATATCTTCCCATTGGGGGTTAGGCACGTTGCATCCGTAGGCTATCACCTTGCCTGTGCGTTCCTCGCCTGTGTTGTTGGGTGCTACAGTGATGGTGAATCTGAGGTCATCGCCTACATCGAGTGTCACCCATCCCTCAGCTGTATCGTCGAGGAATCCTCCGTAGTATTCAAAGCCTTCAAGGGTGATGACGCTCTGCTGCGTACCTCCTTCTGGTCCGAACTCGAGCGTTGACGGTGTGGCCTTTATCACCACGCCTTCCTCTGCCTTCTTCTGCGAGGCTGTGATGGTAATCCATTTCAGCACTTTGCCTTTCTTGTTGGTGGCTTTCACAATGACCTTGCCGGTGCGGTCCTCGCCGCTGTTATTGGGCTGTGCGGTGATGGTGAATTCATCAGTGCCCTGCACGGGGTTGGCCTCTAACCAATAGCCGTCATCGACGCTGGTGGTGACGACGTAGTAGAGGTAGTTGGTGGTGAGCTTGATGCGCTGTGTGCCGCCCTCGGGTGCAAAGGTGAACGATGGGGGTGAGAAGTTGATGTATCCGTCTTTCGGCTCGTCGTTCTCCTCCTGCTCGCTCATGTCGATGGTGACTTCTTTCTCGCCTGCCTTCACCTCGGTGGTCTTGCGCCTGCCTTTCTTGTCGGCTGCGGTCACCTTCTTCCCTTTCTTCTTGTCGCTCTTCACCTTGAAGGAACCTTCGTCCGAACGTTTCACGCCGATGCGGGCTTTTCCGTCCTCATCGACTACGATGGCGACATCGATGGACTGCCCGTTCTGGGTTTTGACGGTAAATACGTCATCTGTGCCGAGAACATTTGCCAACTTTTCAGCATCCAGGGTCAACAGTTCGCCAGGTTCGTTCAACAACAGGTTTGCAAACTCCTGACCGAGGAAATCGCCCGGTGTGTCCCACATGTCGATGGTGGCATCCCACTCGCCGCCGTTCATGTTGTTGAGAATCTTATCGTTATAGTTGATGAGGTTCGACGCCCATTGTGTGATGAGCCGTTGCGCCTCTTCCTTTGTCACTGTGCCTTTGATGGTGTGCTTCACCACATCCTCGGTGGCTTCGTAGGTGTTGTAGAGATCCTTGCCCATAGTCATGGCTCCTGCCATCCCTCCCGGTGCTGCGTCGATGACTACGCTGAGACCCTTCTCGATGAGCATGGCAGCCGTCTTCGTCATGTTGCCTGTCGGCGAGAAGCCCAGTTCCTTCGCATTCGTGCCGAAGTCGAGATCAGCATCGTGGTAGAGGTCCTGGAACACCTGATTGGAGGTGGCGTCGAGTTTGCCCTGACTGAAGTCGGACCAATACTGACGGGCGTTGGTATAGCCCTGACGGCGTCCGGGAGCCACGGCGTTGAACATCTGCTGCAGTTTGTTGTCGTCGTTCTCCCAGCCCGACTGCTGAATGACGGCGAGCACACTCTTACGCCCCACCTCCTGACTCTTCTTCAGCCCAAAGATAAAGCTGAAGGTGTCGCTGATCCATCCTCGGGTCTGTGAAGAGGTGTTGACATTCTCCAGCACTCCTTCTTCCTCCAACTGCTGGAAGGCTTTCTCGTATTGGTCGCCCTTCTCCACGATGGTAGCAGCAATGTCATAGAAGTCGTAGATGCTGGTGGTGTTGGCATTAATGTCGTTTGGGGTTGCCACAAATGGCTCTCCGTTCTTGAAATCGTTGGAAGCGATTTTCCAGTATGCCAGACGCATGGCATAGACGGCACATGAGTAGTCAATGAGCGTCTCAAGGTCGCTTACGAACTGTGCCGATCCGTCGTAATGCACAATCTTCGTGGGGTTCTGCACCACTTCCTCGGCTTCCTCCTCGTTGTCATTAACGGTATCCTTGTTGCAGGCTGTGTTGAAGCCTATGATACTCAGGGTCATCATAGTCATGAGTATCAGAGAATGTTTTGATTCCTTTTTCATGTTATATCAGTTTATGAGTTTATGAGGTTTGAGGTATGTAAGTTTGTGAGAACTCAAGAAGTAAGAAAGTTAACAACTCAAGAACTCGCTTGCAAAGATAATGATTATTTTCGATTTGACAATTTACCACTTACTATTTTTTTGCAAAAAGGATACAAAAAGAACGGGAAGCCGCGCTGTGCAGCTTCCCGCCCTGTGGTTCACACCTTATTCTATTTCTCAGAATGCTATCCTTAGTCCGGCTGTCATGCTTTTGAACTTAGGACCGAACTCCGATTGCAGTACGTTGCAGGGGGAGTACTTGACATACACACCAAGTCGTCTGTAACTGATGTCGCCCATCAGTCCGTAGGTCACTTTGTTGCGATGCAGGCGGTTGGCTGTGAATTTCTGCTTCTCGCCGTCGAGGGTGTAGCGGGTCTTGAGCGATGCGTAGGTGTTGAAATACAACTCAGGGCCGCAGGAGAAATACCAGTCGCCGCCAAGGGCGAAGTGGAGCTGGAGCGGCACGACGAGGCTGAACGTGTGGATGCGGCTGAAATCCGGATTCGATCCGTCGGGGTAGGGTGCAAGGGTGATGTGTCCGTCGTCGTTCAGGAGGAACTGATTATGGCCTGTCATGCGGTAGTTGCGCCACGAAAGTCCGAAGCCGAGGTTGAAGAATGTACACTTGCTCAGACGAGAGGTGAAGGCTGCGATGTTGCGCATTTCCAACTCGAACGACTGTCCCATGTCGATGGTGACACCTGGATCTTCGTCCATGCCTGAGATGAATCCGAACTGGAACGATGTGAGGTGTGGATAGGGGGCTTGGCCGCTGTGGTCTATCACATATTGTGGTGACACGTACTGGGCTGTCACTTCGTTTTTCTTACTGCGTTTCGAGCTTAGGAACGGGATGTTGAAGTCCCAGCCACCTGGGTGGTCCTCGCTATACGTTTCCTGTGATACGCCTGCTGCGGCAATCGAGTCGTTCTGTGCTTTGATGCCATAGGTCGTGGCCATCATGATGGTGATAAGTAAAATTCTTGTTTTCATAATTTTAAGTTATTTTTTGCGTTTGAAATTCTTCATGAGGTCTGTAAATGTTGCCGGTCCTTCGAGGTAGACGAGGGTGATTTCGTGGCGCCCTGCTTTGGGCTTGCATTGGTAGCAGACGTAGGAGTGGTCGATTTTCCTTACGCCGGCATCGTTACGGTCTCTATCGGCCGTGCGGAAGATGATGTAGTAGATGTGGCCGTTGCGGTCCTCGCGCTCTTCGCCGTCGGCATCTGTCAGCTTGGCCTTTGGGCGTTGCTTAAAGATTTGGTAGTCGGCTTCCACCAGTTGCTCCACCCTGTTGCGCTGGCTCTCGGTGGCGAGGAAGCTGATGGTACGCATCTTAGTCAGCTTATAGGCCTTCAGCACTCCGCCGCTCAGGTTGGTCTCCGTGAACTCGTTCGTGTTCTTCGGCACAATCATTCCGCGGAACACCGAATCGACGCTCAGTCCCGACTGCGCCCACAGGCTCGCTGCGACCGTTGCTGCGATGATGAATGTCAGTAATCGTTTCATATTCTTCTATTCTTCTGGGTTAAACATTTCGTAAAGTGAAGCCTCTGCGTCGCTGTTGCTGAAGATGTCGCACACGGCATCCTCCGCCATCGCCAGCACACGGTCTTCATCCGTGATGGTCTGCCCGTCAACATAGGCGATTGCGATGTCGGTCGACGAATTCTGCTGGCTGTAGAACCACAATCCGATGCCAGCTACAACGATGATGCTGGCTGCGATGCTCCAACTCTTCCATCGGTTAGCGGTTAGCGTTGGCTTTGTTTGCTCTGCATGCAAGGTCGTTTTTGGGCCGCAGGTGCTCTTCACTCTCCACTCTTCACTCTTCACCGTCCTGTCGTACTCCGCTTCGTCGAGGGTCAGCGTGCCCAGCATCGTGGCAATGACTTTCCATTCTGCAGGTGCATCGGGTCGGTTCACCTCGCCAGCCAGTAGCAGTTCCTCTTCAGGCGATGTTGCGCCTTCCAAGTACTTGTCGATTAGTTTGTCTGTTTCTTGTCTGTTCATATTGTCATTCTTTTTTTCATTTCTTCGAAAAGTTTCCGTCTTGCTCTCGACACCATTACTTGAATCGATGTTTTCGGAATACCTGTCAGTTCGGTGATCTCGTCGTTCGAAAGTCCGTCTATCTGTCGCAGTTCGAACAGCTCGCGCTCCCTTGGGTTCAGCCCCTCTATCAACTGCTGCAACATGTCCGTTGCCTCCTTCTGTTCCATCCGCTCCTGTGGTGAGGAATCTTCTTCCATCTCTCGTTCGTGTGTTGGCATCAGTGGGATGGTAACTGCCCGCCGTCGTCGCTGCATGTCCACACAACAATGCTTTGCAATACGAATGGCCAGACCCTCTATCCGCTTTGCAGAATTTATCCGTTCCGCATATTGCCACAGCTCTACCAACGCCTCTTGCGCCACATCTTCAGCATCATCGGTTGAGCCGAAGAAATCCATGCCCACCTTCCACATCGAAGGGCGCAACTTGCTGGCCATATGTTCGAACTCCACTTGGGTCATACACCTATATTGCGTAAACAACAAGAAAAACTTAACTCGGGAAAGCTAAGTTTTTCTATATTTTAACATTTGACAATTTTTTTATGCTTCCTTATCGAAGTTAATAATGCGGACAAGGTTGCAACCTACCGTGTTGCCAAGAACGATGGCTACATATAGAATCAATATATTTATAAGGTGAGCCGACCAGAATTCAACTGGAACGGCCAGATAGTAGAATGCATCGGCGATGCAGTGGGGAAAGCCGCAAACGATGAAGATGGGCACACCATAGAGCAGGGGGTACCATTTGTTCTCGTATTTCGCAAACTTCACACTTGCCGTCATGATGAATCCGCAACCGATGGCGAGCAGGCCGCAACGCAATGGGCCGTTAGCTAAGCGGCTCTCAAGGACGCCTTGAGCCACGCCCTGCAAGTCAGCTGCTGAGTTGTAAGACAAAAGCGCAACGAGCAGCGTACCGATGATATTGCCCAGCAGCACTTTAGGTATCTCGCTGACTGGGAGTCCCTTGCTACCGCCACAGAAACCGACTGTGCCTGTAAAGAGTTTGAATCCGTAATGCACGACGGCGAGGAGGCCGAACGTAAAAAGTACGATGCCGATGATGTCTTTACTCATCAGGTAGCCGAAGCCAGCAATGCCGATGCAGATGCCGGCCATAATGCTGCTACGAAGTGTTGCGATAAAATCTTTCATGTTGCTAAGTGTGGTAAGCGAGTTTAAAACTAATTCATGCTTTTGACCGCAAAATTACAAAAAAAATCATAATTCATCATTCTTAATTCATAATTATTTTCTATTTTTGCCAATAATTGACACAATGAAGCGAATAATTGGCATTCTATTGCTGGTAGTTTTGCTCGTGCCCAGTTTGCGAGCCGAAAACTGGATGGCGCGACTGCCCGACGATGCATTGGTGGCCGAACTGTCCATCCCTGGTGCCCACGATGCGGCGACGGGGAGTGGATGGGCTGGACTGAACGGGCCAATCGGTAATCTGTTCGCCAAAACACAGGACCTTTCGTTGCAGGCACTATGGGATGCAGGCATCCGCGCCTTCGATCTCCGTCCAGCTGTCTATAAGCACCACATGAATCTCAATCATGGCATGATGCCCACACGTCTCCACCTCGAAGATGTGCTACAGACAATGCAGACGTGGCTCCGCCAGAATCCCTCCGAGTTTATTGTCATTCACTTGCTCCATGCCGGCGATGGCGACAAGGTGAAAGGGCAGTACGAACAGCGCATTGCTGAAATGCTCCGTCGACCCGACTTGCGTGAGAACTTTGCCGACTTCCGTTCCGACCTCCGAGTGCGCGACCTTCGTGGCAAGATACTTATCCTCAGTCGGAATACTTATAGTGGCGAACCTGTCGGTGGTGTCTTCCGCAACTGGACAGGCAGTCCCGATTGGCGCCGTCAGACCCAGGGACGCATTATCGGTGCTCGCGGCAGGGAAGCGAAAGTCTACATGCAGGACTTCTCGTCCACCTACGCTCCTGGAGCTATCGATATCAAACTTGCAGCCCTTCGCCGTATGCTCGAATTCAGTACCAGTCGGAAATCAAAAGGTTTGCATGAGACTCCAGTTCTCCCCCTTGACATTGTATGGGTGCTGAACTTCTGTTCTGCCTATTCCAAAGTAACGAAACTCTTCGGTCACGACATTTCGCGTAGTAATGGTTATCGCGACAACGCCGCCCACACCCATGCTGCAATGCTCGACTATCTCCGCATCCATCACGGCCCTACAGGTATCGTCCTCATGGACTTCGCCGCAGTCGACAGGAGTCACGGCTACAACACTCGCGGAAAGGAATTGGTTCGTGCCATCATCGACTCCAACTTCTAAAAGAAGAAAATTATGCATTATGAATTATAAATTATGAATTACTAACAGACTATGGAAATTAACAAAATCATGGCAAACCTGGAGGCCAAACATCCAGGAGAGAAAGAGTACCTGCAAGCAGTACATGAGGTGCTCCTGTCGATTGAGGATATCTACAACCAGCATCCTGAATTCGAGCGTGCGAAAATCATCGAACGCCTTGTGGAACCCGAACGCATCATTACCTTCCGTGTCCCTTGGGTTGACGATAAGGGTGAAGTGCAGGTCAATCTTGGCTATCGGGTACAGTTCAATAGTGCTATCGGTCCCTACAAAGGCGGACTGCGCTTCCATGCTTCAGTCAACCTCAGCATCTTGAAGTTCCTTGGTTTCGAACAGATTTTCAAGAATGCCCTCACTACGCTCCCGATGGGAGGCGGAAAGGGAGGCTCCGACTTCAGTATACGAGGAAAGAGTGATGGAGAGGTTATGCGCTTCTGTCAGGCTTTCATGAGTGAGCTTTATCGTCACATCGGTCCCGAAATCGATATCCCTGCCGGTGATATAGGTGTTGGTGCCCGTGAAATCGGTTACCTCTTTGGTCAGTACAAGAAACTGACTCGTGACTGGAGTGGTGTACTTACGGGTAAGGGACTAGAGTACGGCGGTTCCCTTGTTCGTCCTGAAGCTACAGGATTTGGCGGACTCTATTTTGTTCGCGAAATGCTACAAGATCAAGGCATCGATATTAAGGAAAAGACCATCGCTATTTCTGGCTTTGGCAACGTGGCTTGGGGTGCCGCCAAGAAAGCAACGGAGATGGGAGCCAAAGTCATCACCATCTCAGGTCCTGATGGTTACATCTATGATCCGGCAGGTCTTGACGACGAGAAGATTGACTACATGCTCGAACTACGTGCCAGCGGAAATGACATTTGTGCACCGTATGCCGACCGCTTCCCAGGCAGCACTTTCTATGCCAATCGTCGTCCGTGGGAGGTGAAGTGCGACATCGCTCTTCCTTGTGCTACACAGAACGAACTCAACGGCGAAGATGCTCAGCATCTTATCGACAATGGAGTGACCTGTGTAGGGGAAATCTCAAACATGGGTTGTACGCCTGAGGCCATCGACCTCTTCATCGAGAACAAGATGCTCTATGCTCCAGGTAAGGCCGTCAATGCAGGTGGTGTAGCTACTAGCGGACTGGAAATGAGTCAGAATGCTATGCACATCAGTTGGAGTGCACAGGAAGTCGATCAGCGTCTCCATCACATCATGCACGGCATTCACGAGCAATGTGTCCGCTATGGTCGTCAGCCCGATGGTTACATCAACTACGTCAAGGGAGCTAATATTGCAGGATTTATGAAAGTTGCCAAAGCTATGATGGCTCAAGGCATCGTATAGAGGGAAACTTCGGCGTAGCGTAGCGAAGCCAATGTTTTCCCGATGATGGCTCAAGGCATAGTATAATTGAAATAGGGGACTGCGAGTCCCCTATTTCTTTAGTTTCAGTACCACAGGCAAATGGTCGCTGAACCCTCCGTGGTAGTTATACCCCTCATAGGTACGGCTCGGCTTTCGTCCGCCGTACGTTTCGTCGGTCTCCAACAAGAATGGTAGGGTCAGCACCTTCGCCTCATGGAATTTCAGTCCACCGCCCTTTGGGTGAATAAGTTCTTCGCTGATGAGTATCTGGTCGATGGTGTCCCAATCGCCTTGATACTTATACGACCCGTGCACGTTACCATACTCCATTGCCAGATTTTTGAAGTGGCCGAAACTCGTTTTTAGCAGTTCGGAGGTCGGACCGTCATTGAAGTCGCCCATGATAAGTATCTTGGCCGCTGGTCGTACTGCAAAGACGGAATCAGTCGACGCTGTGATAGCATCTACCACCTTCCGACGGTTCTGCTCGCCTGTTGCACCTCCTAACTTCGAGGGTAAATGGACTACATAGACGTCGAGTGTATCTACAGGATTTCTGCCCGTCACGCCGCAGACATGCAGCACATCACGTGTGGGTCTCGATGTTTCCACGTGAATGCAGTCATGGTGAAGGGGACGGAACAAAAGCGGATTATAGAGTAGGGCTACATCGATACCTCGTTGGTCAGATGAATGGGTCATCAGGTATTCATACCCCAATGCCGATAGGGCAGTGCGTCGGGTCAAATAGGTGAGGACTGTGTCGTTCTCCACTTCCTCTAGACCAATCAGGTCGACAGGACGTAGCGAATCGGCTGCCACAATCACTTTGCCGATATTTCTTAACTTGTCAAACATGCGGTGACGTGTCCAATGGCGCATCCCTTCAGGCAGAAACTCCTCGTCGCGTTTCCCTTCGTCGTGAATCGTATCGAACGCGTTCTCACAGTTATACGTCATCACGGTCAGCATCTGGGCGTGAAGTGTGAAGAGAGAAGCCTGAAAAAGGCAACACACCAAACCCATAAAAAACAGAAAGCCCCCCATTCCACACCTTTGGCGGTATAGGTATTTGGAACGAAGGTCTTTCATTGAGTGGGGATAAGAGGGGGCTTAGTTACCAAAGCTTCTCAGGATATTCGCCTGCCTCGACAAGCGACTTGATACGAGCCACAGTGTCAGGACGGTCGGCTGCGTAAGTCACGCCGAACCACTTTGAAGTGGTGTCGAGCACTTCTACGGTAGCAGTTCCCTCGTTGATAAGCTTGTTCACCATCAATGGGATGAAGAACTCGGCTTTGAGGTTCTCCATGTTCTTCGGGTCACTCAAGAATACCTTGAAGAATGCCTCGCTATGCTCAAAGTAGTCGGGTGTGAAGCCCCACATATTCATCGATACAGGTGAGTTCTCAGGAATTTCCACCCAGTTTTCGCCGTCCTTGTAGCAAATCTTACCGTCAACGCGGAGAATCTCTGTGCGCTCCACTACGTCGGTCAGGTGATGCGCCTCGTTTGTTGAGCAAATGCCGCGAGCCACCGAGCCGTTCTCGCTCAATGTATTACATACACGGAAACCTACCATTGCATACTTGTTCTTTGCTCCCTCTGGCAGTTCGCTGAGGAACTTACCAATCTGTGCAAATGCATCGCGACCATAGAAGTCGTCGCAGTTGATGACGCAGAATGGCTCCTTGATGACATCCTTACCCATCAGCACGGCGTGGTTCGTACCCCAAGGCTTCACACGTCCTTCCGGACACTTGAATCCCTCTGGAAGTGCGTCGAGAGCTTGGAAACACAGCTCACAAGCTACCTTACCCTCATACTTGGCGAGAATCTGGGTGCGGAACTGTTCCTCGAAATCTTTGCGGATCACCCATACAATCTTGCCAAATCCTGCGCGGATGGCATCATATATACTATAGTCCATGATGGTCTCACCGTTAGGTCCCAGACCATCAAGCTGCTTCAAGCCTCCATAGCGGCTTCCCATACCAGCAGCAAGTAAGAATAATGTTGGTTTCATAATTATACAAGTTTAATGTAATTTCTATTTGCGGCTGCAAAGATAAGTAATATTTCGCTTTGCGCAAAATGCTACGCCTCGAAAAATCAAATTTATTTGTTTTTTGCTCGGCTTAATCGCATTTTTGTTCATTTGTACATTTAAGTATTTACTGTTTTTTTTAATTTAAACTCTAAACTTTAAACTTTTCAACTGCTTTTCAACTATCAACTTTCAACTATCAACTTTATTTCACCCATATCTTTCGTCCATCAACGATATTCAATCCTTTCCGCAGCGAGTTGATACGTTGACCTTGCAGGTTATACATTGCATTATTATGCATTATGCATTGTGAATTATGAATTGTCTCAATGCCGCTAGTGAATTCTTTTGCTGCGAGCATCAGGTAGCCAATTACACCATCGCCCCATTCTTTGTCAGCAGCATAGAACGATAGGAGATAGTCGTCTTCCTCCTCCACGGTGAATTCAAAGGTAAGGATGCGTGTCCCCTTGAAACTCTTCGATACGTCGTTTCCGATGTTGACATTTGGTGTGTAGGTGGTTTGGGCAATAGCCTTGCCGTCACTTTTCTTCTCTACACAGATGTCAATTGGAGCTGCCTCCTCATTGTTCCAGTTACATATCTTGTATCGCAACATATAAGTACCGGGAGTGAGAGTCAGTGCAGAGTGTGCGGCATCCAATCCGTATTTGGCATATCCTGCTCGCTGCTTGCCGTTTTGATTGCGGAAATAAAGCCCATAATCGAAATCGCGGGAAGTCGAGGTGAATTGCAATACCCGACAGCCCGATGAATACCCATTTCCAAATCCGTTCCTCCGTTCACTACCGTCATAGGTGGTCCATCCAATCGGTAGGCTACCGTCTTCTTTGAAGTCATTGTGAAACATGTGGCTACGTCCCACTTTGTAGTTAACCGTTACCGTTGCTTCTGCAGTCTCTCCATCGTTGTCGGTCGCAACAGCCTTGAAAATATGCTCGCCAGCCGCAGGGGTTTGTACAGTAAAGGTATAAGGTGCTTGAGTCAATGTGCCAATCAACTCGGTGCCGTCATAAAAGTCCACTTGCGCCACCGTTCCGTTCGGGTCGGATGCTGTCGCAGTCAGTTGTATGTTAGGAAGCGTCAGATTATCGGCTGGCGAAAAAAAAAGGTGGGAAGTGCCAGGGTAGGGGGCAGTGAATGATACATTCGGGGCTGTGAAGTTGAGCGAAAAGCGTTTGCAGAAGTTCCACATTTCCTTACCTGTGTACACCTGCGTCTCCTTGCAAATCCAGTGACCTTTGTCCTTGAGTTCAATCAGTCGTACCTCACCGCTGACTTTACCCGAACTCCAGATATGCAACGTAGCGCCGCTGAAGCCGTTATAGTTAGTGATGACCTTAGCAGTCGTGGAGCCTCCATTATGCTTAATCCACGGGTTGAGAGCTGGTTGTACACCGCTGAAATTGTCGGCTGTTCCTTGAATATGTAGCAGGGGTATAGGGCGTAATCCTGCTTTGGGAGTCACTACCGACGGCCCACTGCACGACACAAAGGCCGCAATGATGTCCGACATCTTGTTGATAGCATTGTAGGTCAGCATGCCGCCCATCGAGAAGCCGCCGAGATACACACGATTACGGTCAATCTTATACTGCTTCACCATCTTTTCAATGATAGCCTTGATGAAGTTAATATCGCGATCGCCACCTACATCCCACGCCCTGTCGATGCCATTGGGGAATACCATCACGAACTTAGCCGTGTCGCACACCGACTCAATACTCACCTTCTCGTTCTTGAACTCATTGTTCATCATCCAGCCGGCATCCTGGTTATAGCCGTGACAGAAGATAAACAGCGGGCGGTTCTCGCCCAAATTCTTTGGTGCGTACTCCAGATAAGTGCGCTCCGTACCGTTAACAGTAAGTTTTTGCAACTGTGTCCATCCTGTTGCACAGATTGCCACAAGCAGTAATAGGGATAATACTCTTTTCATCATTTCACATTTTATAATCACGCTGCAAAGATACAACATTAATCCGAAACAACCAAATAAATTCGGTAAAAATTGAATGGATTAAAGGGTGTAATCAGGTGTGCTGCTTGGGATGCATCTTTCGGTGAAGCTTGAATTCTGAGCGCAGATCCTTGAGTGTAGACTTTGTGAGGTAGGCTTCACCCTCGCGGTCACCGTTGGTGAACGTGAATTTCAGACGTTTGCCACCCAATGTTTTCTTTGTCACCACACAGGTGGAAGTGGTCGTCTCGCCCAGGTGGTCGCCGCTGGTTGTGGTGCGACCCTTGAACTCGGCTGTGGTGTCCACATCCTTGTCGAAGAGGTCGAGGATGTCGTCGATAGCGGCAAATGCCTTGTCGGCTGTATCGCCCAGATAGATGGTGGTTTCCTTGATATTCTTTACCTCCATGCCGAAGAGTTCGTCGGCACCTAACGTTTTTTTCGTACGTGCGACGCTCAGGTAGTAGCCGAAGGTGCCGTCTTCGTCTTTGTATGTAAAGATGGAGTACTCGCCGTTGTCGGTTTCTTCGTCAGCTACTTCCATTCTCATTCCTGCGGGCTGGCTCTTCTGCTGTGCCAGTACGCCTGTTGTAGCCATCATGGCTATAAGGATCAATAGTATTTTCTTCATTGTCTTCATGTTATAAAATGGATTTCGGTATTCTTTGCCTGCAAAGATAAGAAAAATGTAAGAATTATAAAATTAAAAAATGAAAAAATGATAATTATGCATTATGAATTATGCATTATGAATTATTATTTGTATCTTTGCAATCCAAATAATAGAATTGAAATATGAAGAAACTGATTCTTTTCTTTGTTGTGCTGTTGGGATCGGTGCTCCCCGTGTGCGCTCAGTGGCGGGTCGGTATCAGTCGGGGTGCTGTATGGAATCATTATTCTATTGATAAGCACTACATGACGGACTGGCACTATGATGGTGCGATAGGTGTGACGATGGGTGTTGTGGGGCAGTATAACATCAGCGACTGGAAGGCTGTGCGATTTGAGGTGAACTATATCGAGAAAAACCATCGTCAGTATCGCACGGGTACACTGGCTGACACGGACTATGATACGGAGAACATCTACCTGCATGTGCCGGTAATGGCTTCGTACAGTTTCGGCGCTCAGAAGTGGCGTGGCTTCCTGAACCTGGGTGTGTATGGCGGCTATTGGTTGAGTAGCAAATGGTCGGGTGGTTTCATGAATACATTCAGCGGAAAAGATACGAGATTTTACGATGTGAATGTGGGCTTCAATAGTGAGCGCGACCAACGATGGGATTTCGGACTTGTAGGCGGCGTAGGCATAGAGTATCGCTTTCACCGTCATTGGGCAGCTCAGATGGAAGGTCGCTGCTACTACAGCACCACGAGTACGCAGAAGGACTATATGCGGCTGTATGACCCACGATACAACACTGCGATTGGGGGATTGTTGGCGGTGTTTTATTTGTTTTAGAAAGGA
>Ga0310696_10005814_pt1 | contig 14782 bp, 11 predicted proteins | sample AusTroGonzalo_MG_4_FD_203885 | JGI IMG/M metagenome (GOLD analysis project Ga0310696, IMG submission 203885) | Bovine rumen microbial communities from tropical cattle in Woodstock, Queensland, Australia - Gonzalo_02 (v2) (version 2) | ecosystem: Host-associated > Mammals > Digestive system >...
ATTGGAAAGAGCGTACCGTCTATCATCAATGTTGCAAGTTGCTCTTTGTCTTGGTCAATAGCCTTACCTTTGCTATTAATCTTATGGACTCAGTCTATTTCCGCTACACCATGCGACGTACCACCACGACCGTATTTGACGAGTTCTCCAACGAGAGCAATCTGAGTAGTGTTATAGGTATCGAGTTCTTGCGGCACTGGTATCTCGTGCTGCTCTTTGTCGCCATCGTTATATTTCTTTGGCACTGCTATGCTAAGCCATCGCTTGACCATCGCAAACTGCACCATTGGTGGCGTTATGACTGCTGCTGTCTGTTGTCGTTGCTACTGCTTGTCCCTTTCTGTGTGGCAGGCATGCGTGGAGGGTTCACCACAGCAGTACGTCCAATCACCATCAGTAATGCCAACCAGTATGCCCAGCGTCCCACGGACGCAGCCCTGGTGCTCAATACCCCCTTCTCACTCATACGTACCATTGGAAAGGATGTCTTCAAAGTACCCAATTATTTCTCCTCCCCCAAGGAAATGGAAGCAGTCTTTTCTCCTCTCCATAACATATCTTCCAACCATCAATCACCAGGCATCAGCTTTAAGAAGAACGTTGTGATTCTAATCGTAGAGAGTTTCGGGCGTGAATATATCGGAGCCCTCAACACCGATCTCGAGGGTGGCAATTACCGCGGCTACACCCCATGTGTGGATTCCCTCATCGCCCAAAGCACCACCTTCCGTTATAGCTACTGCAATGGTCGTAAGAGCATCGATGGCATGCCCAGCATCCTCTCTTCTATCCCAATGTTTGTCGAGCCCTTTATTCTCACCCCAGCCTCCATGAACGAGTTCACAGGTTTGGCAGGCATTCTCGGAAACGAGGGTTATACTACCGCATTCTTCCATGGTGCGCAGAATGGCAGCATGGGTTTCCAGGCATTCGCTCAGAAGACGGGCTTTCAGCGCTATTATGGCCGTACGGAATATGAGGCTGCTAAAGGCACTGCTGATTTCGATGGAACCTGGGCGATCTGGGACGAGCCTTTTCTACAGTACTATGCCGAGGAGATGAGCCGCTTGCCACAACCCTTCATGACAGCCGTTTTCACAGCCTCTAGTCACCATCCCTTCGTGGTGCCTGAGCAATATCAGCAACAGTTTCCCGAGGAAGACCTCGTTATCCATAAGTGTATTCGCTATACTGACATGGCTCTGGGCAAGTTCTTTGCGCGCTGTCGTCAGGAACCCTGGTACGACAACACTATTTTCGTGCTCACCAGCGATCATACGAACATGAGCAATCATGTAGAATACCAGAGTGACCTCGGTGGCTTCTGCTCACCTATCATCATCTTTGATCCCAGCAACCACACCGATGGCACCATTGAGGATAAGGTGGCCCAGCAAATTGATATCATGCCCACCATCCTAGGTATGCTCGGCTATGATAAGCCTTATCTCGCCTTTGGTATCGATGTGCTCAACACCCTCAAGGATGATACCTGGGCCGTGAATTATCTTAATGGCATCTACCAATACGTGCGCTATGGTTACGTACTACAGTTTGATGGTTCAACGACAACAGCCGTTTATCACCTTGATGACCGTCTGATGAAAACAAATCTGATAGGAAAAGTTGAGCAACAAACTCAGATGGAACGTGAACTGAAGGCCATCATCCAGCAGTATATGGAGCGGATGAAACAGAACCGCTTGCAGCCTTAGGCACTACCTTTCCATTCTGCACCTCAAACTTTCTGTCGAATTCTTCACGCGTACGCTTCCAACGGTTATGGCTCCAAAGCCAGTATTCTGGAGCCTCACGGATCGTCTCCTCCAACATACGCCAATAGATATCTGTCAATTCAAATTCTTTCGATTCCTGCGGGTTACGCGTAATCAACTTCACCGTCACCTCATAATAGCCACGGCGCAGTCTGCGTACATCCATATAAAAGACGGCATGATTCATCTTCCTGGCAATACGTTCAGCACCCGTCAACACAGGAGTATCATGATTCAGCACATCCACCCAGTGATGGATATTCGTCCAAAGAGGCACTTGGTCTGAGATGTAGCCTATCACCACAGGCTGCTGGTGCGCACGATAATCCATCAGCTTTCTCAGAGTCTCATTCATGGGGATGCTGACAGCTCCCATGCGCTGGCGCAGTTTTAGAAAGAATCTGTCAAAATCCTTATTCTCCAATGGATGATATATCTGACCACACAAACCATTACTCTTCACCCAGAACGGCAAAGACGATACCCATTCCCAGTTTCCATAATGACCCAGATAGACGGCACACGACCGTCCTTGTTCCATCATCTCGTCTATTTGTTCCACGCCTTTGAATACCATCCTACGCATTAACTCCTCACGGCTGAACGACAGCAACTTGAGGGTCTCCACAAAATAATCGCAAAGGAAATGGTAGAATCGACGTTCTATCCTGCGTAATTCTGCCTCGTCTTTCTCTGGAAAAGAAGACGTCAAATTCTGCCAGACCACGCGACGACGATAACGTATGACATGATATATCAGTACATACGCTATATCGGCTATCAGATAATGCAATCTCAATGGTAATGGTGAGAGCAGATAGCAGAACACAACAAAGATATAATATACAATTTTCATCCGTCAGGCAATAATTCTGCCGACAAAGATAGGTATTTTAAAGTATATAGGCAAATTATTTGTTTCTTTTTCGTCGAATTGGCAAAAAAAACGTATTTTTGCACCATGAAACGAGAAATCTACTATATGTTCAATAGTGGCAAGAACAGCCATGTGGCGTACTACCTCAAAGCGTACATCCGTCAGGCTATACCCTCTCTTTTCTATCGAATGCGCCTCCACAGAGAACTAAAGAAGATCAACCGTTATCCAGACAAGGAGGCAATCCTACAGCGCGTCGATTACTACTGCAAACTGACTACCGAAACACCCATCGACCATACACTCTGGCAACAGACGGCCATCAGCATCCAGGATCAGCCAAAGATGCACAAGAAGAAGATGTACTACATCGATATCATGGAATACGCCCGTTATTTCAATCCCGTCCTACGATGGGTATATCGTTGGGGTGACATCACCGACCTCCAGCCACTGCCCAGCCTGGTCAAAAGCCGTCCTTTGGGTGATGACAATCAGAATTCCACCCTGCTGAAGCTCATCAAGGTGCGCCATTTCCTCTTCGTCAACGACAAGAAGCCCTGGCGCGAGAAACGTAACATAGCCATCTTCCGAGGAGACCTTGGAGACCAAAAGTACAACCGTGAAGTGTTCATGAAACGCTGGTTCGGTCATCCCATGATCGATGCCGCTGCAACGAACATATTCCCCAGCCGTCCCGAGTGGACGAAACCCAAGCTGACCATCGGCGAGCATCTCGACTATAAATTCGTGATGTCACTCGAAGGCAACGACGTGGCCTCCAACCTGAAGTGGGTGATGTCATCCAACTCTATTGCTGTCATGCCCAAACCCACATGCGAGACATGGTTCATGGAGGGTACACTCATCCCTAATTATCATTACATAGAGGTGAAACCCGATTTTTCAGATCTCACAGAGCGCTTAACTTATTATATTGAGCACCCTGAAGAGGCTGAGACCATCATCCAACATGCCCATGAACACGTGGCTCAGTTCAAGGACCGGAAACGTGAAAAACTGATCTCACTGATGGTACTTAAGAAATATCTGCAAATCACCAATCAAATCAAGGAGGAATCCCAATTATGATTTTTGCACGCGATAAAAGTCAGATGTGCAACAACCTGTTGCAGTACGCCCATGTCTATGCATGGGGCAGGGAGCATGGGCGCAAGGTCATCTCCATGCGTTTCAGCTACAAGTATCAGTTCTTCCATATCTGCCATACCAATCTTACAGGTTTTGGATGGTATCTCTTCGCCAAATACATGGCAGCGCTTCATCTCCTACCCACAGCCAGCTTCAAGCACCGCGACTGCAATCGTGAGGCCCTCGAGCGTAAGATGCTGCGCTATCGCCATATTGTCGTCAGCGGATGGTTTGCCAGATGGTACGACCTCTTCCTGAAATACCGCTCTGAAATCTGTGAACTCTTTACCATCGACTCTGAGATTACAGACCCTGTAAAAGCAAAGATGCAGGAAGCAGAGGCAACGATGACCGAGTCTGCCAAAACCGAAGTAATCCGTCTCGGCGTCCATATCCGTCGTGGTGATTATGCGGAGTGGCGTGACGGACAATTCTTCTACGATGATGAAGTATATGCTGCACATATCAACAAATTTGCAGCCATGCATCCCGACAAAACGCTTCATGTGTATCTTTCCACCAACGACCCTTCGGTCACGCAGGAGAGATATCAGGCTTTGTGCCCGCAAGCCACCGTTCACCATCTGAAGGGTAATGCCCCCGAAGACCTTTTCATGCTCTCTGAGTGCGATTATCTGATAGGTCCTCCAAGCACCTTTTCCTTAGTGGCCGCGATGTACAAGGATATTCCCCTCTATCGCATGGACAGTAGTGATGTTAGTCTAATGACTTCTGATGCCTTCCGCCTTTTTAGTTATCTATTCAGTCATATGGTATAAACTATGTCACAATTCCGAAAAATTAGATATCGACTTTTTGCATGGCGGAAATTCCCTCAATTGCTCCCTTCCACAGAGCCCATTGATGTGGTTATTCCCATCATTGCCAAAGATCTACATATACTACCGCTCTGTCTGGAAGGTGTCCGCCACTGTGTGTCTCATCCTATCAAGGAGGTCTATATTGTGGCACCTGCACAACAAGAGATCATCCTGTTTTGCGAATCAAACCAGTTAGTATTTGTTGATGAGGCAAGTGTTTGGGGATTCAGTCCTAAATCCTTGAACTTAATCATCCAAAACCCTGATGGTTCTACTCGTAATCGTAGTGGTTGGCTCTTCCAACAATTGATAAAGCTTTCTGGGAAAATAGGCACTTGTCGCTATTACCTCTGTATCGATGCAGACCACGTCCTCATTCGTCCACATATCTTCCTTACTAATGACTTGAAGACGGTATTCTATATGAGTTATGAGGAACACCAGCCCTACTATGACAATATCCGTTACCTGCTACCAGGTATCACTTTGGACCCCTTATCTTATGTTGACCATAAGATGCTCTTCGACAAAGAACAACTTACCCTCCTTCATCAGATACTCTGTGAACGTTCCGGGAAATCATGGATCGACACGATTATAGACAGCTATGACCGTACCAACTTCGCCGCCTTCTCTGAATTCGAATTATATGGGAACTTCGTACAGGAGAAGGTACGCCGTCCATGGCTCCAAAAACGCCTCAGCTACAAGAAGCTAGCAGACTACGAGACATTAAGAAAGAAATGGGAAAAGTCGCGCTGGTCGCTAACCTTCCCAGAATATATGAACAAGTAAATAGCTTCTATTTCACTGATATAGCCAGTCGAAATCCAACCTCCATACGACGACGGCGCTGATCATACATAAAACGATTGGTAAGACGACTGTAACGTGCATCACAGTCGTAGGCACCACCGCGAATGACGTGGAAATAGCGGGAAGGCTTGCCGTCAGGCATCTTACGATACCAGTCATCGCAGAATTCCCACACATTTCCTGACATATCATAGAGTCCCAGTTCATTGGGCTTTAATTGCCCGACAGGCTTATGATGGTCGTCAAAGTCTTTCCCCAACGTGTAGGCCACCTCTGCGGGATCGTTACTGCCTGCATAGAGGTAGCCCTTCGACTTCTTACCCCCTTTTGCAGCATATTCCCATTCTGCCTCTGTCGGCAAACGGAAAACAAATCCTGTCAGCTGATTGAGTTTAGCAATGAATTCCTGACATTGATCGTAGGTAACATATTCTACAGGCATTTTCGCACCTTTTTGCTTTGAGCGGTTTTTAGGCATCACAGCCTCCCACAATTCCTGTGTCACCTCTGTTTCCCCAATATAGAAATCTTTCAGCGTGACCTGATGGCGCACCTCGTCCTCGTCGGCAAGTGTGTCATTGGGTAAAGCTCCCATCATAAAACTACCACCTTCTACATACCTCATCTTATAGGTTACCCCTTTGACCTTCAAGGTCCGCATAAAAGGCTTTGTCTGCGCCTGCATACCTAAGGGCAACAACAGCAGAAGGAAACAAACGGAGACTGGTCCTACTGTGCAGAGCACAGAGAGACTGTCAGAGTTATCCTCATGTGTTTCTGGTCCTACGGCCCACCACAGAATTCGCAGCCAGCAGAAGAAATAGGTATAGACATCCAACCAGAAGGTACGATGAATAAAGTCATGCAGCCATGCAGGACAGAGCACATCCGTTGGCAGGATACAGAAGTTCACCACTAATGACCAAAAGAGCGTCCAATCAACCCATGTGCGTTTGGGCTGTAACCAGAAGGCCATAGCATAGATCGGCAGGCAGATGACATAAGTATGTGTCTCCGGACAGTCGCTGAAGAGTATCATAAAGCCTGTCAGCACAGCCAAAGCCTGTACACGGAAACGGAACTCTTTCCAACGCTTGTAACGCCAAAAGAAGAGAATACCTAATATCGCCATTACTACCACCTGTACTACTCGATAGTTGGGCAACAAGAAAGGCTTTAATCCTACGGCAAATAGAATACCGATATAATCAGAGTCGCTATGATGACTGGCAATCATGTCGAACATATCCTTATACAACACAAACACATTGTCGAAAGCCGTATTCAAAGCAGGCAATAAAATCAGTACGGCACCGCAGACGATAGCATAGCCCACGTTGCGCCAGAACTTCGGATAGCAGAGTAGGATGGCGAGCTCCGCAGCACCATAGACCTTCGTGGTAGCGGAAATCATAATCAGCAGCACCGCCCAGAATCCCTTGCCCCGTTCCAAGAGGATAAAGGCAAAGATATAGATATAGCTCACGATGATATTATGCTGATAACAGAAAATTGTCTGTAGCACCACAGATAGCAGGAACACGAAGATCTTCAGTCTGTAGGGCTCCAGCTGCTTTGGCAACCATTTGATAGCCAGACTGAACAGCGTATAGTTACCCACATTCCACACGTAAGGTCCTAGCCACCATGGCAGGAAGAAAATCGGTGCAAAAAGTACGCTGAATACGGGTGAATACAGAAAATAGATGGCATGCGCCTGAGCATACTCTAGATTATATGGGCTTAGGCCTTCCCAGAACATACGGGTGGAATCCTGATAATCGAAATAATTGGTGTTCCTACCACGCACCACCTCCACTGTAGTAGCGATGAGTACGACGACCAGTCCCAATATCCACCAGAATCTCGGATCCTTATAAAATTGCTTTTTCATCGGACTTATAATCTCGTGTCAACATTTCAAAACAAAGTTTCAGCCAGACGATGGTTACCGGCAATGCCTTTAGGGCGTAAGGTTGTACGTAGGTCTTACGCAGGTACGCGGGGAAGAGGTCACTTGGTGACATGCTCGACAGGATGAAGACGAACACCATCAGCGCAACATCCCATTTGTTGCGTTTCCACGGGGCAGCCGTGTACCAGATAACGACACCTATCAGAGGGATGATATAACCGCTGGACTCACTGCCTGTGGAGAAAAGCACCACGAACATCAGCACCGATGCCAGCAGCGTCTGGCGGAAACCAACATACTGATACTGGGAAACGCGCAGATAAGGTAGGGCAAACAACACCAGCCCCGGCACAATCATCCACAGGTCGTTGAACCATACGCCCGAAACACGATGTACCATTCCCAACAGCGAAATGTTGTTCATGATGTTCACCGTATTCTCCGCATTCTTATTCGCCAGCGAGATATACCACTCGCCATACTGCGAGACGATATAGTCCCACCCATGGAAGAAGGGCATAGGCGCTACGAACATCACCACCGCCCATAAAAGCAACGCCCCCACGAGTTTCACTTTATGCTTGGAGAAGAAGAAAAACGCCAGTCCAACGATGCTGTAGATCTTCACAAACGTACCCAGCATGATGAAGAAAGCCGCCCAGAAGTCTTTCTCCTTTTCTATCAGATAATAAGAGAGCAGGATGGTGGCAGCGATGGCGATGTTGAACTGTTGCATATAGAGCGCCGTAAGCATCTCATGGGCACAAAACCAAAGGATGAACAGTTGCTGGTATTTCGTGAATTGTGACTTACGGATAGCCCAATAGAGGAATAATGTAAGCGCGATGCCCCACATGAGTATTCCCAACCACTTCGGCACAATGGCAAAAGGTGCAAAGAGCAGTGAGAAGAAAGGCCCATAGTGGTGTAAGTCGGCATATTCCTCGGGATTGGGCAGATAGAGGTTCCATCCCCTGACGGCATTCCAAAACGAGCCACGATAGATCAAATAGTTGTTAGCCCGGTTCATCTTCATGAGCCACATGATGATGGGTAGGATCATCCACAGGCCAAACAGTGTACGATAGTCGTGGAAGAATGGTTTTGCCAGGAATTCTCTGATCTTGTTCATATCCCTTTATACGGTCAGGCGCGAGCCCTCCAACACTAACTTAGCCACCTGTGAAGCCTGCTCCAGTGTCTCTTCGTAGAACAGTGGCAGGCGCACCAGAGTATCAGCGTAGCGGTCACAGTTCTCCAGCACGCGCCCGTCGTGCTTATCCTCATAATATTTGCTCGAATGAAGCGGCAGATAGTGGAACGTCGTCTGCACACCCTTGTTCTTCAGATAGTCCATCAGGCGCGTTCTCACCTCCAGCGACGGACAGAGCACATAGTACATGTGATAGTTGTTCGTAGCATAGTCGGGCAACTCCGCAAGCTTAAAGCCTTTTGGCAATTTCCCGCGCAGTACCTGGTCGTATGTCTCCCAGATCTGCCTGCGCTTACCTTGGATATCATCCATCTGTTCCAGCTGTGCCCACAGGAAGGCGGCATTCAGCTCCGAGGGCAGGAACGACGAACCAATGTCACACCAGCCATATTTATTCACCATGCCCCGATAGAACTCAGCACGGTTGGTACCTTTCTCCCAGAGAATCTCTGCACGGCTCACGAGTTTCTCATCATTCACCACGAGCATACCACCCTCGCCGCAGTTGATGTTTTTCGTCTCATGGAAGGAGAAAGCCGCCACATGGCCGATACCGCCCAACGGACGGTTCTTATAGTAAGAGTCGATGGCATGGGCAGCATCCTCCACCACCAGCAGGTGATGCTCCTCAGCCAGAGCCATGATGGCATCCATATCGCAAGCCACGCCCGCATAATGTACCACCACGATAACCTTCGTCTTCTTGTTAATCAGCGGTCGTATATTCTCCACCGTCACGTTAGGATCACCGCTACCACTATCGGCAAAACGGATGGTAGCTCCCTCACGCAGGAATGCGATGGCCGACGATACGAAGGTATATGAGGGCACGATCACCTCGTCGCCAGGCTTTAATCTGCACAGCATGGCACACATCTCCAGCGCATCGGTACCCGAGGTCGTTAGCAGACACTTGCGGAATCCATAGCGCTTCTCGAAAAAGCCATGACATAACTTCGTAAACTCGCCGTTGCCCGACATCGTCATCGAACGACATACTTCCTGAATATAACTGATTTCCCTACCTGAGCAGTAAGGCTTATTAAATGGAATCATCTTGTTTGATATTTAACGTATCACTGACAATAAACACGGGTCTTCCCTTCACCTGGTCAAACACCTTGCCAATATAAAGCCCCATGATACCCATCATCAGGAGCAGCAGGCCACCCACGAACCAAATACTGAAGATGGTAGAGGTATAGCCCTCCACCTCGTTCCAACCCAGAAACTTCGCAAAGATATTATAGATCGCCATCAAAAACGATATCACCGACATGATAAATCCCAGCGATACCGCCAGATGGAGCGGACGGTTACTATTTGATATAATCGAGTTATACGAGAGTCTCAGCAGTCGCCTCAGGTTATAGCTGCTCTTACCCTCCAGCCTGTGATCGTGCAGAACATCTACAGTGGTCTTCTTAAAACCAAGCGTATGGATCAGTTCCACAAACGAGCGCGAGTACTCGGGGATACTGCAATACACCTTCACGATCTTCTGGCTGTAGATACCAAACTCCGCCACGGCCTTGTCGGTATCGAAACCGCTCAAAAAGTCATAAACCCTATGAAATACTGCCGACGACATCCGCTTCAGGAAAGTATCCTCCCTCACCACGCGCCTGGCACTCACCACGTCGTACCCCTCCAGCGCCTTCTTGTACATAGCAGGCAGGTCCTCGGGCTTGTTCTGCAAGTCACAATCTATCACAGCCACATACTTACCCTGAGCATAGGTAAGTCCAGCCGTGATAGCGTAGGGCTGTCCGAAGTTACGGCTCAGATTAATACCCTTCACAAGCTGATCCTTGGCACATATCTCTGTGATCTTCTCCCACGAAGCGTCAGGCGAACAGTCGTTTACGAGCACGATCTCATAATCCTTTGTCAGGGGACTGACGGCAGCATGAATTCTTGCCACCAACTCCTCAAGCATCTTCTCACCGTGATACACAGGCGAAACCACAGATAAATCCATAACTCTTGTTGTTTTTGCTGCAAAGGTACAAATAAATCTCTGAAAAAATCCAAATAAGCTATAGTTTTTTTCAGGAATTTCGTAACTTTGCACACAGAAAGCTATATCTATGCAAAAGAAACAGACCTTTGGCGAAATCCTGCGCTTCGGCATTGTGGGCACCACATCAGCAGCTATCCATTATGCCATCTACTGGATATTGCAGCACTGGATAGAAGTGAACGTGGCCTATACCATCGGCTACGTGCTGAGTTTTTTAGTGAACTACTACCTCTCTGCCCACTTCACTTTCAAGGAGAAGACCTCGGCGAAGAACGGCATCGGATTCGGCGGCGCCCATCTGGTGAACTACCTGCTGCATATCGTGCTCTTCAACTTCTTCCTCTGGATTGGACTCAGCCGAGAGCTGGCACCGATTGCCGTGCTGGCCATCGCCGTACCCACGAACTTCGTGCTTGTGAGATTCGTATTCAAACATTTTAAACCCTCATGACAGAACGACTGAAGATAGGCTTTGACGCCAAGCGCATCGTGCGCAACGGCACTGGACTGGGGAGCTACGGGCGCACCTTGGTAAACGATCTGGCGAACTATCCGCTGGAGCTGAGGCTCTATGCCCCTGACCAGGGAAGGGATGAGCTGAGGCAGCAGATCAGGCAGAGGGAGAACGTGAGCTTCTGCTACCCTGCCCCATCGGGCCTGCCTCTCAGCAAGGCACTCTGGCGCAGTAGGGGCATCGTGGGCGACCTGAAGCGCGATGGCATCCAGGTATTTCACGGCTTGTCGGGTGAGTTGCCGATGGGTATCCGAAAGAGCGGTATCAAGAGCGTGGTGACCATCCACGACCTGATCTTCCTGCGCCACCCCGAGTTCTATCACTGGATCGACACGAAGATCTATGCCTGGAAGTTCCGTCAGACGCTGCGCGAGGCCGACCATATCATTGCCATCAGCGAATGTACGAAGCGCGACATCCTGGCGTATGGCGACGTGGATGAGCGAAAGATCAGTGTGATCTACCAGAGTTGTGCACCTAAGTTCTCTGTTTCCCAGAGTGCTGCGCCCAGCGACCGTTATATCCTGAGCGTGGGCTCCATCGAGGCGCGTAAGAACATCCTGTTGGCGGTGAAGGCGCTGCCCTATCTGCCTGAGGAAGTGAAACTGGTAATCGTGGGCAAGCACACACCCTATACCGACGAGGTGAGCGCCTATGCGGAGAAGGAGGGACTGGCGCATCGTGTAAAGATCATGCATGGCGTGAGCGACGAGGCGCTGCCCAAGCTCTATGCCGAGGCAGAGGCGTTTGTGTATCCCTCGCGCTATGAAGGGTTTGGCATCCCCATCATCGAGGCCATCAGTTGCGGACTGCCCGTGGTTGCTTGTACGGGCTCATGTCTGGAGGAAGCGGGTGGTCCTGATGCGCTGTATGTGGATCCCAACGATGCCGAGGCGATGGCACAGGCCATCAGGCAGGTGCTGAGAGGGGCAGAGGGGCGCAAGACGCGCATCGAGCGCAGTCAGCAGTATATCAAGCGGTTTGCAGGCAACGATGTGGCAGGCCAGGTGGCGGAGCTATATCGCAGGTTGTGCTAATCATATTTTCCATCTTACTTGAAGGTCGAGGCCGGTGTCGGATGCTTTCGTAGAGAGCGTCAGACGGCGACCGACGACAGCGCGTGCCATGAGCCAGTAGCGGAAGCCCTCGCCATAGAGCTGCATCACAGAGTAGGTATAGAGGGGGGCGTTCTCGTAGAGATACACACGACTGGCATAGCTATCGGTGTGGTAATAGCTGACGCCGAGATGGAGGGTAAGCCAACGGTGCTGGAAGGAGAAGCGCTGCGTGGCCACCCTGCCCCAAACGTGCTGTTCCTGAGGCAGATAACAGCCATCGAGCTGCGACAGGCAGGAGAGGCCACCCGTACCTATATATTCGGCACTCAGACGGAAACGGTGCGACGTGAGCGACAGGAGGGCGGTCTTCGTGGTATTGTCGCGCTGTTGCCGTTGCAGGCGGTAACGGCCAAAAAAGGTCCATCGGCGATAGTGAAGGGTGGCCTGCAACAGATGATCCCAAGCATGGGAAGACTGCGACACACGGTATCTCGCCCAGGGGTAATAGGAATAGTCTGTATAGACCATGAGTTGCAGACGGGGCGAGGGCTCCCAGGTGAGACCAAGGTAGAGGCCGCTCTCATTTTGCGTCCGTCCGCCAGAACTATAGCTCTGGGCATCGAGCGACGCATAGCTGAAGGCATAGAACCGTTGCAGTGCCAGCAGGCTCCAGGCATCACCGAGCAGCAGACTGAACGAGTTGACGGTAGCCAGACGGCCCGACTTGTCGATGGCGGTCTCACCATTCAACGAGAGGCGGCGACTGGCATAGCCGTAAGAGAGACTGGTATTGAGGAAATCACGCCCCTGAGGATAGTGCCGACGATAGAGCAGAGAAGTATTAGGCTGAAGCCGACGGGAGAGGTGGGCATAGAGGGTGTTCAGACCAACGTGCAGGCCACGATAGGTGTAGAGCAGACAGCCACCCGTCTTCAGCGCCTCCAGGTTATGCTTCTTATCCATCTCACCCTGGGTGCGATGATAAGAGGAGCTGAGGATGGTAGCAACTGTACCGTCGCGATTGAGCGTGGCATCCTGAGAGCGATAGGAGAAGAAGCCCGTGAATGAGAGATGGTCAGTGAGGCGAAGGGTGGCAGCAGCACCTTGCAGGTAGTTGTCGGTACGTGAGGAGTGAGCCCTGAGGGTGGTCTGGGAGCGTCCGAGTGACTGCAACATCGCCACCTTGCCCAAACCCGACTGACTGTTGATGACCAAGCCCATGCCCATCGACACCCTGTAATGCCCCAGGCACAGCGACTCCAAGCGCCCTAACCCTTGCAGCTGGAGATAAAAGGCATAATAATCGTAGCCCCAACGGTTGCGGTTGGCAAAGAAGGGTTCGCCTGCATCGTTAGCTCCTAAGAGTCCTAACTTCACATAGGAGCCATAGTTGAACTGATAGCGCATCCAGTGGCGCAAGGAGGAGCCCAGATAGTCTTCGTTCTTTCCCTGAAAGGGTACACGGGCGGTTGCCATCAGTTCGTGATGCCCATAGCGGGCAATCTCCTTCACGGAGGGGAATGACGGACGTGCTGGCTCACCGACGTAGCAGACACTCCCTAACAGTTGGCGGCGCGGCTCATCGAGTGAGCGGATCATCAGCAACTCGACCTTGGACTTCATCGGGCCGTAACGGTAGAGGTATTCCACGATCTCTTCAATCTGCTGTGCAGAGAGAAAGGGCAAATCCTCCAGTTGGGAGCGCGTGGCGGTGTTGAGGTCGAAAGGGTGCTGGGAGAGTTCGCACAGCTGGTCATAGACATCTTCCCATGCCGATGACTCGGCATCCTCGGCCGTCATCACCTCGCGTAGATACTGCTCCCAAGGATAGTCATCCTGAGCAACTGCACCCAGTGACACCACAAACAATAGTGACATGATTCGTGTTCTCATAATCTTCAATTTTGGTTTAACGATGCAAAGATAATTATAATTTTGGGAATTAATGCTAAAAAAAGCAACTTTCTTAATTCTTATTTCGTAATTCTTAATTATAAGCCGTACTTTTGCACCCGATATGAGAAAGTTCGTGTTCACCATATTATGTTTGTGTCTGTGCCAGCAGTTGCTAGCACAGGAGCATAAGACGGCCGAAAAAGTGCTAGCCGAGATGGACTCGCCTACCTTCGTGCCAACGGTGAAGGTGGGAAAGGTGCTCCATGAGGGCGACAGCATCCAATATATGGAGATGAACAACGTATATGTGTATCCGGAGCTAACCTTCAAGAGCAAGAAACAGGCAGAGACATACATGCGTCTGGTGACGAACGTGAAGAAGGTGCTGCCCATTGCCAAGGAGGCCAGGCAGATGCTGATAGAGACGACAGAGTTTCTGGAGATGCTGCCTGACGAGAAGGCGAAGAATGCGCATATCAAGCGCGTGGAGGAGGATATCTTCCGTACCTATAAGCCGAAGATGAAGAAGCTGACCTACTCGCAGGGCAAACTGCTCATCAAGCTCATCGACCGCGAGTGCCACTCCTCATCCTACGATATGATCAAGGCCTTTATGGGTCCGATCAGAGCCGGTTTCTGGCAGGTGTTTGCCTGGGGCTTCGGTGCGTCGCTGAAGAAGGAATACGACCCCACAGGCACCGACCGACTGACAGAACGGGTGG
>Ga0310696_10005817_pt1 | contig 14780 bp, 9 predicted proteins | sample AusTroGonzalo_MG_4_FD_203885 | JGI IMG/M metagenome (GOLD analysis project Ga0310696, IMG submission 203885) | Bovine rumen microbial communities from tropical cattle in Woodstock, Queensland, Australia - Gonzalo_02 (v2) (version 2) | ecosystem: Host-associated > Mammals > Digestive system >...
AGTAGATGTCCGATAAAAATGAAATTGAGCTTGAGAACCGATTGATGGAAATTGAAATGGCTTTGGATAATCAGCAAAAAGCCATAGATGATATAAGTGAAATGGTTGTCAAGCAGGGAAAACTTATAGATGTGTTATTAAAACAACAAGAAACACTGAAAACAGTGCTGTCTCAAGATGTGGTAAAATCACAAGATGAAGAAACTCCGCCACCACATTACTAATGTGATAATGCTGACAATATTTGTTGCCAACAGTTTTCTGCAGACGTCGAAAAATCAATAAAATATCCGCTTAAATTTCCACTACAGTTTTGTTCGTCGTACAGGCAATACGGGGTTTTAAAATATTTACCGTAAATCTGACTGTCATCTATTTGCAAGCTTATACCTTGCTTACTGCAATATTCTCCTTTGGCTGCGTTCCACTTATAATCATCCACATGAAACGAACCATCCGGCAAAATTTTTACTTCTTCTCTGGCATTAAAATAATCATAAATACACCATATCTTATCATATTTGATTTGGTGTAACTTCAAGAATTCCCCGATTGTTTCACGAGGTCCGCCGCTGATAATATGGATTTCGGCTTTTTGTTTCCTTAATAAATCGCAAAATTCTCTGAAAAAATCAGAATTGGTATTAATGACGCCGTGATAATCAAGACCTATTTTATAACTCATCGCCATTACCAAAATTTTCGTTATACCATTCTTTCATGGAATTAGGGCTCAATATGGAAAGCGAATTGATATCAACCTCCGGTTCATCAACCGAACCGTCTATTTTATAATCGGCGGCAAAAATAGTTCCGTCTTTGCTGGCCAACAAATTGCCGACAACCGGTATTTTCCCCAAGAAACGGTTCAAGCTGTATGCCGGAGCAATAACTCCGTAAAATCCCAAATCATCGGTGGCACGATTATAAGTACCGTTAACCGTTATACCTACCACATTTCCTTCGGCTTTTGCATGATTGAGTTTCAACTGCTTATAATGATATTCAAACGGGGCATTAAAATGGGTAAAAGTCAAACCGTCGCCTTTAAGTAAATCCAACATACCGGTAAATGATGCCACTGACAACAATTTAGCCACAACCGGAGCGTCTTGGATGCTGAAATCACGAACCAAAGCATGACCGATAAACTTTTTATTAGCTTGTCTTCTGGCCTCTATTTTCAAGGTTCCTCCCACCATATTATCATACAAACGCAAAACCTTTAATGTACTGCCGGCATTATTACTGTTAATCGATAAGAAATGTTCTTTATTCTCCAGCGGAGAGTAACTTAAATCAAGCTTTATTGACTTATCTATTCCATAATTGCCTACAATATTAACCTCATCTATTCCTATACCGGTGCGCAGTTTGGCATTACCGGCAAAATTTTTAATCGGTGTAGAATCATTAGTCCACAGACTGTTCACGGTAATAAATATATCTGTATTATTTACATTTTCCAGTCCGTCATCTTCATTTTGCGGAGGTAATGATTTTTGCCCTTTACTCGGAGTAGATTTTTTATCAGCCTTATCAAACAAAGGCGTTAAGTCATAGCTCATTCCGGACACTTCTATCTTGATTGTCGGATTATCTTTATCATTCAGACTTACTAAGGCTCTTGCCGAAGTTTTAGGACCTTCGATTTTATTGATATCGACAAGTTTAACCCGTCCGCTCGGATACATGCTTACATTACCGCCAATCGAAAAACCCGACTTAGTTAAATTCAACGAAGAAATCTGGGTAACTTTGTTCTTTTTGATGTGAACGTTGGCTTTTACATTTGCCGGCTGTCCGTAAGACTTTTCAAAACCCAAGTATGAATAATCAAGTTTGGTATTTTTTAAGTCCGCATCAATATCAATATCTATGATATTATTTTCTTTAACGATAATATCCGCATTAACAAGTGCCGCACCTTCAATATTCGGAGCAGATATCATTTTCCAATCGATTCCCAAAGTTTTCTTTGCTTCATCATTGAGCAAGAAAGAAACTTTACACTTACTTTTATATGATTTCTCGGCAAATTTTTCCTTCATTTCAACCTGTACGGGAATTTCATCAAAAGCCGCATTTCCTTCAACGGACCAACCTTTATTATTAACCTTAAGCTTAGCATCATCGGCTGAAATCTTATGCTCCGGTACCAATCTTGTTATTTTTATATTATGCAAATCGGCATTGACATCAACTTTAATATCTTTACCATCCAAATCTTTGCGAAGTTCAAAATCAAGTTTAAGTTTGACATCAACATTACCGTCAATATCATTAGGATTTACTCCCATTTCGGAGGCAAACTGCAACGGTTTATGGTCAATCAGTTTGAGCGCATCTTTGACCGTGGCATTACCTATTAATTTAATTGAAATGAAATTATCATCTTTATCCAAGTTATAAATATTTACATTTCCTCCAGTAATCATTACCCCGTCGCTTACACCCTTATCAATATCAATAGAAATATTCTTGGTGGTAAAATGTGCGGTACCATATACTTTATGAACTAACGGCATACCGTCCAAATAAAATAAATCGCCGTTTTCAAGATATGCTTTTCCTTTAAGATTTTCCAATCCCCAAGTCGCTTGTTTACGGTTATAGCCGAAATCAAAAATAAATTCACCGTTTTTGGCGTAACCGCCAACCAACCCGTATTTACACCACTCCCAAGCTGGTTCGGCCAAATAACGAGGCCAAAATCGAGATAATTCTTGCAGCGGAAAATCTGTCGTATTAACCTTAAATCGCAACGCTAAATCTTTTAACGAACCACTGAGAAGATATGTTTCCAGTCCGTTGGCATACAAATTCAAAACAGCCTTTTGCCCGCCCATTTTAAACTCGGCATTATCTATTTTTATTTCATCAATACCGCCGGTTACAACACCGGTTAACTGCATTTCATCTATTTCATAATTATATTTTTCATTTCCTTCAAACGATATATGTCCCTGTCCGCCATCCAGCTCAAAATCGATTTTTTCGAGAGCACTGCTTACATAATCCTGTGCATCCTCCGGATGAAGTCTCACATCTTGCAAATTTATTGTCGTACTCAGCTTACCGTTTACCGGTACTTCAATTGATATGATTGATAACAGATTTTCCTCTGTTGTCTCATTAAAAGTACTCATGATGTCTGATAAAATCAAATCCGAAAAATATACTTCCAAATCAAGTTTATCATCGGAAGCGTGATATTTTCCCTCAAAACCGGCAGAAGCCATCTTATCGTTAATATTTACCAGTGCATTGGCATTGACGTCCATATTGATAAAATTGCGGCTAAACTCAAAATTAACATCCGACAACAACCAGACACGTCCGAAATCAAGCTCATTAAACTCAAATTCTCCGTTTTTAACGGTAATATTATTAACATAACTTTCCGGATACATTTTATCGGTTGAATTGTAGTGATTCAAAAATTCATTCATATGTTCTACATAAAATTGTAATTTCTTTCGTCCGCTTTCATCTTTGTTATCTTTTTCCACACCATAGCTTGTCGAAATATTCACGCTCGGATTTATCAAACTGATATCACTTGGAGCGATAATTCCTTTCATTAGCGCCCGCAAACTGAATGACATATATAATTTCGGTGCTTCAATATTAATCGAATCATCTTTTTTAATAAGACTTATATTTTTGGCGGTAACTCTCAGCGGTTGTATTGAACGTACAAACTCTATATTAACGTCTCCGATATCAACCTTATAATCATTTTCATCGTAATTAAGTGCCTGAATAATATAAGGCTTTAAATAAGGCACAGATACCGGTCCTTTATACAATGTCCACAAAAATAAAAGCAACACGATGAATAAACCGGCTACAAAGCAATCAAGAGTTTTTTTCAGAAAGTATGCTTGCGGAGAAATTTTTTTCATATCAATAACCTTCTGTTATTTCTCTTCATCGTTTTTAACTTTTTGTGCTAATGCGGCTGATAGGAATAAATCTATATCCCCGTCCAAAACTGCCTTGCAATCGGCCGTCTCGGCTTCAGTTCTTAAATCTTTAATCAATCTGTACGGTTGTAAAACATATGAGCGAATCTGATATCCCCAACCGTTATCTCCCTGATTGTCACGCGCATATTGAGCAGCATCGGCTTTTTTTTGCATTTCCATTTCATACAAACGGGCTCTGAGCATTTTCCAACAGTTGTCACGGTTTTGGAATTGTGAACGTTGCGTTTGGCTTGATACCACAATACCCGTTGGAATATGCGTAATTCTGACCGCAGAATCCGTTTTGTTAATATGTTGTCCGCCGGCTCCCGAAGCACGATATGTATCAATGCGACAATCAGCCGGATTAATTTCTATTTGAATATTATCATCAATAACCGGATAGACCCCTATTGAAGCAAAACTGGTATGCCGACGTGCGGCACTGTCAAACGGAGATATACGTACCAAACGATGTACTCCGCTTTCCGATTTAAGCCAACCATAGGCATTATGTCCCGATATTTTTATGGTAGCCGATTTTATACCGGCAACATCGCCTTCGGTTTCTTCAATCAACTCGGTTTTATATTTATGATTTTCTGCCCATCTTGTGTACATACGCAGTAACATTTGAGCCCAATCCATAGCTTCGGTTCCGCCGCTTCCGGCATGAACTTCCAAATATGTATCATTGCCGTCCGCTTCGCCCGAAAGCAGAGATTCCAATTCCGCATGTTTTATTTGTGCACGCAAATTTTCAAGATTCTGCAAGAGCTCGGCTTGCATGGCTTCGTCATTTTCTTCTTCGGCGAATTCGGCAATTTCCTTATATTCTTTTATTGTGGAAAGGAAATTTTCATATTGTTGCAATTTGGCTTCTAAAATATTTTTCTCGCTCATCAATTTCTGAGCTTGTTCCTGATCGTTCCATAAATCCGGACTGGCTGTGATGGCATTAAGCTCATCCCGACGCATCAGTGCGTTTTCATAGTCAAAGATACCTCCCGAGCAGATTCATCGACTGCTCCATTTCGGTAAATATGTTATAGAAATCGGCACGCACTAGTATTCTCCTCCGATTTGTAAACTGCTATTATCTTGCTCAGGTCCGGTAACAAATGAATCATCATTACCGATAACACGTTGACGATTGTTAAAGTCAAAATCAGGTTTAAGAGCTTCTGTAATGACCACACTGTCACCCGGTGCAGACGGTTTACCGGTTTGCGGGTCAACTCTCACCAGTTTGATACCGGCCGGAATACGGAAACTGGTATCAGGTACATTTTGCAAAGCTTCCTTCATAAAATCATAGAAAATCGGTAATGCCGAAGCGGCTCCGGTCTCATAACGTCCCAAACTTTCCGGTTCGTCAAATCCGACATAAACACCGGCCACCAAATCAGGTGAGAAACCGACAAACCAAGCATCTTTAGTTTCATTGGTCGTACCGGTTTTACCGGCCAAATGATGATGCAATTCTCTTAATTTTGCACCGGTACCTCGTGTAGCCACTCCTTCCAAAATAGATGTCATTTGGTATGCCGACAAAGGATCAACCACTTGTTCTCTGATTACCTCAAAATCAGGTTCTTCCTGATTTTCCCACTTATCTGCCACACATTCCGGACAAGGCGTTTGCTCGTGTTTATAAATGGTTGTCCCTTTTCTATCTTGAATACGTTCAATCATATACGGAGGAACTTTTTTACCGCCGTTCACAATAACACAATAAGCACCTACCATATCAATAACTCTGGTATCGGCAGCTCCTAGAGAAGATGACAGATACGGAGGAAGATGATCATTAACCCCTACTCTTTTTGACATCTCAACAATCTTATCCATACCTATGTCTTGCGCCAATCTTACCGTCATCAGGTTTTTAGAAAGTTCCACTCCGCGACGCAATGTCATCAATCCGTAAAACTTTTTGGAATAATTTACCGGCTTCCATTTTGGTAATCCCTCTCCCTGGTCAAGTACGAAAGGAGCATCCAAAATCAAATCCGTCGGTGAATATCCCAACTCCAGTGCAGTCAGATATACGAACGGCTTAAAAGTTGAACCGGTTTGGCGATAGGCCTGAGTAGCACGATTAAATTGTGATTTGGCAAATGAAAAACCGCCCACCAAAGCCAAAACCTTACCGGTATGCGGATCCATTACCGCCATGCCGGCTTCTACTTGCGGTACCTGCTGTAATATAAAATTTGTTTCTTTATTTTTAGGATTTTCGACCTTCTCAACATAAATGACATCGCCTTTATTCAAGACCTGAGTAACGGCATTCGGCACCGGTCCCATATTCTTACCCTTTTCGGCATGGCGAGCCCATTTCAGAGTGTTTAGGTATATAACACCTTTTTCGTCGCTTTCTGTTTCAACTTCAGCTTTATCCTTACCGGCATTCAGCACCACTGCCTTTTGCCATGATGCCTCGGCACCCGGTATCAATTTTGCATTTTTGAGATTTTCCTTATAGTTATCATCAAGTTCTATTTGGGCAGTTGCACCTCGCCAACCGTGACGTTTATCATATGCGATAAGACCTTTACGCAAAGCTCTGGTAGCAATACTTTGTAAGCGTGGGTCAACCGTGGTACGAACAATCAATCCCCCCTGATACAATGCTTCATCACCGAAATTATTACTGATGGTTCGTCTTACTTCCTCACTGTAATATTCGGTATCTTTTAAAAATCCGCTTTTATATTCCACTGTTTTTAACGTTTTTTTCTTCGCCTCTTCCGCCTGTTCGGCCTCAACGTACCCGTCTTCAACCATTCTGTCGATTACCCAATTACGTCTGGCAATCGCTGCATCATACTTGGTTTTAGGATTATAGTTATTCGGTCCTTTCGGCAAAGCCGCCAAATAGGCGATTTCTTCCAAAGTCAATTCATCAAGCGACTTATTGAAATAATTCATTGCCGCAGCCGCTACCCCATAAGCACGATTTCCCAAATATATTTCATTTAAGTACAGTTCCAAAACATGTTCTTTGGAAAAAGCTTTATTAATCCGGCGTGCCAAGATGGCTTCTTTTAATTTACGAGTATAAGACAACTCCGAACTGAGTAAAAAGTTCTTAGCCACCTGCTGAGTAATGGTAGAAGCTCCGGCCGGACGTTTACCTTTTCCCATATTACGCATATTACCCAAAACCGCACGAATAATACCGGTATAATCAATACCCGAATGTTGATAAAAATGCTTATCTTCGGCCGATATAAAGGCATTTTTGACAATATCCGGTATTTTTTCAATCGGAACAAACAAACGTTTTTCTGCCGCATATTCCATCATCACCTGTCCGTCTCCGGCAAATAATCTGGTTGTAACGGCAGGTTCATAATCAGCCAATTGGCGATAATCAGGTATGGTTATGTTAATTCTGGACAGTCCGTAAGTTGCGACAACTATCAATATAATCAAGCAAAACAGCGCCAAACTGGCCATATATGATAAAAAACGTAGCATTAATCTCTCTTGCAATTAAAAATTATTTTATCAAAGTTTATTACAAACCACCAAAAATGCAATAATATTTTATCAATTAGATGCAATTTCCGGGTCTTTGAAATACTTGTCAACCGTACGAGCTACGGCTTCGGCCAATTTTCTGCGATAAGCTGAAGTGCGCAAATTGGCTTCTTCCGTACGATTCGATAAATATCCCATTTCCAAAAGAACTGAAGGAACATCCGGTGCTTTCAAAACCGCGAAGCCGGCAAACCTGTGGGTATTTTTTACCAATTTCACACTCTTAGACATTTCCTGTACCAAATATGTGGCATATTTGGAAGATTTATTTCTGGTATCGGTTTGAGATAAGGAAATGAGTATATCGTTTACTTCTTTGGTATTCCCGCCCAAATCTATACCGCCGATAATATCTGCTTTATTTTCACGTTCGGCCAATGCCGCCGCCTCTTTATCCGATGCCGTATCGGAAAGCGTATAGACCGACAATCCGGTAGCGTTTCGATTTTGGGCGCTGTCGGCATGAATAGACATAAACAAATCGGCTTTATAACGTTGTGCTATCTTGGTGCGTTGACGAAGCGGAATAAAAATATCGTTTTCCCGGGTCAAATAAACTACGTATCCTTTGCTTTGAAGCAGTTGTTTAAGTTCTTTTCCCATCGCCAAGGTAATATTTTTTTCATATGTTTTGGCATGTGCACCGATTGCTCCCGGATCTTTTCCGCCATGTCCCGGGTCCAAAACTATTATACGCTTGCGATTAATTTTGGTATCAACTTTATCCACATCGTCATCGGACGAACCGAAACTCCACCAGGAACTTTCCGTTTTTTCCTCTTGTGGTGTGAATTTTGTGTTGTTGGTAACGATGTACTTATTGCCTATTTTAGAACGAAATTCCCCTTCTCCGGCCATTGCCAAATCAATTACCAAACGCCAATTCTGGCCGCCTTGCGGAGGTATTAAAAAGGCTTTTTTAACCACTGCCGGCCGAGATAAATCAAAAACAATACGTTTATCATTTCCCGACATTTTCCCGACTCTGCTGTTAGCAATAACCTGGTTGGTAACTTTGGTTTTTAAAGCACCGATATCGGCATCGTCCAAATCGACGACCACTCTTTTCGGATCATTCAGCAAGAAAACTCGATAATTAACACTCTTATTGATATCAAATACTACCCGAGCCCCGTCATTTTGATTGCCTACCCTCATATTTTGCACATTTACCGAGGCAAACGCACTAAAGCTAACCAACATTACGCACAAAAAAACAAAACACAAACGTGCCAGCAGTTTCATATTATTTTCTCTTTTCGTCCTCTAAAAACCCTTTATTTTCTTCCATTATACCCTCTACATCTTACCAATATATTAAAATCCGATTAATTTTTTTTGTAATAAATTTAAATTATTTTGTTGTTTTTTTAATTTTATCATTTATGCTAACGGGGAATGTCTGCTCGATTATATTTTTATTCGCGAGAGAATTAGTTGACATGATGGATGAAAATGTAATGTAGCGTAAAAGACAACAAAAGTTAGGGTTTTGTAACGGAACAACTCCGTCGCTTTTCAAACAACCAAGAAGAATAAAGGCAAAAGCGGCCGAGGATTATACAAAAGTTAAAACGGCAATTGCCGTGTGTTTGTGTTTGTTTCTATATGTTCCTTCCAAATCCCGTGGTAATAGGCTCTGTTAAAGAGCTGCAATATATGGGGTATATAATGACTAAAAGAATGTTAATTGACGATACTCAACCGGAAGAAACCAGAGTTGTTATCGTTGACGGGAGCAAAGTTGAAGATGTTGAGTTTGAATCATCTTCGCGTAAACAAATCAAAGGTAATATTTACAGTGCAAAAGTTATTCGCATAGAACCGTCTTTACAGGCGGCATTTATTGACTACGGCGGAAACAAACACGGATTTTTGGCTTTTAACGAAATTCACACCGATTATTACAACGTCTCACCTGAGGTTATGAAAGAAGTTGAAAATGAAGTATATGAAATTCTTGATGCTAAAATCAAATACTTGAAAGAGCGCGAAGCCGAAAAAGCCAGATATAAGGCCGAAAAAGAAGCTAAAGCGGCTCAAATAAGACTGGAAGCCGAACAGGCGCAAGAAATTGAAGAAGCTCAACTGGAGCCTGCTCAGAATGCCATTCCGGAAAATGATGAATATTTAAGACAGTCCATATCTCGTGAACCTGAAGAAGAACCTGAGACTGTTGAGGCTCCGGTATCCGAATCTGTATCCGAAGAAGAAAAAGAAAACGAGCAAAATACTCCGAATATTGAAGAAATGACACCTGAAGTTCAAGTTCCGCAAGAAGAAAATACAACTTCGGAAGAAGCACAAGAGCCGGAAAGCGCCGAAAAAAGCGATGAAGAGACTTCGCCTGAAGGTAAAACCAAGCGGCACCGTAAAACTACCAGACGTCCACGTGATCGTCGTGCGAAAACAATCAAAACTACGGCATTAGCCAGCGCTCCGGGAGAAGAAATCATCGAAGAAGAAGATGATGATGACGAAGACATTGTCGATGACGAAGAAGATTTGGAAAATGCCGATTTAAGCGCATACAATTTTGATATTCAGCGCAAGTTGCTTATTTCGCGCAAACTGTTCCACCGCAGCACCATTCAGGACGTTATCAAAGAGGGACAAACTCTTTTGGTACAGGTAATTAAGGAAGAACGCGGAAACAAGGGAGCTGCCTGCACTACTTATATCTCACTTGCCGGACGTTATTGCGTACTTATGCCTAACCGTATAAGAAGCGGCGGCGTATCTCGTAAAATTACCAATGTAAATGATAGAAAAAGACTTAAATCCATTATGCGCGACCTGCCGATAAATGATGATATGTCAATGATTATCAGGACCGCCGGAGAAGACAAAACCAAAACCGAAATCGTACGTGACTACAATTACCTGATACGTACATGGAATGCCATTCGTTACGGCGCTCTGAAGAATCCGGCTCCGGCTATCGTTTATGAGGAAGGTAACCTCATAAAACGTGCGCTTCGTGATATGTATACTAAAGATATAGATGAAGTTATCATCGACGGAGATGAAGCATACCAAACCGCCCGCAATTTTGTTAAGATTTTATCGCCGCATCATTTGAAAGACATTCATTGTCGTAAAGCCGGTGATATTCCGGTATTTCAACGTTTCCAAGTTGAAGCGCAGTTGGATAAACTGCACAATCCAATAGTACAACTGGAATCCGGCGGATATTTGGTTATTAATCCAACCGAAGCGCTGGTTTCTATTGACGTAAACTCCGGCAGAGCTACCAAAGAAAAAGATATTGAAGAAACCGCTCTCAAAACCAACTTGGAAGCTGCGGATGAAATCGCCAAGCAGTTAAAAATGCGTGATTTAGCCGGTTTGATTGTGGTTGACTTTATAGATATGTATGAACCGCAAAACAACATAGCGGTTGAAAAACGTATGAAAGAAGCCATGAAAGATGACCGCGCCCGTATTCAAATCGCTAAGATGAGTATATTCGGGTTGCTTGAAATATCACGTCAGCGCATGCACTCTTCTTTCATGGAAAGCAACTATGAAACGTGTCCTTATTGCCACGGTCGCGGAGTAACCAGAACTATCGAATCCGGAGCATCGCTTATCTTAAGAGCCATTGAAGGTGAAGGTGTTCGTAATCGTCGCACCAAACTGACCGTTAGTCTACCTGTTGATTACGCCAATTACATATTAAATAAAAAGCGTCATCAGCTGTCATCTCTTGAGGCCGCTTATGAATTAGAAATTATCATAACCGGTGATTTGAACATGAGAGACATTGCCGATTACAAAATTAACCGCGAAAAAATTCAATCGGTAAATCCTGTTAATGACACGGTTACTACCTGCTACGAGGCCAATAACATGGAATGTGGCGAAGGCAACGACTTTGTTGACGATGGCGAAAACGACGAAGAAAATCGTCGCTTCAGTTTACGAAAAAACAATAATAAGAATCGTAAATATCGTTACAATAATCGTAATGAACGCTCAAACAGAAATAATGACAACTCTCAAACAGAGAAAAAATCATGGTGGAAAAAATTGTTCGGTTAATTAAGTTATTAGTTGTTATCTTCGTATTGTTTGCCGGTTTATCGGTTAAACCGGCAAATGCCGAAGGTACAACGCTTATTTCCGATGCCGAAACTCAGAATTATTTGGCCAAAATCGTAAAACCGCTTTTTACGGCAGCCGGAGTACGTTTTGATAAAAATAATATTTTCATCATCAACGATAATTCTCTTAACGCCTTTGTCAGCGACGGTAACTACTTGTTTGTGCATACCGGAACTATTATTCAGGCAGATAATACAAATGAATTGGCCGGTATTCTTGCTCACGAAACCGGTCACATTCTGGGCGGGCATATCGTCAGATTAAAATTAAAACTTGAAAAAATGCAATACATCATGCTCGGTTCGGTATTGGCCGCCGGTGCTGCTGCCGTTTCGACCGGGCGCGGAGATGCCGCCGCCGCTATTTTATTAGGTTCGCAAAGTTCAGCCCTGAACAGCGTTATGCATTATCAGGTACAAGAAGAACGAAGCGCCGATGAAAGTGCCGTACGATTGTTGGATAAAACCAAGCAATCAACAAACGGCTTGTTACATTTTATGAACAAAATAAAGAAGCAAAATACTTTAAGCGGAATCGAAGAAAATTCATACTTTCGCACTCACCCGCTTACCAACGAGCGTATTTCCCATTTTGAGCAGGCCAGCAAGGGCAATAAATATAGTGAAAAGTCGCCTCTGGATAGTGAATTTTCACTGGTAAAGGCCAAACTTACCGCATTTTTATATGATAATAATAAAGTTAATCGCCTATATCCCAAATCCGACAATTCGGCTCCATCCCGTTATGCCCGCAGTGTTCTATCTTTCAGACAAGGTAACATAAATCAGGCTCTCAATCTGATAGACAGTCTGATAAAAGAACAGCCGCAAAATCCTTATTTTTACGAGTTGAAAGGACAAATATTGTTTGAAAGCGGTAAAATCAAAGAGAGTGTAAGCGCATATGAAAAAGCCTTAAATTTGCTGCCTGATAATTATTTATTGCAAATAAGTCTGGCTCATTCTTTATTGGAAGAAAATGACAGTTCGCAAAACACCCAAAGAGCCATGACCCTACTGCATAAATCCATAATATCAGACCCGAGTTCTTTTGCTTGGCAACTCTTGGCCAGAGCCTACGACAAATCAGGGAACAAGGCTGCGGCATATTATGCCACTGCCGAATTTAATTATGCCATCGGTAACGTCCCCTCCGCTCTCAAACAATTGGAAAATGCCGAGAAGAATTCCCCCGATAAACAAATACAACTAAAAATCAACGACTTAAAACAACGAATTAAAGATGAGGAAGAATAATATATGAGCCAAGAAAAAATTAAAGCTTCAATTCGCAATGTGCCGGACTTTCCCCACAAAGGAATCCTATTCAAAGATATCACCACGGCACTGAAAAATGCCGAGATATTGAAAGAAATTCTTGATACATGCAGCGCACATTATAAAAATCAAAAAATTGATTATGTTGTGGGTATAGAATCACGCGGCTTCATCTTCGGGACAGCACTGGCCTATCTTCTGAACTGCGGTTTTATTCCGGTTAGGAAACCGGGAAAGTTGCCGGCTCAAACCATTTCACAAGAATATGATTTGGAATACGGAACAGATAAAATAGAAATACATGCCGATGCTCTGCAAAAAGGTGACCGCGTATTAATTGTCGATGATTTATTGGCTACCGGCGGAACCGCTAAAGCCGCTGCTGATTTGGTGCAAAAACTTGAAGCGCAAATTGTCGGTTTTGCTTTTGTAATTGAGCTGAAAGATTTGCATGGACAAGACAAACTGTCGCCGATTGCCGATGTCTATTCGGTAGTGCAGTATTAAATTGTGCCGGTCTTAAACAATTTATAATATTTATATACCGAGCCCTGTGGCGATGACCAACTGAAATCATCAGCCATGGCGTGTCGTTGCATTTTATGTAAAACATCAGGAGCGACATAATAACAACGCAAAGCTTTTTCCAAAGCGGCTTCATAGGCGTTTAGATTATTTTTCAAGCGTTGTGCCATCAAATTACTGCCATAAATTTTTTCACCACCGGCAAAAAAAGCCTCGGTTCTGAAGCCGTCAACACCATCTTCGATGGTATCGACCAACCCTCCGGTTGAAGTTGCAATCGGCAGCGTGCCTTTTGCCATAGCTTCCATCTGCGTCAGCCCGCAAGGTTCAAAATATGACGGCATCATATAAAAATCAGCGGCCAGCTGTACACTATAAGCAAACTGGTCTTTGTAACCGCGAAATACGAATATCCTTTTGGCAAAATCTCTAAAAATTTGTTTGGCATTATCTTTCAAGGTCATCAAATCGCTATATAGATCTTTGTTGCCGGCACCGCCCAAAACAAATATCGGAAAACTCTCCGGAGAATTTTTATAGCGATCAATTATATGCAAAATTGCATTGATAGCCACATCATATCCCTTTTGCTCCACCATACGACTGGTCATGCAAATAATCGGTAATTTTTCGGCTTCCGGCAATAAATCGGTTATATCGTCAAACTTGTATAAATCAATTAAAGGAATAATCTGCTCTTTATACTTTTCATCGGTTGCCAAACGCGAAAGCAATTTAATACATTCTTTTTTATTGTGTAATTTGGCGCTTAAATCGCTTTCATCATAAAACTTAAAATCGGTAATTTTGAAGAATTCATTTATTTCTTTAATTTTTTTGGCGTTCGGTGAAATAAGTCGTTTTTCATATCCGTTCACAATACCTAAAAAATTACGATAATTCTTCCTGATTTTCAGAATATCACGAAAATCAAAACCGAAACTTTTTTCGGCCGAAACCTCTTCCATATAATTCTTGGAAACCGTGATAATTCTATCTGCCAGATGCATATTGGCCGAAGCCTGATTATAGGTATCATCGACTATTAAGGTATTAGCTGTTCGCGGATTGCTGTTTTTTATCGCCTTGGCATTTTTGAGTACCAATGTGGCTAAATCTCCATACAAAGAATTGAGAATGCGAGAAGTGTTTTCGAAGTCCCAGCCCTGATATCCCATGTGATGTGCAATATGAATTATCGGAATATTTTTAATTATATCTGCCGTATTTTTATCTAACCTGCCGGCATAAACTTTAGCCAAAGTAAGATACTTGGTTAACCCCGATAAAGCACCGCTATGCCAATCATTAGCGATTAAAATATTCGGTGTCGGGATATTACTGTCTTCTT
>Ga0310696_10005818_pt1 | contig 14779 bp, 11 predicted proteins | sample AusTroGonzalo_MG_4_FD_203885 | JGI IMG/M metagenome (GOLD analysis project Ga0310696, IMG submission 203885) | Bovine rumen microbial communities from tropical cattle in Woodstock, Queensland, Australia - Gonzalo_02 (v2) (version 2) | ecosystem: Host-associated > Mammals > Digestive system >...
TCACCGTCGGCTACGGCATGACGGAGTGCGGCCCGATCATCACCTACGCCAAATGGTGGAAGGCCCGCAAGGGCTCCTGCGGCGTGCCCGTGCCGGGCTGCGAGATCCGCATCGACTCCAAGAACCCGTACAAGGAACCCGGCGAGATCCAGGTCAAGGGCGACAACGTCTTCCTGGGCTACTTCAAGAACCGCGACGCCACCAAGGCTTCCTTCACCAACGACAACTGGTTCAAGACGGGCGACATCGGCGTCATCGACTACGACGGCTATGTCTACCTGCGCGGCCGTTCCAAGTGCATGATCCTCGGCCCCAGCGGCCAGAACATCTACCCGGAGGAGTTGGAGGCCGTCATCAACAACGTCACCTACGTGGTGGATTCCCTCGTGGTCGAGGACAAGATCGGCCTGACGGCCCTCGTCTATCCCGACTACCACCAGGGCGAGCTGGACGGCATGTCCGGCGAGGACCTGGAGAAGCGCATCAACGACAGCCTGCCGGAGATCAACAAGCTCCTGCCCGCCTACGCGCAGATCAACCACATCGAGTTCCTGCCCGAGGACTTCGAACGTACGCCGAAGCGCAGCATCAAGCGCTACCTCTATCAAAGACAGAAATAGCCCATGAGCAAGTTCGACGACAAATACATGAAGATGGCCGCCATCTGGGCGACCAATTCCTACTGCAAGCGCCGCCAGGTGGGCGCGCTGCTCGTCAAGGACCGCATGATCATCTCGGACGGCTACAACGGCACGCCCTCCGGTTTCGAGAACGTCTGCGAGGACGAGGACGGCGTGACCAAGCCCTACGTGCTGCATGCCGAGGCGAACGCCATCTCCAAGGTGGCCAAGTCCGCCAACAGCGCCGACGGCGCCACGCTCTACGTCACGGCTTCGCCCTGCGTGGAGTGCGCCAAGCTCATCATCCAGTCCGGCATCCGGCGCGTCGTCTACCGCGACGAGTACCGGCTCACGGACGGCATCGACCTGCTCCGCCGTGCGGGCATCGAGGTCGAAAAGATCGACGGATAGCGTATGAAGAAATCCTCCATCCTGGTCGCCCTGCTGGGCGTCGTGATCGGCCTGCTGATCGCCCTGCTCGTGTATCGGATCGGCGAGAGCCGCCGCATGCTCCGCGTGAGCGGCGGCGACTGGCGCAAGGTCTCCCTGATCCTGCAGAGCATCGACGAGAACTATGTGGACAGCGTGGACCGCGCCAAGGTCAGCGAGGCCATCGCCGCGGCCGCCCTGTCGGCCCTGGACCCGCATTCCGCCTACATGCCCCCGCAGGTGCTCGAGGAGTCGGAAGCCGACCTGACCGGCAATTTCGACGGCATCGGCATCCAGTTCAACGTGCCCAACGACACGGCCGTCGTGATCGAAGTCATCCCCGGCGGCCCCTCCGAGAAGATCGGCCTGCAGCCGGGCGACCGCCTGCTCAAGGTGGACGACACCAACATCGCGGGCGTGAAGTTCCCGCAGGACAGCATGGTGCGCCGCATCAAGGGCGCGGCCGGCAGCAAGGTCCTCATCACCGTGAAGCGCGGACAGGAGGTGATTCCGTTCGAGATCACCCGCGGCAAGATCCCCACGCACTCCGTGGACGCCGCGTTCATGGTCAGCGACACCACCGGCTACCTCCGCCTGGCCAAGTTCTCCCGGACCACGGAATCCGAGTTCGTCCAGAACTGCGTCGAGCTGCTGGCGGACGGCATGACCGAGCTCATCATCGACCTGCGCGACAACTCCGGCGGCTACCTGGACCAGGCCTGCAAGCTCTCCAACTTCTTCCTGCCCCGGCGGGCGATGATCGTCTACCTGGAAGGCCGCCACCGCAAGCGGGAGGACTTCCGCGCCGACGGCACCGGCCCCTTCCAGAACCTCCGGCTGAAGGTCCTCGTGGACGAGGGCTCCGCCTCCGCCAGCGAGATTCTCGCCGGCGCGCTGCAGGACAACGGCCGCGCCCGGCTCTACGGACGCCGCACCTTCGGCAAGGGCCTTGTGCAGGAACCGTTCTTCTTCAGCGACAAGTCCGGCATGCGCATCACCGTGGCGCGCTACTACACGCCCTCCGGCCGCTGCATCCAGAAGCCGTATACCGAGGATTATGACTACGAAGTCCTGCGCCGCTACGAGTCCGGCGAGATGATCCACGCCGACAGCATGCGCGTCGAGAAAGGCGGCATCCTGCCCGACGTGTTCGTGCCGGTGGACACCACGCGCGCCGGCGCGTTCTACGTGGCCTGCAACCGCAAGGCCACGGCCATGCGCTTCGCCTCCGCCTGGTTCGACAGCCACAAGCAGGAGCTATCGCAGATCGACGACTACGCGCAGCTGACCGGCTACCTGGACCGCGCCGGCCTGGAACGGCAGTTCCTCGCCTTCGCGAAGAGCCGCGACGGCCTCACCCCGACGCCCGAAGAATGGGCCACGGAGCGGCAGTACATGATGACGCAGGTACAGGCCCTCGTCGGCCGCTACTCCAAGCTCGGCGACAAGGCCTACTACCACCTCTTCCTACAGATAGACGATACCTTCAAGGCCGCGATGGCGGACTAGGCCCGGAAGTAGGCGAGGAGGACGGCGGCGATGCTGATGGTGATGAGGACGACGGCGTAGAGCAGAAAGTAGTGGAAGCCGGTGGCGACGGTGCGGCCGATGCTCTTCTTCCACGTGATGCCCAGCAGCTGGTGGTAGTCGACGGCCAGGACAAGTCCCATCAGGACGATGCCGACCGACGCCTTCCTGCCCCAGCTCAGCAGGAGCGCGAACAGCATGAAGAAACAGAACTGGCAGAGGACATAGGCCGAGCAGGCCGCACAGGCCGACATGCCCAGCTTGTAGCGGCGCAGGGCGATGGCCATGGCGAACCAGAGCAGGAAGAATTCCCCGAGGAAGAGCGGGATGCCCTGGCTGCGGAGTCTCCCTTCGAAGGCGGCGATGGACGCCTCTCGTTTCGTGTGGACTTCGTCAGGGAACTGGTCCAGGTGCAAGTAGATGTAGCCTTTCTGCACGATCTGCATGGTTTTGAAGACGAGTCTCTGCCGGTCGACGTTGCCCTCTTCGCCTTCCATCGCTTCTTCCATGGCGACGGTGGCTTTCTCGTCGAAGAGCTTCCGGGGATCCTGCTGGATGGGCTGCAAGATGCTGGAGATCAGCGCGAAGAAGGCGTAGAAAATGATGAGCGCCGTGAATGGCGCGAGGTAGCGCTCGTGTTGCCCGGAGATGTAGTCCCGGATCATGTGGCCGGGGCGCAGGAGCAGCTGCTGGAAGGTCCGCTTGGCGTCGTCGTTCAGGAAGGGGATGTCGTTGAACGCCCCCTTGTAGAATTCGCCGGAGGCCTTGCCGCCCCGGGCCTTCTTTTCTTTCCGCCAGGGGAGGTAGCCCAGCTTCTGCCAGATGGTGAAGGCGCGTTTGCGCGCGGCGAACCTAAAAACCGAAATACCCATGGGCGTTGCGGTAGGAGATGTCCTCGATCATCGCGCCGATGCGCTCCATCTCGGAGGCCGGCAGGCGGCCGCTGTCCACGTCGGCGCCCACCACGTCGCAGAGGATGCGGCGGAAGTACTCGTGGCGCGTGTAGCTGATGAAGCTGCGCGAGTCGGTCAGCATGCCGACGAAGCGGCTCAGCAGGCCCAGGTTGGAGATGGTGTCCAGCTGGCGGCGCATGCCGCTCTCCTGGTCCAGGAACCACCAGCCCGCGCCGAGCTGCATCTTGCCGGCCACGGAACCGTCGTTGAAGTTGCCGGCCATCGTGGCCATGACCTCGAAGTCCTTGGGATTGAGGCAGTAGAGTATGGTCTTGGCGAGCTTGCCTTCGTCGTCGAGGCGGTCAAAGAAGCGGTTGCCGGCGGCGGAGATCTCCAGGTCGAGGATGGAGTCGAAGCCGGTGTCGCGGCCCGCCTGCCGCAGCATGCGGGAGCTGTTGTTGCGGATGGGACCGACGTGGAACTGCTGCGTCCAGCCTGTCTCGGCGTCCATCACGGCCAGGTCGTGCAGCAGCGCGCTGCTGAACTTGTCGATCTCGGCGGTGTCGGGTGCATGGCCTGCCAGGACCTTCCGGAAGATGCTTTCGATCTCCGGCAGGGTGTAATCGGCTGCGTGGAAGGTGTCCAGGCCGTGGTCGGAAAGCTTGCAGCCCGCCTGCGCGAAGAAGTCGTGGCGTTTCTGCAGGGCCTCCACCAAGTCGGTGTAGGAATCGATATTCTTGTCGGCGGCCGCGCCGAGGCGCGTCAGGTAATCTTTGTAGGATTTGGAATCCGCGATGGCGATGGCGTTGTCCGGACGCCAGGTCGGCAGGACCTTCGTGCCGAAGGGATGCGCGGCGATCTGCCGGTGCCAGCGCAGGTCGTCGGCCGGGTCGTCCGTGGTGCAGATGGCCTCCACGTTGAAGCGGCGGATGAGCGCCTGACCGCGGAACTCCGGCTGCGCCAGCTTGGCGTTGCACTCCTCGAAGATCTCGCGCGCCGTGGCGGGGGAGAGGATCTTGTCGATCCCGAACACGCGCTTCAGCTCCAGGTGCGTCCAGTGGTAGAGCGGGTTGCGCATGGCGTAGGGGATGGTCTCCGCCCATTTCTCGAAGACTTCCCATGCGCTATGGCTGCGGCCGGTGACGTATTCCTCCGGCACGCCGTTCGCGCGCATCGCGCGCCACTTGTAGTGGTCTGCGCTCAGCCAGAGCTCCGTGATGTCGCGGAAACGGATGTTTTCCGCGATCTCCTGCGGGGAGAGGTGGCAGTGGTAGTCGATGATGGGCAGCCCCTCAGCGTGGGCGTGGTAGAGCTCCCGCGCCGTGGGCCCGGTGAGCATGAAGTCTTCGTGAATGAATGCCATAGTGCCAAATTTAGGAATAATTTGGCACAAACGGACGTGCCGCGCGGATTATTTCAGCAGGGAGCGGATGTAGCCGTCGATGTTCTGGTCGTGTTCGCCCAGGCCGAGCTTCTTGCGGATGTGCCCGACATGCTGGAAATGGCGGCCGTCGCGGGTGTACTGCTGGATGGTCTTGCCGTTGAGGCCCAGGGCGTACAGGCAGCACACCTCGATCTGCCTGTCGGTCAGGCCCTTCTCGCGCAGGTGGTCGGTCATCTGGGGCTGCATGCGCTCGTAGACGAGCCGGGTCTGGCGCATGAAGTCGTCCCGGTCGGCGACGAGGGCTTCCACCTCGTCGAAGATCTCGCTGATGCGGCTGGAATCGCCGGACACGCCGGCGGCGAGGAGTTTTCCCATCAGGTTGTAGCGGTAGCGGATCAGCCGGCGCGTCTCGTCCTCTTCGAGATAGCGCGCCATGTGGGCGAGCCCCGGTCGCTTCTGCTTCAGGTTGGAAATGTATTCGTTCAAATCACGCAGTCTGTTCCGGTATCGGCAGAACGCCCGGTACTGAACGCAGAGCGCGATCAGCACGGCGGCCAGCAGCACGAGTAAGATAATCTCCAGTACGGTCATAGTCTACAGTCTCCCCAGCAGCGCCGTCTTGGCGGCTTTCCATTTCCGGTACGAGACGTCCAGGGCCGTCCCGTCCGAGAGAATCAACTGACGCTTGCGGGCGTCGATGTAATGGATCTCTTCCACTTCGTCCAGGTTGACCAGGCAGTTGTGGTTGATGCGGAGAAAATTCGCTCCTGCCAGATCCTGCTCCATCAGCTTCAGCAGCCGGACGCAGCTTTTCTGCTTCCCGTCCTGCATGTGGAGGATGGAGACGTTCCCTTCGCAGTGGATGTACAGGATATCCTTGCTCTGGATCCGCTTGATGGTGGCGCCGGTCTTGACGAAGATGGCCCTGTCGGCCCGGATTCTCTCTTCCATACTACACGATATACATTTATGTTAATAATTGGGTTTCAAACGCAAATATATGCGGAAATAGTTTTGCACGAGCGCACTTCCTTACATTTTCTTTAAATTTTAATCCGCTGGAAATCAGCGCATTGCGTTCTTGCTCGCTATATTTGCCGCCCTGAAAGTTTTGCTGAACCCAAATTGAAAGAAAAAAGGAGGGAGGCCCGACGGGTCTCCCTCCAAGTACTAACGGTTTAATAATGCTTATTCAGCACCGGTGTTGAGGAACGACCAGCCGAGAACGTCCTTCAGTTCCGGGTTGGCGACCTTGATGTCGCGCGGGAACGGGAAGTACTCATGCTTGCCGGTCTCGAACGGCTTATCGTTCACCTCGGTATACTTGACATAGAGACGGTGCGCGGGTTCGTTATCCGTGAAGAATGCGTCGTAAACCACAGGAACCTTCTCGTGGATGCCGCTCTTGTTGAAGACCTGGTCCAGGCTGACATAGCCCTTCTTGGCCCAGCGGACGAGATCCAGGAAGCGGGTGTTCTCGAACCACATCTCATACTGCTTCTCATCCATCACATCGTTGATGGTAAGGCTGGTGCTGATCTTGCCGGAGCCGGAACGCTTCTGAACCTCGTTGAGGGCCTTCAGACCGTTGGCCTCGTCGGCGCCGATGCAGGCCTCAGCATAGAGCAGGAGGGCTTCCGCATAACGGGCGACATTGAAGTTCTTCTGGTTGGAGTTGGCACCGAGACCGTCGATGTTGTCGGCGGGATAGGTCTTGCCTCCGGTGAGGATCTTCGGCGGGTTGTGGTAGACCATGTTCTTCCACTCGAAGTAGAGACCGTGGCTGAAGAGACCGGCCACATCGGCGATACCACGCTTGGAGTCAGCCTTCTTGGCGTCGAGAGAACCATCGTTGACGGAGGAACCACTCCAGTCCATCTCATAGAGCCACTCGTCCGCGGTAAGGAAGGTCGCCAGACGGCGAGGGGACTTACCGTCGTGCTCCAGGAACTTCTTGGCGAAGTCCTCCTGGATGGCACCACCATTCCAGCCACCACCGGCGCCGGGGATCTTCTCGCAGACAGACGGCGTGGAGGCGAGGGAGCCCGTACGCCAGCAGAGCACGTCGGCAATCATCCAGCGACCGCGGATAATCGGCTGACCGGAACCCCAACCATTGTTGGTGAAGTTGTCGTCTCTGATGAAGTTCGGCTCGAAAATCTTCTCGGAGTTGCCGTCACCGGCCACATGGAAGTTAGTCCAGAAGTCCTCGGAAGGAACGAGCGCATATTTGCCTTCGGAGATGAGGTCGCCGAGGTGCTTGCGTGCGGTCGCAGGGTCGTCATTGAACATGGCGGCCTTGCCGGCCACGAACTGGGCGAAACCACGGGTCATGATCGCGGTGCTGTTCTTGTCGGCGGTGCTGGCACGCACAGGCAGGGCGTTGGAGTTGAGGGCCTTCTCGCACTCGGAGATGACCCAAGTGAGGACCTGCTTCTGATCCGTAGCCTGGACAGGCAGCTCATCAGACTCCAGGAGGCGATCCACGATGTTCGGAGCGTAGAAAGTGAGGGCCATCATCATGTGCAGGTAGGCACGCATGACGCGGGCTTCCTCCACGATCTGCTTGGTGAATGCACTCGTGAACTTCGGCTCGACACCATTGCGGTTCTCGGTGGAGAAGTTGGATATGACGAGGTTGGTGTGGTAGATGGCGTTCACATAGTTGTTGTACAGACCCTTCAGCGGACCATTGGCGTTGTCGTAGCTGAATTCGTCGAAAACGCGGAAGTCACCGTGGTCTGCATTGTCACCACCCGCGGAAAGAACATCGTCGGCAGAGTAGTTGAGAATCATCAGCTCGGCATTGTAGATACCGGCGGTACCCGCAACGTTGGTGAGGAAGTTGACATACATGTCTGCCCGGGCAGCGACGGCATCTTCGTCCGACTTGTAGAAGTCGTCCTGGCTGATGACACCCTTCTGGGGGATATCAAGCAGGCTGTCGCAGGAAGTAACGGCGAGCGCGAGCCCTAACAGGATGGGAATAAGTATCTTTTTCATTGTGTAAATCATATTTGATTAGAACGTGAGGTTGACACCGAGAACCACCTTCTGCATCGTCGGGTAGGAACCCCAGTCGAGGCCGGCACCGGTCGTGTTGTTGGTGGAAGCCGTCTCAGGATCGAGGCCCGGATAGCTGGTGAAGGTGAAGAAGTCGTCGAGCGACACATAGAAGCGGAGGTTGCTGATCGCAGCCTTCTTGGTCAGGCTCTGCGGCAGGGTGTAACCGAGCTGCAGCTGCTTGATGCGGAAGAAGTCGCCCTTGAACAGGTTGCCCGTGGAGGACCAGAACGCATTGTCGGCAGCGAGGACGGAGGCCGGAGCCGGAAGCTTGCCGTTGGGGTTCTTGGCAGACCAGGAGTTGTCAAGGTAGTACTTCAGCGCGTTCTTGAAGCCCGTACGGTGGAGAACCGGGACGATGCTGTTGCCGCCGAGACCGGCGCCATACATCGAGAAGTCGAGACCCTTCCAGCTGAGGTTGATGTTGAGACCATAGGTGAAGGTCGGAGTGCCCTGGCCGATGTATTTCATGTCGTTCGGAGTCGGGCTTGCGGTCTCCTTGCCATCGGCGCCGATGAAGAGGGGACTGCCGTCAGCAGCGACACCCTTGTACTCGTAACCGAGGAGGTACCAGATCGGATAACCAGGCTCGAAGGCCGTCTGAATCTTGTAGTTGGTGGAGCTGGCGTCGCTGCGCGTATCACGTGCGGCACGTGCGGCCAGTTCGAGCACCTCGTTGTGCAGGAGCGCCAGGTTGGCGTTGATGCTGTAGTGGAAGTCGCCGATGGTGTCTCTCCAGCCGAGTTCGAACTCCCAACCGGTGTTGAGCACGCGGCCGCCGTTGACGGTGGAGCTGCTGGCACCGAGTTCGGTAGGAACGGAGATGCTGAAGAGGAGGTCCTTCGTCTGCTTGTTAAAGTAGTCGACCGTAGCGGTCAGGCGGTTGTTGAGGAAGCGGGCGTCGATACCTGCGTCAATCTGCTCGGAGGTCTCCCACTTGAGGTTCGGGTTAGGAAGGCCATTACCCATGTTCGGAGCGGAGGAGAAGGTGGAACCCGGGGTGTCCACACCGTACTGATACCAGTTGTTACCCACGGAAAGGGTGGTGGCGTAGCGATAGCCGGAGAGCACGGAGATGTTACCGTTGCGGCCCCAGGAAGCACGGAGCTTCAGGAAGGAAACGGCGTCGCGGGTCACATTGTTCTTGAAGAACGGCTCGTTGCTGATGGTCCAACCGGCGGAAACGGAAGGGAAGTAACCCCAGCGGTTCGCCTTGGAGAGCTTGGACGTATCGGACGCATCCGCACGGAAGTTGACCTGCAGGCTGTAACGATTGTCATAGCTGTAGATCAAACGGCCGAAGTAAGCGAGGGAAGCGCTCTGGCCAGGGGCGTTGGAGACGGTCTTGGAGACGTCGCCCTTGACATAGTTCATATAACGGAACTGCGGCTCGTAGGCGGACAGGATGTCGGCGCCGGAAGCGCTGGTGCTCACGTTGTCGTTATGATTCTCGCGGAAGGACATACCGATCATGGCGGTGATGTCGTGCTTGTTGGCGATTCTTACATTGTAGTTGGCGAAGTTCTCCCACTGGTAGTAGTAACCACTGTTGACGCCAGCGCTGATGGAGTAGTTGTCCTGAGAACCACGGCCGATGTAGTACGGAGCGGTGTAGTTGTGGCTGGCGCTCTGGTTGATGCGATAGCCGAGGCGGGACGTAATCGTCAGGCCCTTGATCGGGGTGAAGTTGGCGAACAGGGTTCCGTTGATGTTGAAACCGCCGTTGGTGCCGTCGGAAGCGTCGCGCTTGGCGAGCGGGTTACCTTCCACGTCGGAGTACGGCGTGTTGGCGAAGAAACCGTTCTCATCGCCGAGGAAGCGGTACGGACGGGTGTTGGGATCGCCAGCCTGGACCTTGTCGTAGATTTCACGGAAGGCAGCAGGCATCTCGTTGACCGACGTCCAGTAGACCGGGGTCATCGGGTCGAGGGTCATCATGCTCTCGAAGGAGGAGGAATAGCCGCGCTGGGAAACGCTCTTGGTGTCCCACTTCTCGATGGAAGTGTTGACGCCGACCTGCAACCACTTGAAAAGCTGGTAATCAGCGTTGATCTGGGCGGTGAGGCGCTTGTACACATCCTTATCACCCTTCACGACACCATTCTGGTTGACGTAGTTGAGGGAGGCGAAGAAATGGCCGCTTCTGTTACCGCCGGAGAAGCTGAGGGAATGCTGCTGGCTCCAGCTCGGCTCGATATAAGCACCAATCCAGTCGGTGTCGATGACACCACCGGCATACATCGGGTGCTTGTAATCATAGTTGGAGATATTGTCTTCCACCCACTCCGGGCTGTACTCCAGAGCGAGATATTCCTTCAACTCGTTGCGGTTCATCAGGGGGCGCTTGCTGAAGTTCTGCAGCGTCGCCTTGCCCGTGTAGCTCACGGAAACACGGCCTTCCTGGCCCTGCTTCGTGGTCACGAGAACGACACCGTTACCTGCGCGCGCACCGTAGATGGCGGCGGAAGCGGCATCCTTCAGGATCTCGATGGACTCGATGAGGGACGGATCCAGATACTGGATGCTGTCGACCTCGAGACCGTCCACGATGTAGAGCGGGGAGATGTTACCGCCGTTGGAGGAATAACCACGCACGCGGATCTCAGCGCCGGAACCAGGGGCACCATTATTAATAACGTGCACGCCCGGAGCTTTACCCTGGAGGGCAGCGGCGGCATCGGAGGTGGACTGGTGCTGCAGGTCTTCCGCACGGACGGAAGCCACGGCACCGGTCAGGTCGCTCTTGCGCTGCACACCGTAACCGATAACGACGGTCTCTTCGAGCATTTCGGCGTCATCATCGAGGACGACGACCATGTTGTTGGCAGCGGACACACGCCGGGTGACGTAGCCGATGCAGGAAACCTCCAGCGTGGTACCGGGGGCGACGCGGATCTCGAAGTTGCCGTCGATATCCGTCTGGACGCCATTCGTGGTGCCGGGCACCAGGACGGCTGCACCGATGACGCCAGTGTTGCTAGCGTCAACGACTTTACCGCGAATGGCAGCATTCTGGGCAAAGGCGGAGCCTGAACCCAGCAGAACAACAGCGAGGATCGATACGATCGTCGCTGCTCTCGCAATTAATTGCTTTGTCATACGTAATAATTTGGTTAGTGGGTTGGTGTCGTATTATGGGCCTTTTCGGCGCAAGACAAATGTAGACAAAGGGAAAAGTTGCTTCTTTAGTTTTTAGGTCAAATACAATCAATCTTAATTCACTTTTTTAATAAGTGCAACATGGGGTAAAACGACGCGTCGGAATTCTTTTCTGCGGCTGCAACGCATTAATATTCAAACAACTAACAGATATCGAAAATAATGTTGCGACCATTTCGGAAAATGTGTCTTTTCTATTTGTTCAAATGCCGTGCAAACCCCGAATCCCCTTGTTTCATTCTTTCAAAATCGATGCGAAATGCTTAAATTTGTCTTCACAAACTACTGTCATGAAAAGAATCGGAATCTGCAGCGACCACGCAGGCGTGGACTACAAGACCCGGCTGATCGCCTATCTGCTGGGCAAGGGTTATGAAGTTGTCAATTTCGGCACGGACAGCACCGACAGCTGTGACTACGCCGACTTCGCCCACCCCATGGCGAACGCCATCGAGGCCGGCGAGATCGAGGCCGGCATCGCCCTCTGCGGCACCGGCAACGGCATGGCCCTCTGCCTGAACCACCATAAGGGCATCCGCGCGGGTCTCGCGTGGAACCAGGAGGTCGCGAGCCTCGTCAAAGAACACAACAACGCCAACGTCCTCGTGATGCCGGCCCGTTTCGTCTCTTACCGCATGGCGGTGATGATGGTGCGCGCCTGGCTCACGACCAAGTTCGCCGGCGGACGGCACCAGCGCAGGATTGACAAGATCGTTCAGCCATAACATCGAGGACTACCCCGAGGGGATCGTGCTGCCGGTGGACAAACCCTACCGGTGGACGTCCGCGGACGTGATCCGCAAGATCAAGTACGCGGCGATCCGTCATTTCGGGAAGAAGAACCTCAAGGTCGGCCACGCGGGGACGCTCGATCCCCTCGCGACCGGCATCCTGCTCGTATGCATCGGTCCCGCCACCCGGCGGGCCGAGGAATTGCAGCGTTCCGCGAAAGAATACATCGCCGGCGTCAGCTTCGGCGCCACCACGCCGTCGTACGACATCGAGAAGGCCATCGACGCCCGTTGCCCCCTGGACGGGGTGAGCGAGGCGGCGCTGCGCGCGGTCCTGCCCGGCTTTGTCGGGGAGCAGGACCAGGTGGCGCCGCTCTTCAGCGCCAAGAGCGTGGACGGCGTTCGCGCCTACGAGACGGCGCGGCGGCTGCTGCGCGAGGCGCAGCGCGAAGGCCGCGCCTTCGATCCCGGCGAGGTGCTGCAGTCCAGCCGGATCAATATCTACGAACTCGAACTCCTTTCCTGGCACGACCGCGTCGTGCAGGACTTCCGGGACGACGGCACGGGGCGCATCCGCGTCGCCGACATCTCCGGCGAGGCGCTGCCGACCGCGATGCTCCGCGTCGCCTGCAGCAAGGGGACCTACATCCGCGCGCTGGCCCGCGACCTCGGCGAGGCCCTCGGCAGCGGCGCTTTTCTCAGCTCGCTGCGCCGCACGAAAAACGGCGGCTTCGGGATCGAAGACGCCGTCTCACTCGAAGAGGTGCTGCGGATGCTGGGAGATTCGCCGGTCAAGCCGGCGAATGACGGAGACTAACCGAGCTTTTCCTTTATCTTTCTAATCCGGGCGAGGGACTCGTCGCGGCCGATGAAGTGCATGATGTCGTGGATGGCGAGACCGCTGGCGGCGCCGCTGAGCGCCAGGCGGATGCAGTTCATCACCTTGCCCATTGGCATCTCATGCTCGCGGACATACGCCTCCAGCGTGTCGGCATCGGACGCCTCCATCGCCTCGAGCGCCATCGCGTAGACCTCCGGCTTGTAGAACTTGTCCACATCCTTCTGCACATACTCCGTCGGCGCGACGAAGAGATAAGACGCGATGTCCCAGAAATCCTGTACGAAGGTCGCACGCTCCTTGATGAGCCCGACCACACTTTCCACGTAGGTCGGCGCGGCGTCGACGCCCTTTTCCTTCAGCATCGGCAGCCAGAGGGCCGCCAGCTCGGCGTCGCTCTTCATGCGCAGGTACTCGCGGTTGAACCACTTGGCCTTGTCGGGATTGAACTTGGCGCCGGCCTTGCCCACCTTGTCGAGCGAGAAGGCCTGCACGAGCTCGGACAGCGAGAAGATCTCCTGCTCCGTGCCGGGATTCCAGCCCAGCATGGCCAGCAGGTTCACGAACGCCTCCGGGAAGTAGCCGTCCTCGCGGTAGCCGCGGGAAGTCTCGCCCGCGGGTGAGGTCCAGCGCAGCGGGAACACCGGGAAGCCCATCTTGTCGCCGTCGCGCTTGCTCAGCTTGCCGTTTCCGACGGGCTTGAGCAGCAGCGGCAGGTGCGCGAAACGCGGCTGGCTGTCCTGCCAGCCGAACGCCTCATATAGCAGATAATGCAGCGGCAGCGACGGGAGCCACTCCTCGCCGCGGATGACCTCGGTGATCTCCATGAGGTGGTCGTCCACGATGTTGGCGAGGTGGTAGGTCGGCAGTTCGTCGGCGCGCTTCCACAGGACCTTGTCGTCGAGGGTGGCGGTGTCCACGCTGATGTGGCCGCGGATCAGGTCGTCCATCTCCACGACGCGCCCTTCGGGCATCATGAAGCGGACGGTCCAGTCCGTGCGCTCCGCGAGCAGGCGCTCCACCTCGGCGGGCGCCAGGGTGAGGGAATTGCGAAGAGAGCCGCGCGTGAGGTGGTTGTAGATGAAGGTCTGGCCCTTCGACTCGGCCTCGGTGCGGACTTTCTCCAGCTCCTCGGCGGTGTCGAAGGCGTAGTAGGCGTGGCCGGAGGCGACGAGCTGCTCGGCGTACTGCCGGTAGATGCTGCGCCGCTGGCTCTGGCGGTAGGGAGCGTGGGGATGCTCCGGCGAGGCGGTCTCCACCACCTTGCCGTCCGGCGTCACACCCTCGTCGGGGAAGATGCCGCACCAGCGCAGCGACTCGATGATGTACTGCTCGGCGCCGGGCACGAAACGGTTGGAATCGGTGTCCTCGATGCGGAGGATGAAGTCGCCGCCGTGCTGCTTGGCGAAGAGGTAGTTGTACAGGGCGGTGCGGACGCCTCCCATGTGCAGCGGCCCGGTCGGGGACGGGGCGAATCTTACGCGGGTCTTTCTCATACCTGGGCCCTCCGGATGGCGGGGATGTTCTCCAGTTCGGCGCGGGACTCGTTGCTGGCCACGATGAGGGCCGGCTTCTCGTCCGGGTCGAACTTGAAGTTCCGCACGTTGCTCTTGTTGTTGAATCCGATCTGCTGCGAACCGGTGTCCTCGAAGAGGGTGATACCCTCGGCGCGCGCGGTGGCAGCCTTGTTGTACTCGAAGTTGCGTCCGATCATGATGTAGTTGCCCATGTCGCGGGCGGGACCGATCACATCGGAGAAGCGCAGGCCGGTGACGATGGACGTGATGCGGATGGTGTCTCCGATCTCGGGGTCGTCGTCCCAGATGAGGCCGCGCTTGAAGTTGTTGGCCCGGCCGGTGTACTCGTCGATCTTCTTGTTGATCTCGTTCAGGTCGTCCATCGTGAGGCCCTGCTCGTTGTGGCCGCAGGTGATGTTGACGAGCACCTTCTTGGCGCTCTTGAGGTCGAAGTCGTTGAGGAGCGGGGACTCGAACGCGGCGCGCACGGCGTCTTCGATACGCTCCTTGCCGCTGCCCACGCCGCAGCCCATCAGGGCCATGCCGCTGTTCTTCATCATCGTCTCCACGTCCTTGAAGTCCACGTTGATGTAGCCCGGCTTCTTGATGATCTCGACG
>Ga0310696_10005821_pt1 | contig 14776 bp, 7 predicted proteins | sample AusTroGonzalo_MG_4_FD_203885 | JGI IMG/M metagenome (GOLD analysis project Ga0310696, IMG submission 203885) | Bovine rumen microbial communities from tropical cattle in Woodstock, Queensland, Australia - Gonzalo_02 (v2) (version 2) | ecosystem: Host-associated > Mammals > Digestive system >...
TTCTTCTCGTCAAGCCAGATGTCGAAACGAGAGTCGGTCTTCTCAAAATTGGCAACGTCGAAGTTGTCGATAAGCACATCGGGAAGGATGGCACGAAGCAGCATTGTATGATCCATGCTGCAAAGGTACAACTTTATTCTTGATTAGCCACCCTACCAACCGGGAAAATCCGCTGACCCGTTCTTCCAGAGTATTTTTCAAAAGTGAAACATCCTTTTGGATTGGGCACTTTGTATGTATATATAAAGAAGAGAGGATGCGCGATTGCACATCCTCTCTTTGAGTGTTGTTTATTTGGGCTTTGTTGCCAGATTATGCGTTACTTTAACCTTGTGCGCCACCACCACCGTGGGTGTGGGGTTCTGGTTCTTCCTGCTTGGTGGGAACGATGGTAATTTGAACCTGTCCACTTGTTACGGAAACACCATTGCTATCGACATTCATGGTGGTGGGGAGATTCACTGTAGTGGTGCTAGGCTGGGTGCCCTGAGGAGCAGGAACCTGAGTAACCTGAGTGGATGTACGAATAGTTTGTGTAACCTTACCATCGAAGCCAACGGTCGTTGTGGTCTCAACCAGCGTAATAACAACGGTTGCAGTGGTGGTTTTAGTGGAAAGAGCTGCGAGCATCTGCTGCTCAGTCTCGTAGGTTACACCGTCAACTTCGTAGGTGTACTTGTATTCAGTTGTAGATGAAGATGTTTGTGTTACCTCTGTTTGGTCTTTTATAGAACCATCATCATTATAAGTCGTTGTTGTTACGGTTTGGGTCGTTTCGGTTGTAGTGGTGGGAAGTTGACCTTCAACCTCTGTGGTCTTAACGACGGTTTCACTCTCGGTTGTTTGCGTCTCAGTTGTTTTACCTAAAGCATCCTTGGTCTCACTCTCGGTTGTCTTGTTAACCGTAGTAGTTCCAGTTGCTGTATCCTCTGTAGCCTTAGCAGTTGTGGTGGTCGTTGTGACTTCACCAGTTGCAGAGTCTGTTGCGGTAGAGGTCTGGGTAGTTTCACCAGTCGTTGCGTCTGTCACTGCATCTTGAACGACTGTTGTAATAGTTCCGTCAACGGTGGTTCCAGCCTCAAGGGAGAGCTCATTTTCTACAGCCTCATTAGCAAGGTTCTGAGAAGCTTGATCTTTAGCCTTTTCCAGGTCTCCATTTTCCATGTAGCTCTGTCCTGGATTGTAAGAACCATCCTCGTCCTTGCAAGAGGTGAACAAGGTGATTCCAGCGAAGGCGAGAACGCCCAGTGTTAAAAGAGATTTTTTCATTTTGTTTGAAAGATTTAATGTTATTGGTTTAAGTTTTTTGTTATTTATCTCGAATTTATGGTTTTATTGGAATGTACCGTTTAGGATTCGTGTGACGTATTCTTGGATGAATGCAGGTTCCCAGAAGTGAGCAGAACGATTTTCATCAGGTTGGGTGGTGTAGTAGTTTCCCATATTTTGGCTGTAGTACTTAGATTTTGGATTTGACTCCATGAAGTATTCCATTGCAAAGTACTCTGGCAACCTGAATCGGACGAAGCCTCTCTGTTTCTGCTTTTTTCCTCCAAAGGGTATTGCGAAATGGAATCCGAAATTGTGCTCTCCTTCTGTGAGGATGGCGTAGGCTCCGATGGCATATTCACAGAAATGGCGTGTTACATCCAACCGCCCTCCGTAGTCGCCATAAAGGAATCGTCCGCCTTGTAGCTGAATCTGCAGCTTGGTGTATGGCTCGTAGTAATCAGCTCTTGCCATAAAATCCAATTTCTCAGAGTTTCTGACTATGCCAAATCCATCTTCTTTGGAGTTTGTTGAGCTTGCGGTGTATCCTCCTTTTATATAGAGGTCTAACCCTCTCATGGCGTGATACCCCACTTCTGCAAAGCCGCCCACTCTTTCGATATTGAAGAATCCTACTGCTGCACTCATTGTCCACCGTTTTGTGGATAACACCTGTTGGCGTATATTCGTCTGTCCAATCTGAATCCTGCGCCCGCTGTCATACTCTTTTAAGTTGTTGAGATAGGGGATGATAGGCTGGATGGTTAATCTGGCGCCTTTCCACAATGTTGCGGCGATAGCCGGAGCAAGTCTTACGTTGTAGTCAAACAAGTGGTCGAGCTTGTTGTTGACGAGACTGACCATCGGGTAGAGTGTAATGTCTATCTTTCCTGTAGACTTCGCTTGCGGTGTCTCAGCTTTGAGCCGTTTTCTGGCTTTCTGCATTTCGCGATCCACTCTCACGTCCCAGATTCCCCCACGCTTGGAGGCGTGGACAATGAGTTGTGGTGTTTTGTATTCTGTCAGGAGAATCTCGAACTGTTGTATTTCGGGATACCTTTCAGAAATACTTTTGATGGCTGTTGCTGCTCCTCGGAACGTTCCTCTATAGGTTCTGTCCTCAATGGAAGCGAAGAGTGTGTCGTTGGCGACATGGGTACGTATGTCTTCGAACCCCTCTTCTTGTAGCATCTTGACGACCCCGTCTACCGACGAAGTTTGCCCTTTTGCAGCCATAGCGGATAGAAATATCGCACTGGCGGTGACTAATATTTTCCGTATTCCGCTCATGTGTCACATATAATCACGCGCAAAGATACGGCATTTCTCTTGAATTGTCATAGTCTTTTAATCTTTTTAACGTTTCTTTGCTGCATTTTCTTGTATTCTTTGTTCCTTGAAGGTGTTTTTTGATGTTTTGAAAGGCTTTTCTTTCACCAGCGAAGCATTTGTATTATTGTATGCGGAGTAGTTTTAGGGCAAGGGGGAGTACAATTTGTTTAACAATATTGTCATTCAGGTAGTGTTCCCCATCGAAAAGCTGGAAGTGCTGTTGACCGTAGTTCTTCAAGAACTGAGGTTGGCAGTTTACCCGCTTGTCGTGTTTTCCAAAGAGTCCATAGACGAGTTCCTTGTCTTCGGGTGTTATCCCCTGGAAGGAGGAGCGTTCGACTTCCTTGAATTGTGCAATCATCTCTTTGTCTACCTTAAAGTCCCGTGCTCCGTCGGCACGTGGGTTGCGGAAGGGTTTGCGGCCCATGCCTCCAAAGGTCAGGAGACGTGCCATGCAGAAGGAGGGGTTGACGAGGATGCGCTGGTAGCTTCGTAACTGTTCGGCATACATGGCTCCCATGGAGGTGGCGATGATGAGGTCTGGGTTGATGGCGGCTACCTGTTGGCGAAGGAAGGGCATGGCCTCGGCAGGGAGGACGGGGATGTCCGGGGCGAGGACTTGCGTATGGTGGGGGTAGAGGGCGTTTCGCAGGTAAGTTGCGGTGCCGCTGCTGCCGCTTCCGGCAAAGCCGTGGAGGTAGAGGAGGGTGGGCATGGGGTAGAGGGGGGAAGGGGGAGAGGAACGCGCAAATATGCGCGACACCCGACCGGGGGGAGTTGAAAGGGGATGCTTAAGGGGGAGTTGTGGGGTAGATGGGGGATGGGGGGAGGTTAGGGGAGAGTGAATTTGAGGGATGTTTCGTCGTTGTCGGTGGTGGCGCGGGCGATGTAGATTCCTGTGGGGAGATTGAGGGGGACGGGAGAGTTGGGAAGGATGCGTGTGGTCTTGACGAGCTGTCCGGCGGTGTTGAAGATGTCGAGGCGGGCGGGGTTGGTGCCTGTAATCATGAGGGCGGTGCCATCAAAAGCCAAAAGAAGTTCTTCTGAATGTTGAGAGGTTATGCGATCGTGGATGATTTCCATGGTCGGTTCCTGCCAGGCAAGGGCTGTCGTAGTGATGACGTTGGTCTGTCCGATAGTGGGACGTTCCATGACATAGAGGTCGGAACTGCCATCGGGGAAGAGTCCCACGGAGTGAAAACCGTCGTGGCGGCAGTAGACGAGGGTGTCTGCCCAGCTTTGGTCGGCCGCGGTGAGGAGGACAAGACAACTATCTTCGTTATTAAGCTTGAAGTTGGCGTGGAGTTGTGGACGAGGTTGCGACGCAGTTGCAACAGACGGAACTGTGGGGAGGTTCTTGTCTGCCCAGATGATGAGGTGACCGTGGGCGGGGATGATGGTGGAGGCATCAGTGCCGTTGGCGGTGATTTGGAACTTGCAAGGATCTTCGAGGTGGTCGGAGAGGTACATGCCCTCGACGTCGATTTCCTCATCGGTCGTGTTGTAGAGTTCTATCCAGTCGCTCTTCTTGAAAAGTTCGTTGACGTAGACGTCGTTGGCGGCGCTGACCTCGTTGATCTTGACAGGATGTGCATCAGAGTTCTTGAGGTCTGATGCCGAGAGCGGCTCGTAGGTGGCCACGAGGCTGATCTTTGTCGTCGTGTTCAGCTCGAAGGTCTCATCGGTCGAAACGTAGGAATCTCCGGCCTGAGATGTTATGAGGAGTGCTGCGTCCCAATATATATCAGTAGAATTTGCGGCATTGTTGTGTACTTCTACGGCAATAACGTTCGTACCTTTTCTAAAGAGGCTGGCGTCGAGCTTCATGCTTCCGCTCTCAGGATTAGCGTTGGCGTAGGTGTCTGCGAAGTCGTTGAAGGTTGGGACGGGCGTGTTGTTCATCAGGAAACGTCCAGCCTCCTCGCCATTGACGTAGATGACGAAGCCGTCGTCGGCAACCCAATCGAGGAGGAAGGAATCCGTGGTGCGGGGTGTCGAACTGAGGTCAATCTGTTTGCGGAAGTAATAAGTGGGATATTTATAAGAGGTGTTGCCTCCGTAGTCGAGGAAGGTCTGGTAGCCTCGCTGGTTGTTGCCATCGCTGGTGAAGTAGCCTAACGGTGCATAGCCGGACTCCCACTTCCCGGTATTGTAGGAAACAGCTTTCCAATCTTCGTCGTCCAGCGAACCTTGGTCATAGTACATCCAGGAGCTTCCCTTGTCGAACGCTGTCTTCTCCAAGCCACCTTCCAACGCGAGCCATCCGACAAACTTATAGCCAGCCGGGGCGGAAGCCTGAAGAGTGACGGGGCGGAAGAGCGAGCCGGAGAACTGGTTAGTGGGCACTTGTAGGCCGTTGACGCGTAGCGTGGCCCCTTCGATGTTGGAGGAGAGGGTGACGTTTGTTGAGGTGCCAAGGCCGAGGAAATCCCTCATTGCCGTGATGAGAGAGGATTGCCGACTTGCATTCAGGTTGTTGCGGACGGAATTGGCCGAGTTGGAGGCCGAACGGCCTTCGAGTGCCATCGCCGGGTTCACGTGCTCCACCATCCTGCTGATGACTTGTGCAACGCGGGTCGGCTCGAAGACACTGCCCGCAACGAGGCAGAACTGGTCAACGAATTGCTTCTTGAACTCCTCGTTCTTGAGCATGTTCAGGAAGATGGTGACGAACTCGATTTCTGCGTAGATACGTCCGCTGGGGTAGAGGTCGCTGACGCCATAGAGGGTGTCGAAGTTGTACCATTGTGTGCTCTGGAACCAGTTGAAGGGATTGCTGGTGGCAAAGGCACCGTCGGTGTCGAAGACGATGAAGCGGAAACGACTGTTGGATTGTCCTTCGGACCGCTCACGGAATCCTTTGATGTTATTCTTAGGCCAGTCCGTTCCTGCGATGTATAGTTCCACCGCCATGTAGTTGATGTATTCCTCAATGTCCACGATTTGGCGGATGCGTTCGTAGGCGAGGGCATCGCTGGCGTTTTGGGCGAGGGAATACCATTCTTCCCAAATGTCGCGTGTTCCTTCCTGTTGCACGTAGCCGCTGTCGGGCGACATCTTCCACTGATCCATCTCATCGGTGTCGATGCCATAGTTGGCATAGCCATAGTTCTTGTTGTTGGGCTCTCGCAAGTTCTCAACGCCGATATATTGTCCGTTGTGGAAGATGTGGACGGGCTTGTAGCTCTGGGTCTCGACGTAGAGGCCAGAAGTTCGGATGACTTCCTGGATGGCTGGATCTTTGATGCGATCGCCGGTATCGTTGCCGCCGTTGCGTACCTTCAAAGCTTTGTGGCGGAGGAAGGGCTTGTTCTCGAAGAATTGGTAGTCCATGCGGTTCACTCCCTCGTAGACCTTGTTGGCCTTGATGTTGAAAGAGTGCGGTGTCCAAGCCCGGCTCCATCCTCCGGAAGCCTCGATGCCCACTTCCTGCGAGAAGACGGCCTGTCCCGTCTCGTCGAAGTATTCGATGTTGGCCTCACGATCCCATTCCATGTTCCAATTGCAGGGCGAGGACTGCCCGTTGCCGGGTCGTCCGTTGCCGTTGCCTTGGACAAAGATGCCATAATCCTGGCCGTAGAGGTTCTTGTTGTCGGAGACGAGGGAGATGACGGGAAGGGTGTATTCCTTATCCTTATATATATATGTATGCGTGAGGACGGCGCTGGCCAGTTTTCCCGTCTGGAAGAGACGCAGGCGCAGGACGGTGGTCTTGGAGATGCTGAAACTTCCGTCGTTGCTGGTCTGCCCGTTCGTGAGGGTAGGAGTGCTGCCGTCGGTGGTGTAGCGCAAGGTGGTTCCCTGCGGGAAATCTACGTGCAGTGTAAAGGGTTCGGTGAAGAAGCCGCCAGGACGTTCCACAGTGGGAACAGCCAGACGTATGGAAGCGAACTGGGAGGTTGTGTTGCTGGCCGAGGGTGTCGGCTGGTCGGTATAGTTCCAGGTGGAGCCTCCGTCCGTCGTGCGGGCATAGGATGTGCGGGTGATGGCTGGTGGATAGGACAGTTGGGAGAGGATGTTGCCCTGTTCGTCCGAGAGGTATAGGTTGCCACCGTCGGCGTCGAGCTTGAAGTTCATCGTCTTGGGCGACCAGCGGGAGAAGTGGTCGAACCAGAGTGTGCAGAAACCACGAGCGGGAACGACGCCGTGGATGCTGCTGTAGAGCGGCATCTTCTTCAGGTCATTCGTTTCGTCACTGAGGTAGAGGCCATCGAGCGCTACGCTCTTGTCGGTGGCGTTGTAGAGTTCCACCCATCCTCCGAAGTTGAAACCCGGATCGAGGAACATGTCGAGGTTCGACTGCTGAATTTCGTTGAAGATGACGGCGTTGGCTGCTACTTCGTTGGCCTCAACCGTGATGATGCAGCGGGCAGAGACATTCTTGTAGTGGGCAGAAGTGACGGTGATGGTCGTGATTCCGGGGCGGACGGCTCTCACCAGTCCGTTGGCGTCCACGATGGCTGCGGCTTCGTTGCTGCTGGTGTAGGTAACTCCCTTGTAGGTTGCGTTCTCAGGTAGGATGGTAGGTGTGAGTTGCAACTCTTCGCCCTGCGTCAGGGTGACGCTGTTCTCTTCCAGACGGATGGAGGTGACCCGGACTTCGGTGCCGTAGTATTCCAGCTTCCAGTTGTCGAAGAGGGTCCAGTTGTTTGATGCCCAGTTGTTGTTGAACAGACCGAAGGTCAGCTCCTCATCCGCTTCGAGGTCTATGACTACCTGGTTATCTGCGTAGTAGCCTTGCTCGAAGAACCTGATGCCCGACTCCATGGTGTTGGGGTAATAGCGGGAGCCTCCGCCGTACCAATCCCTGTAACGCCAGCATCCGTCGCTGTTGCTGGTGGAATAGCAGGCGTAGACACTGGTCATGGGGACAGACTGGTCGTTGGCGTAGAGGTAGCAGGTGATGTCCTCCGAACCGTTGTCGTGGGTGGCCACTGCATTGTCGTCGTTGTTGCCCGGACGGTAGTAACCTTGCACGCTGACCCGGTAGCGTCCAGCATTTGGGAGGTGGATGGTCTGGCGGATGTTCCAAGTTCCTTGCCAGAACTCCATTGCATTGACGTCAGCGCCTCTGCCGCTGCAGTTCCTATCGATAGTCCAGCCTTCGGTCGTGTTTCCCTCGAAGCCGGGATTCCGAACATAGTCTTCGGTGATGTCTATCCATGTCTGTGCGTTGGCTGTCATCGCGAGAGCCAGAAGTACAGCGGTCAGTGAAGCCGTCGTTTTCATTTGTCTATTCCTTGATGTTGGGTTCTTCGAGTCCGATGCCCTTCTTCTTATCCACTACTTTCAGAAGCAGTCCGAGCACCAGTGCTGCCACGCCGAGGCTGGCGAGCATGACGAGAGGCGCGGTGTAGTTATACTGCGTGGGGTCAGTGACGCCGGGGTTAGTGTTGTCGAGCACTTTGCCGATGAGCAGGGGGAAGAGCCAGAGTCCGATGTTCTGAATCCAGAAGATGAGGGCGTAGGCAGAGCCTATGACCTTGGCATCGACGAGCTTAGGCACACTGGGCCACAACGAGGCGGGCACGAGGGAGAAGCTGGCGCCGAGGACAAGGATGGTCAGATAGGCAATGACGATGCCTCCAATGGCACTCTCCTTGAAGAGAGGCAGTACGAAGGCGAAGGTCAGGTGGCAGGCGATGAGCAGCACGGAGCCGAGGACCAGCATCGAAGCAGCCTTGCCCTTGTGGTCCACGTAGCTTCCGAGGATGGGCGTGATGAGTACGGCCAGCAGGGGGAAGACGGCGAAGATGGTCTCGGCGGACTGGCGCATATAGCCCATGTAGCAGTAGGTGATGAGAGCGAGGACGCTGATTCCAAGCAGACCGTACTTACCTGAACTCTTCTTTTGGAAGTTCGAGGCGAATCCGGCTGCTGCCACGACGAGCATGATGATGTATTGCACGATGGTCACACTGCTGCCTGCCCAGAAGCTGTCGGCTTCGGGGGCTGTCAGCGTCAGGTTGCATTGCAGCATGTTCACGGCGTACTTCTGGAAGGGGAAGATGGCACTGTAATAGAGCACACAGAGCAGGGCCACGAGCCAGAAGCCGCTGGAGGTGAGAATCTGACCGAGGTCGCTGATCTTGAACGGGTCGTCCTTCTCCTCGGCCTCGCCGGTCTGGGAGTCGAGCTTCTTGTCCATGAAGAAGTAGACGATGAACATGATGAGGGCGATGCACAGCAGTACGACGCCGAAGGCCACGCTGCGGCTGACGCTGATGTCGCCGCCCAGCTTGCAGAAGAAGGGGGAGAAAATCATGCAGGTGGCTACGCCCAGGCGGGCAAGAGCCATTTCCGAACCCATAGCGAGGGCCATCTCACGCCCCTTGAACCACTTCACGATACCGCGCGAGACGGTGATTCCCGCCATCTCACAGCCACAGCCAAAGAGCATGAAGCCGCAGGCGGCCAGCTTGGCCGAGGCAGGCATTCCCAGGTAGAAGGGACTGACTCCCAGTTCGTCGAAGCCGGGGATGTAGTTGAGGTTATCGGTGAACCATTGCTCCAGACCTGTGCCGATGAAGGCATCGCTGACTGCATACCACTTGATGACGGCACCCACGAGCATCACGGCACCCGATAGGATGGCGGTGAAGCGCACGCCCATCTTGTCGAGGATGATACCAGCGAAGATGAGGAAGAAGACGAAGACGTTGAGGAAGACCTCCGAGCCTTGCATGGTGCCGAAGGCCGAGCCGTCCCAGCCACGGGTGTCCTGTACTTCCTTGAAGATGGGGGAGAGGATGTCCATGAAGATGTAGCTGCAGAACATGGCGAGGGCCAGCAGCAGCAGGGCTGTCCAGCGCATGGCGGCGCTGTCGCGGAGGGTTTTCTGGATTGCTTGTGACATTTCTTTAATGTGCGATGTGCTTTTTCAGTTTACAATTTGGCTGCAAAGGTACGAAATCAAATCTAAGGCGCGGCAGGAAGGAGGCATTTTTTAACAACCCTTAAGGGTTGTACAAAGACGATTGACCTGAATGACACCCTACACAAAGTTTTGGTCAAAAAAGGGCGTTTACCATCACCCTTCCTTTCATGTGTCTGAGTATAAGTCGGTTGCGGGTGACGGCAAGGTGACGGTAAGGGTGATATTAAGGAAAAGAAAATCCGATGTGGCTGAGAATGAGGAGAAAAGATTATTTTTACCATCACCTTCGGGCTATGGAGAAGGATGAGCTTGCAGGAACGGAAAGAATTTATATGGTTGTCCCACTAATGAGACCCGTCGGAACCCTTAAGGGTTCAGGCTCTAACCCTTAAGGGTTCACCTCACAACCCTTAAGGGTTCATGCGCGAAGCCTTAAGGGTTGGTAACTTAAAATCAAACTCGGTGTTGCATGGATTATTTTTGCAGAAACTGAAGGAGGCGGGACAGCTGGCTCTCGGCGAGGGTGCGGCCCAATGCGTAGGTCTCGCGCATGAGGCGTCGGTTGTGGGAAATATGGCCGATGGGCAGGACGCGGTCGGGACAGAGGACGAAGGTATTGCCTTCGGCCTGCTGACGGGCGATGTACTTGAGTTCGGCGTTGTACATCTCGTGGCGCCGTTCCCACGCGGCGATGAGGTTGGGATAGCGGCGCAGGTTGCGACGGATAAACCAACGATAGGAGAGCGGCTGCTTCTGGTAGTCCGCAGGTTGCGTGAGGATGACCACGTTGCGCCGAAAGCCTTGTTGCTGAAAGTATTGCAGGGGGATGGAGTCGGCTATGCCACCGTCGATGAGCAGACGGTCGCCAATGGGTACGACCTTCGAGACGATGGGCATAGACGAGGAAGCGAGGATCCAGTCGTACATCTCTTCGTGGAAACGGTCGAAACGCTTGTACACGGCGTTTCCCGTCCGCACGTCCGTAGCTACGAGGTGGAATTCCATTGGGTTGCGGTCGAAGGCTTCGATGTCGAAGGGGTCGAGTCGGTGGGGTAGGGTGTAGTAGGCGAAGCGGGGACCGAAGATGCCGCCCGTGGTCATGAGCGACCAAAGGCTGCAATAGCGAGGGTCGTGGGCATAGCGCAGGTTGTAGCGCAGCACACGACCCGGTTGTTCGCTCTTGTAGTTGCAGCCGAAGCAGGCTCCGGCCGACACGCCGACGACGCCGTCGAAGGTCACGCCGTGCTCCATGAGAACATCCATGATGCCCGCCGTGAACAGCCCTCGCAGGGCGCCGCCTTCCAGGACAAGTCCTGTCTTCATGTTGTCCTTATTTCGCCTTGGCGTTCTTCTCCAGCGTCCAGTCCTTGCGCTGCGAAAGCTCGTTCTTCTTGCCAACGAACATCTTGGCGGCCTGCTTGCTGCCCTTGAGCTGCCAGTCGAGCCAGGCTTTGGCGACGATGGCAAACTCTCCGCCGTGGGGCTGGGAGTAGGTGCCGCCGTGGCCTACGGGCAGGTTGGCGGCGTAGGCAGGCACATGGTTGATTCGATGGAAGTCGTCCATGCCGTTCTGATAGGCGATATCGGGCTCACCTCCAAGGATGTAGATGACGGGTGTATGGATGTCGTTTAGCTTCTCCTTCGGCGGCATCGGCATTCCGCCAACGGCCTGATAGGCGTTCTGCTGGTTGAAGAGGCCGCTGTTGCAGATCATCAAGGAGGTGATGCGCGGGTCGGCGCAGTTAAAGAGCGACTGCAAGCCGCCGCACGACATTCCGGCGACGCAGAGATGCTTCAGGTCAATCTTCTGATAGTAAGGGCTCTTAGGGTCGGCGTTCTGAGCGTATGCCCAGTCGATGCTCTCGATTTGCTGTTGCGTCTTCGACATGGCTCCCTTGTACCATTCGTCGGTCATGGGGATGTAGCCCGTGGCGAGGACGAGGTAGCCGTAGGAGGCGATTTCGCTGAGGAACTTGATGTGCTCGAAGGGCGAGTTGTTGCAGGCGCCGTTGCCCCATACGAGAATGGGAAGCGGGTTCTTGGCATTGAAGGGCGTGAGGTCTTTCGGGGCGATAATGGTGTGTGCCTCGAAGCCCTCGGCCTCGGTCATGATGGCCTTGTAGGGGCCTGTTCCGCCGTCTTCTACGATGCGTGTCTTCGGCTCGGCGCAGACCTTGGCTTCCTTGACAAAGAATTCAGTCATCTGCTTGAAGGTCTGCTCGTTGAAGGTCACGGGACCGTGCTGTCCCTCGGGTACGCTGACGAAAGCCTCCAGACGATTGGCCTTCTGGAGTCTGTCGGAGAAGCTGACGCCCTGGCAGTGAGGTACGACATTGTCAGCCTCGCCGTGGAACACGAGGAAGCGCGGGCAACGCGAGTTCTCGTAGGTGATAGGGCTGATGAGGGCTACGAGGTCGGGGTTTTCGGCAGGCGCGCCGCCAATGAGTGCAGCTTCGGGCGATTTCCCGTCCTTCACTGTCTCGCAGTTCTCCATGTGGGCCATGTCCACGGGGCCGAACCAGTCGACTACGGCATCCACATGGCTGGTGAACTCAAGGTTGCCGCCTACGGAGCCTTCGAGGTCAACGGTTGTCTTGCCGAAGGTACGTGTCGGCATATCGTTGGTGACGCCAGCCAGCGAAGACAGATGGCCGCCGCTGGAGTAGCCGGTGATGCCTACGAAAGAAGTGTCGAGCTTGTATTTCGCAGCGTTGGCGCGGAGGAATCGCAAGGCAGCCTTCACGTCGTGAATCTGTGCGGGAAACTTGGCGTCGCCGCTCGAACGGTGATTGATACATGCGACGGCGAATCCTGCCTCCACCAGCGGCTTGCCGATGGACATGAACGCGGCACCTTTCAGGTTGTTGGCGTACCAGGCACTGCCATAGATGGCTACGATGACCTTATACTTGTCCAGCCCCGTATTGGGGAGGTAGATGTCCATGCGGTGTGCCTCCAGGTCGTCGCCTGCGTAGTTGATGTCCTTGAATGTGGCGTTGTTCTGAGGCTGTGCCGTTGTAATCAAAGCGAGGCAGAGCAGCACAGACGATAAGATAATCCTTTTCATGGGTGTATATACTTGGATTGAATGTTGAAGTCTTGGTTTATTTCTTCTCATCTTTCAGCCAGCGTGCGAGCCAGTTAAAGTAAGTGCGCTGCCAGAGGATGCCGTTCTGGGGCTTGAGTACCCAATGGTTTTCGTCGGGGTAAAGGAGAAGTTCGGCCTCGATGCCCTTCATGCGGGCGGCATTGAAGGCAGACATGCCCTGGGTGGCGTTGATGCGGTAGTCCTTCTCGCCGTGGATGCAGAGGATGGGGGTGTCCCACTGGTCGACGAAGAGGTGGGGCGAGTTTTTGTAGGTGCGGTCGGCGTTGGCCGTGCGGTCGCGGTTCCAGTAGGCATCGTCGTACTCCCAGTTCGAGAACCAGTTCTCTTCGGTTTCGGTGTACATGGCTTCGAGGTTAAAGGCACCGTCGTGGGCGATGAAGCACTTGAAACGCTTATCGTGATGACCTGCGAGGTAATAGACGCTGAAGCCGCCGAAGGAAGCACCTACACAGCCGAGGCGGTCGCGGTCGACGTAGGGCAGGCTATCGCATGCGTCGTCGATAGCGGAGAGGTAGTCGTTCATGCACTGACCGGTCCAGTCACCCGAGATTTCTTCCAGCCATTCTTGTCCGAAGCCAGGCAGGCCGCGGCGGTTGGGGGCGATGATGACGTAGCCTTGGGAAGCCATGATGTAGAAATTCCAACGATACGACCAGAACTGCGATACGGGTGATTGTGGGCCGCCTTCGCAGAAGAGTAGGGTGGGATATTTCTTCGTGGGATCGAAGTGAGGGGGCTTGATGACCCAGTAGAGGAGGTCTTGCTGGTCGGTGGTCTTGCACCAGCGGGGCTCGCAGCTGCCGGGAGCGAGCTGGGAGAGGATGTGGTCGTTCTCGGCGGTGAGGCGGACTTCCTCGGCGACGGAATCGCCGAGCACACTGACGAGGTAGAGGTCGGCGGGATGGAAGAAGTCGTGGCGCTCCATGAGGAGACGAGGTGCACCGACGGATGAACCGTCGTTCACCTGACTGTTGGGGGACTGCGGAATGAGTTGGAGACTGCCCCAGTCAGCTTGTTCGTCTGTGAGCTGGGTGACTTCGCCTTCGAGGTTGGTGCGGTAGAGGTTGACGGTGGCGTGCCAGACTCCTATATAATATAAGGTGTAGCTGTCGGCGCCCCAGACGAAGTCATCGACATTGCTGTCGAAAGATTCGGTAACGTATTGTTTGGTGCCTTGTCCAAAGAAATATACGCAGAGGCGCTGGCGGTCGGCTTCGTAGCCGTCGCGCTCCATAGAGAGCCAGGCGACGTACTTGCCGTCGGGCGAGAACTTGGGGTTCGTGTCGTATCCCACTTGTTGCTCAATGTAGAATCCTCCATCTTCGGCTATGGCCTGTTCCGTAGTCATGCCGTTCCCCTTCGCGTTCACGGTCTGGTCCTTGAGTGTGTGCGTGGGGTTAACGTCAGGAGCCACATAATCATGTGTCTTGCACAGGTTCTCCACTTCGCCGCTTTCGATATCATAGAGGAAGATGTCGGAGTCGGTGCTGATGCTATAGGCCAGGCCGGTCTTGGTGCGGCAGGTGTAGGCTATCTTCTTGGAATCAGGCGACCAGGCGAGTTGCTCGATGCCGCCAAAAGGCTCCATGGGACATTCATAGGGCTGTCCTTCGAGGATGTCGAACTCTTCGCCGGAAGCGAGGTCGAGGACAAAGGGATGGGGAATGCTCTCGACGTAGTGGTCCCAGTGGCGGTACATGAGGTCGGTGATGACCATGCCTGTGGTCTTGGGAAGGTCGGCGGGCTTCTCCTGGATGATGTCGTGGAAGGGGACGGATTTGATGAGGATAACCTTCTTCTGATCAGGGGAGAAAAGGAAACCCTCGACGGCACCGTCGGTCTTGGTGAGCTGCTTGCGGGACTTACCCTTGGCATTCATGGTCCAAATTTCACCCTTGCTGGCGAAGGCGAGCTTGGAGTTGGTGAGCCAGACAGGGGAGGAACCAGGGCCAAGGAAAACGGGGGAAGTTTCACCTGACACGGCTTCGGAAGAGGAGGCCGGGATGTCCTGAACGTAGATGACGGAATTGCTGCGGTCCTCGGCGACGCTGTAGTAGGTGACTTGGTAGGCGACGCGCTTGCCGTCGGGGGAGACGGAGTAGCTGCCGATGCGCCCCATGGCCCAGAGGGCTTCTGGGGTGAGGGTGTCGCTCTGGAGCTGGATGTCGCTGCGGGTAATGACAGGTTTT
>Ga0310696_10005822_pt1 | contig 14774 bp, 3 predicted proteins | sample AusTroGonzalo_MG_4_FD_203885 | JGI IMG/M metagenome (GOLD analysis project Ga0310696, IMG submission 203885) | Bovine rumen microbial communities from tropical cattle in Woodstock, Queensland, Australia - Gonzalo_02 (v2) (version 2) | ecosystem: Host-associated > Mammals > Digestive system >...
ACCTCCAACAAACCCAATGAAGGTGTCACGGTGAAAGTGTCCACCGATGGTGGCAACACCTACACCAATATGATTCCACAAGGTCAGACTGCTGCTTTGATCAAACGTTACAAACAGACGGCTTCGACGCCGGAATGGCAATTATATACTTTCGACCTTTCCCCGTATCAGAGTGCCGGATGTGTGTATATCGCATTTGATGCTGCAGCCCAAGGCGGTAACAACATCAACATCGACCGCATCCGTGTGAGAAATCTCTATGACAACGATATCGCTGTTTCCAAGATTTATGGTGTTGGCGAAACACCTGCGGACTATAGCATGCGCGGTGTCGTCAGTGCTTTGGTGAAAAACGAAGGTGCGCAGGCACAGAACAATATCCCCGTCTATTTGACGGTGACTGGTCAAGCCGAGCAATGGCTCGACACATTGTATATCCCCACGCTGCCTTACCAAGGCTCCACGCTGATTACCTTCCCTGACCACCATTACAATGTGCAGGAAGTCAAGGATGTGGAAGTACGCGCTGCTGCTGATCAGAACAATATCAATAATACGCAGCATTGGCGTATGGTGACCACTCATAATGTGGCCAACTTTGCCGATACCACTACCGACAGAATCCTGGTCGGCGATTACAATGCAGTGATTCGTCCTTGTGTCCGTTACAAGACCAATGAGAACTTGGCAGTCTCCGCAGTGAAATATTTCTACGATCAGACCTATATTGCAGATCCCGCCAATGGTTTCAGAGCGTTTGTGTCGGATGCTTCCGGACAAGTGCTGGCTACTTCTGCATTGGTCGATTTCAGCACCTTGCAACAAGGTCAGTGGAACATCATCCCGATCCAGAATTTTGCTTTGACCAACACGGTCGGTGAGTTCTATGTGGGTTTGGAGATGTTGGCACATGGTAACTATCTCTGTGCACAAGTGGAAACACCGCTTCGCGACTCCACATTCTACTACCTGACCAATGGTGAGTATGTGCCTCAACTGACGGGCCGCTTCATGATTGGTGCAGTGGTGGACACCCCGTACGTGCACGATCTGGCATTAATCGATTTGGTGCACCCTGTCACCAATTGCGACCTTGGCCACGAGCAGCTCACTCTCCGCATCACCAACAACGGTACTACTGACATTGTGCCGCCTATCCAGCTGCACTATACCATTAACGGTGGCGAGATGGTTTCCGAGAACTTTACAGACACGCTCAGAAGCCACGAGACGACTCTCTTCACCTTCAATAGCATCTACGATTTCACGAACAACCAGATTGATGTAGACGATAACTACAATATCCGTCTGTGGGCTACCAAGTTGTCTCAGGATCGTCTGACTTACAATGACACATTGGTTGAGACGGTCGTTTCACGTGGCAAGTCCAACGTTCCTTCGGCTCTCGACACGATGTATGTGAACTACCACTACGCCGCTACCTTACAAGCACAACTGCCTGCATCTATCCCGCAGGGTGTGATTGGTTGGTACACCAATTCAGGTTATGAAAACTGGAACCTCCTCGGTTACGGCGATACATATACCACTCCGATCATCTATTTTGATACCACTTATTATGCTACGGCAAACCCGGGTACTTTGGAAACGGTGATCGTCGGTACAGGTACCGCTAACGGTACGGATCCTCTCACCTTTACCAACGGTTACTCCAGAGGCAGAACGTTGTATCTGGTGGATGAAATCGGCTCTCATGGTACCATCACCTCTTTCGCACTCAGTGTGAAGACTGCAGCCGCTGCTGCCGGTGCCGCTGGTATTCCTTTGAAGATTTACATGAAGTGCACGGATGAGAACCAGTTCAACTCCACCAATGTGGACTGGGATGCTGAACTGTTAGGTGCTACGCTGGTATATGACGATCGTGCATTCGTCAATCATACCGGTTGGTTCAATTTCGACATGCTGACCCCGTTTGATTTCAACAGCGGCAACTTGGTAGTCTATATGGAAACCAACTGCGCAGACTACTGTACCGGATCAGGCACACAGTGTAACAATTGCGGTACATATGTGTCTGGTTCAACCAGCTACCCCAGCTTCTATCTGACCAACACTTCTTCTAAACATTGTCAGAAGAAGGCTGCCAATACGATGGCACAGATGGTGACAGGCGCGTACACGGAAGTTTCTCGCAAACTGAACGCTCGCTTCACGGTGGCCAACCTCGAATGCGGTAGTATGAAAGTCCCGATTCGCCTCCATGTCCCCAACATCCCTGACTATGATGTGGAAACCCAGGAACTGTTGTATCCGTACACATCTTGCCACCTTTACAATGAACATATCCAGGTGCGTGTCAAGAACATGTTGAACACCCCGATTCCGGCCAACAAAGTGGTTGTACACGCTGTGTTCACCAATGGTGGAACCTCTTCTGAGATTACTCATACGATTTCTGAGATTTTCGATTCAGAAGAAATTAAGGATGTGGAATTCACCAATACGTTTGATTTCAGCGCTCCTACTGCTGATAAATCATTCACCTACAGGATTTTCACCACAATGAACAACGAGGAAGTGGTTTATACGGATAACGATACCATTTCTGGTTCGTTCACTTCCACACGTACTGCCGCTATGCCTGACAGCATTGTCTATACGGGTTCCTATACAGAGCCGTATACTATCTTGGCTCTCAGCGACCGTCCGACTAACGTGAACCAATATATGTTCTATTCGGATCCTGAGACTCAGTCTTTGGTATATACGACATCTACCAGCAACAATCCTCAGACTCTCTTCTATACCACCAATCCGTTGTATGACACGGTGGTGTATTGGGTGGTGGCCAACACCAAGGGCAATAACTGTTTGACCAAACCGTTCAAGGTGACGGTCAACGTTTTCCATCCTCAATATGACTTGAGTACTGACGAACTGATTTATCCGGTGTCGTATCAGTGCGCTAATTCTTTGAACCCGAATCTCCGTGTGAGTGTTACCAACCAAGATACCACTTCCACTTCTGTGGTTCCGGCCGGCACGTTCAAGCTGAACGCTCGCTTCACCGGTTCCACTAATGTGACGGGCAACCATGTGATTTCCACTCCGCTTTCATCTTTGATTCAGGATACGATTACATTCGCTAATGGTATGGAGTTGGGATCAGCTACTCAGAACCGCATTTATCAATACGAGATTTACACCACACCGGAGGAAGCCACGATGCCGGTCTACACGCTCAACGATACCATTAGAGGACCCATGTACGTGCCAGCACTTCCTGTCGCACCGCAGTCGTTGACTTATACGGTGAATTATGGCGAAACGAAGACGGTCACGCCCAGCAGTTCCGCATTGAACCATTACTATTTCTATGAGAATTTTGAAAGCGACCAAGCTTTGGCAGAAGGCAACTTCTTCGTCACGGATCCGATTTATGATACGACAGTCTATTATTACAGCGGCCGTATCGAATCAGACGGCTTCCATGCCGATGTCGTTGCCGGTGATGGTACGACGAACAACCAGAATACACCGTTCAACCTGGGTAATGGTCACTCCTATTCCAAGATTCTCTATAACAAGGAAGATATGAATGGTGCGGAAGGCCGTATTGACAGCATCTACTTCCAAGTTTACTCTGGTGACAACAATGGTGTGGCTTTCCCGATGAAGTTCTGGTTGAAGAACACGGAAGATGCCCAGTCTATCGCTCCCACCTCCACGGTCCAGGTCAACTGGCTGGCGGAAACAGCGGATGCCGTCTTGGTGTTCGATGGCGAAATCGCTTTGGATCATGCCGGTTGGATCGGATTCCCGGTGAACGGCGGCTTTGACTACGAAGGCGAAGGTCTCTTCCTGTATGCAGAGCATAATTGCGGCGACCAAGCTTGTACTAAGACATATGGTATCAGCCCTGTTCCGAAATTCTCAAGCACCTCTATGGGTAGCAACCACAAGACGTTGGTCAAGGCTAGTAATACCGAAGTGACCACCCAAACGGGATTCTCCCGCGCATCCCACCGTGTGAACACGAAGTTCAAGATGAACTACACGTGTGAGTCACCGCGTTCATCTATCACCATCTACGCGACAGTGCCTCAGCATGATGTGGGTGTCGTGGACATCATTGCTCCGGTGACCCAAAGCAACAGCTTCACCAACAATGAAGAGGTGACCGTCACTGTGAAGAACTTTGGTACCCAAGCTGCTTCCAACTTCCCGGTTTCCTATAAACTGGCGAACAACGAGCCCACCACTCAGAACTATAGTGGTACGTTGGCACCAGGAGCTTCTGCAACGATGACCTTCAATACGAATTGCGACCTGACGAGTGTCTATATGCCGACACCTTTCAGAGCGTTCACAGGTCTGACCTCCGACACGTATCATCCGAATGACACCACGTTGATTTGGTTGAGCTCGGAAGATCCTTGTCCGTCTCGCCCGCTCTCCAGCAACCAAGGCGTACATATCACGAATGTCTCCTTCGCAGCTCTCAACAATGGAGAAGGTCAGCCTTATACGAACCATCCTGTTGAACCCGGCAATGGCATGTATTCTGACTTCACTCAGAGCGTTGCTCCTGTTGAGGTGATTCTGGGTCAAGAATACTCCATGTCCATCACGCACGCGTTCACGGGCACGACCACTAAAGCGGTTTACAAACATGTCTGGATTGACTACAACCGTAACGGTGAATTTGATAATGATGAAATGATCTTCTCTACCACAGCCATTCCGGCAGGTGAAGCTAATGCCACCACCTCTACGTATGTGAATATTCCTACAGATGCACAAATCGGTTTGACCCGCATGCGTGTGCTGTGTACCTCCAACAACCAGACGGATCCTTGCGAATTCTACAACGCCGAAGGTGAAACGGAGGATTACACGGTGAAGCTCAGCACCCCGATGCAGATAGACTTGGGTATTCCGTCTATCCTTCACCCTGTGGGCGACATCTGTGCGGACGACCATGCGAAGATTCGTGTGAACATTCGTAACTATGGTACAGAGACGCAGACCTTGAGTCCAAGCAATACGGCTACGTTGACCGCAACGGTGACAGGCGCCGTACAGGCTACATACACACAAGTGGTGGATGAAGGTACTCTTACTCCGAATAATGAGATGACCGTAGTAATTCCTAATGTGGACTTCAGTGCGGAAGGTAATTACACCGTCCAAATCGCTTTGACCTACGATAACGACCAATATATGACCAACAATACCAGAAAGAGCGATGCAGTGGTGGCCACCACGGTGGTGTCCCAGCTGCCGTTCTCGGATACCTTCCTCCCGCAAGGTACCGATCCGAGCAACCCGCAACTTGGCGAAGAGTGGGAAGTGACGGGCGATCATATTAACAGTTATCAATGGAAAGAAACGGTGGGCGCTTCTGCCAACAGTGGTCTCTCCACTCCTGGCGGTCCTGCACATGACCATACCTATGCCGGCACATTCCAAGAGGAAGCTGGTGGTTATATCAGCGTAGCCGGTGTCAATGGCCAAAGCCATAAGAACTGGTACACCGCTGTTACCAGCCATTGTATCAACATGCACTACAATGGTATCTACCCTGCTGAACTCTATTTCTACAAATATTTCACAGGTGCAAATAATGCGGACTTCAAGATGAGTGTGGAGGTTGGTTCCGGTGAATTCTACCAGACCATTGATACGCTCACGAAAGCTGATGGCGGTCAGGTCGGCAACAACGACCTTTGGAAACAGCATCTCATTGTCATGCATTCTGTTGATGAGGTCGCTCGTCTCAGATTTAAAGTCACTAATCAGGTCAACAGAATCGATCCCAGTATCGATGACATCAACTTGATCGTTGGTCAGCCTGACATGGCTATGAGCCGTATTGTCTATCCTGCCAACCCGGATGATGGATGTCTGCCCGTTAACAGCGTGGTCGTTCCTGTGATTGAACTCTACAACAACGGTAATTCCGCAGTGGAGGATTTCTATGTTCACTTTGCTGTCGGTACAGGTAATGATATTGATACGGTGACGGAGTACGTGGTTTACCATCTGGATGCTGGTGACACCATGCAATACACCAGTACCCATGAATTTGTGGTCACCAACCTGACCAGCAGATGGGAGGTGAAAGCCACCGTGATCATTCCTAACGACAAGGATGCTTATAACAACACCAAACGTTCAATCTCTTGTACGGATGTAGGTATCGACGACTACGAGGAGGTGGATAACGTCTATCTCGGTCAGAATGAGCCCAACCCAGCAGTCACGACCACTCGTATTCCTTACTCACTCCCCGAGGCTGGCAAAGCTACCTTCGAAATTGTCACAACCTCCGGTCAAGTGATTTACACGACGACACAAGAGGCTGAGCAAGGCGTTAATTACCTTGAAGTGAACACCTCTAATCTCGCAGTGGGTGTCTATTATTACACCATGCGTTATAAAGATACAGTAATAACCAAGAAGATGGTTGTTGAGAAATAGCCCTCTTCTTAACAAAAGAAGCTATCCCGATGGATAGCTTTCTTTTTCTTGAGCATGATGAAAAGAACGTTGATAGCAGCAGTATGCCTCGTGGTCATTGCCTCCACGTGTGTCCGCGCGCAATATTCAGGTGCTGAAGTGGCCTCAGGTCCGAAGATGCCTGTGCGCACGGGTGCGGCATGCATGGAGAAGTATCTCCCCATGCTGACTGGCAAGCGTGTGGCGTTGTGCGGAAACCAGACCTCCGTGGTCGGGAAAACGCATCTGGTGGATACATTGCTGGCTCGCGATGTGCAGTTGGTGAAGCTCTTCTGCCCTGAACACGGCTTCCGTGGCCAGGCGGAGGCAGGCGCGACGATTGCCTCGGGCAAGGACGCGCTCACGGGATTGCCCGTTGTCTCCTTATACGGCAAAAACAAGAAACCTACCGCCGAACAGCTGAAAGACATTGATATCCTGCTCTTCGACCTGCAGGATGTGGGCTGCCGCTTCTACACCTACATCTCCACATTGCATTACGTGATGGAGGCTGCCGCCGAGAACCATGTGAAGGTTATCGTGCTCGACCGCCCGAATCCCAATGGTTTTTATGTGGACGGCCCCGTCCTGAAACCGCAGTTCAAGTCCTTCGTGGGAATGCATGCCGTTCCTGTTGTTTACGGCATGACGATAGGGGAATATGCCCGGATGATCAACGGAGAAAAGTGGCTCGACAATGGATTGCAGTGCGATCTGACAGTGATACCCTTGGAGCATTATACCCACCAGACTCGCTATGCATTGCCGGTGGCACCCTCCCCAAATCTGCAGACTGCCGAGTCCATATACCTCTATCCATCGCTCTGCTTCTTTGAAGGCACGAATATCAGCGTGGGCCGTGGTACAGACCAGCCTTTCGAGATGTACGGGGCGCCGTTGATGCAGACAGGAGATTATAAATTCACACCCCATGCTATCCCCGGGGTGTCGGAAAACCCGCCGCACAAGAATCAGGAATGCCGCGGCTTTTTCCTTCATGAAGAAGCAAAGAAATTGATGAATAACCCTACACTGTTGAATCTTTCCTACTTGATGACCGCTTATCAGCATTATGGCGACAAGGAGCATTTCTTTATCAATGCCAATTTCTTCGACAAACTGGCGGGTACCGACCAATTGCGCAAACAGATTGTCGCGGGATTGTCGGAAAAGGAGATTCGCGATTCATGGCAGGAGGATTTGGAGAAGTTCAAGGTAGTGAGGGAGAGGTATTTGTTGTATGAGGAGTAAGGGCTTAGGAACTTAGAAGTTTAGAAGGGTGTAAAGTAATGGGAATGAGTTGGTTATGGTGAGCTTGACTTTTTTTTGAAAAAAATGCAGAATGGATGTAACAAAATGCAGATTTTGTGCGACATATATAATAGAAAGGAAGATTTTTTTGAAGTGATAAAGTGTTAAAATAATAAGAATATGAAGAAAATTGTAATGACCATGTTGTTGATGAGTGTGATGCTCATCGGTTTCTCGCAGAGACAAGTTCCTGTGAGTAAGTATGTTGTCTCGCAAGACTTGACGGAAAAGCTTACGTCTGCGCGAGTGGAACAGATGCGAACTGAAGACCCTGCCGGACTGATACGTATGAACTACACCCTGACCAATGCAGCGGTGGTGGTTTCGAAGTTATGGGATGGCATTTTCCAGCAAATGGGCACCCTGGATCAATATTTGCCGAGTGGCCAATCTTATGCGGAAGAAAGCATTATTCAAAAGGGTTACGTAGATAACTATGTGTGGAATCTGCCTCAAGATGACTATCGTTACAACGTTTATAAATTGCGTCGTAACGGATGGTATGTGGTTGTGTTGCCGAAGACCGTTCTCGAACAACGTGTTCAGGCTCAGTTAAATTTGTATTCGTTTTAAGGAAAATTCGCAGTTATGAAAAAGATATTATTATCCCTTTTCGTCATTTTAGCGGGCTTGACCGCTTTGCAGGCTCAGATCATCACCTTGGGTGTGAGCACTGAGACCTCGGTCACGGGATGCTCCGTCTCCATCTATGACAACGGTGGGCTGAATGGAAACTATAGTGCCAATATGGATAACTTTGTGACCATCTGTTCCAGTGATCCGAACAATCATGCCGTCAGAGTGAATTTGGACTTGGCATCATTTGATGTGGACTGCTCAGACACTTTGTTCATTTACGACGGCGAGTCTATCAACTCTCCTTTGTTGGTGGCCCTGACCAACTGCATCACGGACTCCGTCACTTCCCCGACGCTGTCCTATGCGGCAACGGTTTACAATACCACCGGTTGTTTGACTGTCCGTTTTGTGACGGATGGCTCAGACGAGGGTGCTGGCTTCGCGCTCACCACCGACTGTGTGCGTCCTTGTCAGCGTATCAACGTGACGTTGGACTCTGTCGCTTCCAACAAATTCCCTCATCTGGAGGCAGACGGTTATCTGTACTTGGATGTTTGCCCGTACGATACGATTCACTTAGTGGCTCGTGGTGAGTATGTGGACAACGACTATAGCTATCATCAATCAGATCCTACGAGCACGTTCCATTGGGATATGAGCTGGGAGGCGATTGACACTTTGGGCGGTAATGAAATTGATTACCTGTTCCCGGCAGGTCGTGGTTACGATGTCGCCATCTCCATCTCCGACAGCGCGGGTTGCGAATCCTATATTCCTTACACATTCCGTGTGAGAACCTCTTCCAACCCGATTCGTAAAGTGTTGGATTTCCCTGAAGTTTGCGCTGGTACCGAAGTGGAACTGCAAGTGGGTTACGACTTCATCTCTGCTTTGCAGGTGGATACCGTGGGTAGCGAACAGCTGACCGCTCTTTCCGTGGCCGACACCATCTTCCTTCCTGATGGACAGAACTGCGGTAATGGATGCTCTTATGTCTCCCCTGTGACGTTCACCAGCTTCTCCCCGGCGGCTACCATCCAGTCTGCGAATGACATTCTTTTCGTCAGAATTAATATGGAACACTCTTTCATCGGTGATATTTGGATTCGACTCACTTGTCCTAACCAACAGTATGTCTCCATCTTGAAGAAAATGTCTGGCGGTTCTTCCTCATGTTCCGGTAACATCCCTCAATCTGAATGGGGTTGGAACGGTTCAGGCTCCGGTGGCGCTTATCTGGGTGCAGCTAATGACGATACAGGCGGTGGTTGCGATCCTACACCAATGGGACAATGTTGGAACTATTGTTGGTCTAATGCTACCAACCAAGGATATACCTATTCGAGTAACTATTACGTCTATTCCAATTCAACCAGTATGCAACCCATCGACTCATCCAATATGGCTGCCATGACCAATATTTATCACCCTGATGGTTCCTTTGAGAATCTGATTGGCTGCCCGATGAATGGTACGTGGAGTATTGAGGTGATGGATGGTTACTCTATCGATAATGGCTATCTGTGTGGTTGGGAAATTGCTCTTGATCCCGCATTGCTTCCTCAAGACTGGTCCTATAAGGTGTTGGTTGACAGTGCATGGGTGGTCGGTCCTGGTGCCGATGGTCCTACAGTGGTCCCCGACAGTGCTGGTGTGATTGAATATACTATCTATATCGAGGATGAATTGGGTTGTATTTACGACACCATCAACCACATGGAAGTTGTGGGACATCCGGAGCCTGATTTGGGCGAGGACTATAACATCTGCTACGGTGACATCACCGTCCTGAATCCTCACTATACTCAAGGTGGTGCGGAAGGACAGACCACGCAATACCGTTGGAACACGGGTGATGACACTGAAACCATCGAAGTGCTTACCGCAGGTGATTATTTCGTGAATATCGTGACAACCAGTCAGTCTGGCTTGAGTTGTGAAGGCTCGGACACCATCCATATCGATATGTATGAGAAACCTATCTTCGATATTGATGTGCCGGATTTGACGGGCTGCGCTCCGTTGAACATCCGCATCGATAACCACTCCACTCCGGAAGGCGGACAGTATGAATGGTATATCTTGGACTTCGATGAAGCAGGAAACTCCCGTATGGCGTATAGCTCCACTCAAGAATCCCCGGTATTCCAACTCAACGATCCCGGCACCTATTCCATCATTGTCAAAGTGACTTCTCCCGATGGTTGTAAAGACTCATTGTCGATGTGGAATGCTATTTCCGTGAATCCGCAGCCTATTGCCGAGTTTGAGGCTGATCCTGCAATCTCCATGTTGAGTGAGAACGGTGGTGTGGTCAACTTCATCAACTATGCGAACGAATCTATGGTCTCGGGTGGCAATGGTAGCTTCTACTGGGATTTCGATGATGGCACAATTGATTCCACAACCTTTGCCGGACCGCACACGTTCACCAGTTGGGGCGACTACAACGTCACCTTGCATGTGCAGAGCAACTCCGGATGTAGCAGCGAGATTACGCACACTGTGGTCATTGAGCAGGATCTGGTCTTCCCGAATGTCATCACGCCTAATGGCGACGGTATCAACGATGTGTTCGCTATCGAAAATCTCAATACGAACATCAATCCTGAAGATCCCGATGGCTACCGCAATAACCGTCTGATGGTTTATGACCGCTGGGGCAAGAAAGTGTATGATGCCAAGAACTATGACACTTACGCCAACAACGGCACAATCTATCCCGGTAATCAGGTCTTCGATGCTTCAGGCCTCCAGGACGGTGTCTATTACTACTCTTTCCATTATAAAGGAAAAGCCAAAACAATTACTTTCAACGGTTCCATTACCGTGTTGAGGTAAGAAATAAGTTAATGATTTATCAAAAAAGAAACGGAGACGCTGGTTGCAGGGTCTCCGTTTTTTTTAGGGTCGAGGGTCAAGTTTCAAGTTTCAAGTCACACATCACACGTCTAATTGTTCCCAATCAAAAAATGTAACCGGTTGAAAACGTTGGCTTCGGAGGTGCCGCCGTCGAAGTCGAGGAAAAGGAGGTTGACATCGGGGTAGAGCTTTCGCATCTTCTTTTCAATGCCTTTGGAGATGATGTGATTGGAGATGCAGGCAAAGGGCTGCAAGCTGATGATGTTCTTCACGCCTTCTTCCGCCAGGGAGGACATCTCAGCAGGGATGAGCCAGCCTTCGCCGAAATTGGCTGCCATATTGATGATACGGGAGGCTAATTTCGCTTCGTGGAACATGTCAGCGAACGGTCGGTAGTAGGGGAAGGCCTCGCAGGCTTTGTCGTAGGATTGGGCGTAGCGGTAGATGATTTTATAGACAGCATCTGTGAGGAAGAGCGGCAAATCCACGGGCTTGATGTGGTTCTCCTTATTGATGTGGCGGTTCACGAAGCTGTTGATGAAGAAGTTGTAGATGGACGGTGCCACCACTTCCACGCCTTGGTCGGCGAGCCATTCCAGCACGTTCAGATGGCCAAAGGAGTTGTACTTGATATAAATTTCGCCCACCACGCCAACACGCTGCAATTCTTTGTCGGTGACGATGTTGTCTTTGAACTCTTCAGCGGCCTGTTGAAGCAGTCTCTTCATGCCTCGGTAGTCGCGCTGCTCGATGAGCGGCAGACAGAGGTCTATGTATTTCAGGTGGAGCTGTTTGGCGATGCCGGGTTGCTTTTCACGCGGCCGCGCTGCGTAGTAGATGCGCGACAGACAGTCAGCATACAGCATTCCGCACAGAGAAGGCAGTGCCAGACTCTTGGTGTCGAGATGGAATCCGGGCTGCTCGTTGGCGAGCGTTTTGCCCAACGCCAAAGACAGCACAGGTATATTCTCAAATCCGGCCGCGACTAACGCCTTTTTGATCAGCATGATGTAGTTGGTGGCACGGCATTGTCCTCCTGTTTGGGTGATGATGACAGCCGTCTCGTCCAGCGGGTACTGTCCGCTACGCAGAGCCTTGAGCAGGCTGCCCACCACGATGGTGGCGGGGTAGCACACCTCGTTGTTGACGTATTGCAGCCCTAATTCCACGCATTCGCGGTCGCCGATCGGCAGGTTGATCATGTTGTAGCCTGCCATCTTGATTACCGTGGGGACGAATTCGGAGTAACCGCCCGCAAAATAAGGCGCTAAAATCGTGCGTCTTCGGTCGGCCTCGACAAAAGGTGGGGTAGTGACAAACGGCTTGTCAATTTTTGCCTGATGGCTGAATTTCAGGCTCTCCACCATGGAGCGCACGCGCAGGTGCAGCGAGCCGATATTGTTGACGTCATCGACCTTCAGCAGGGTGAAACTCTTGCCTTTTCGGTCGAGGATATCGTGGGTCTCATCGATAATGAAGGCATCCGGACCGCAGCCGAAAGAGGTAATCATCATGAAATGGACGTTGTCGGGGGAGTTGGCCACATAGTGCGCAGCCTTGAAGATGCGGTTCGGATAGGTCCATTGGGTCACGGACATCAGTTCCCGGTAGACTGCCACATCTTCCTCACCTGCAATGAATTCCGTGACCACATCGATGCCCATGTCGGCGATGCAGTCGGATATCTTATGCTGAATAAGCGGGTCGGAGTGGTAGGGGCGTCCTGCCAATACCACGACCATACGGCCCTCTTTCTTGGCTTTGGACACAATTTCCATGGCCTCCACATGCAACTCTTCGAGATACTCTTTTTGGGCGATGATGGCCGCATCAATAGCGTGGTCGGCCTCCTTTTTGTTGATACCCAATGTTTTGAGATATTGACGGCAGCTGTGACGAAGGTAATCTTCGTTGTTCATGGAGATGATGGGCGCGTCGGTGGGGATGCCGAAACGCTCCTCCGTGTCGATGGCGTTGCGCACCACATCGGAGTAGCCGGCCACGATGGGGCAGTTGTAGCTGTTGCGCGCCTGATTGTCCGCGGGAGCTTCCATGACGATGAACGGATAGAAGATGCGATCGACCCCCTGCCGCGCCAGGTCAAAGACATGGCCGTGCATCAGCTTGGCGGGGAAGCAGATGTTCTCGGACATCACCGTGTGGATGCCCTTTTCATACTGCTTGTTGGTGGAGGGGGAGGAGAGGATCGTGCGGATGCCGCAGGTGCGGAAGAGCGTGTGCCAGAAAGGATACAGCTCGAACATGCCGAGCGCACGGGGAATGCCGATGACCGGCTTGCCGTTGCTTTCGCTCAGCATAGGACGGCGGTAGAGCATTTTGAGGCGTCGGTGATGCTGGTTGAACCCTTTTTTCTGCACTTCGCTGTGATTGGAGTATATCTTTTCGCAGTTGTTGCCGGAATAGAAGGTCTGCCCGTTGGAGAAATGGTACTCTAAGACGGTGCAGTGGTTCGGGCAGCCGGTGCACATCTGCTGTTTGTTCTCGAATTGCTGGATGGCGAGTAGGTCGTCGAGGCTCATCACCTTGGTGACCTCCTGTTCGCGGGCGTAGAGGGCGCAGCCGTAAGCTCCCATTAGTTCGGGGATGTCGGCAAAGCGCACCTCCTGACCGGTGAGCAGCTCTAAAGCCCGCACCACCGCCAGGTTCTTGAAAGTGCCGCCTTGCACCACAATATGGTCGCCAAGCTCTTCGATTTTTCGTAATTTTAACACTTTAAACAGGCAGTTCTTGATGACGGAGTAGGCAAATCCGGCGGAGATGTCCTCGGCAGAGGTGCCTTCGCGCATGGCCTGTTTTACTTTGGAGTTCATGAAGACGGTGCAGCGCGTGCCCAAATCATAGGGATGTTTCGCTTCGCAGGCGATGCGTGCGAAATCGCCCACCTTGTAGCCTAACATCTTGGCAAACGTCTCGATGAACGAGCCGCAGCCGGAAGAACAGGCTTCGTTGATTTCCAAGCGTCTAATTGCTTGGTTTTCAACAAAGATGGCCTTCATGTCTTGACCACCAATGTCGAGGATGAAAGAGACCTCAGGAGAGACTTTTTTGGCTCCGAGGTAATGTGCCATCGTCTCCACTACGCCGTGATGCAGTCCGAAGGCGGTTTTTAACAGATTTTCACCGTAGCCGGTGACGGCGCTGTTGAGGATGTTCGGTTCGAAGTTATGTTCGCGGCAAGCTTTGGCGAAACGGTCGAGGGCTCCTCGGAATGCTTCGAAGCTGTTGCCGTTGTTGGAAGTGTAGTCGGAGAAAAGCATCCGTCCTTCGGTATCCAAGACCACGAATTTGGTGGTGGTGGAACCGGAGTCGATGCCGATAAAAACCTCGTTACTTTTTATTTCGTCCCAGTCCACGCGGGAGACGAAGAAGTTTTGTTTTTCCTCTTTCCACTGTTGGAACTGCTGCGGGGAGTCGAAAAGGGCGGGCAGACTGTTGGCGATGAGTCGCGATTCGTCGCCCATGGCCTGTTGCTGGATAGTGTTGAGGAAGTCGGTCATGCTCACGGGTTTCTTGCAGGCGGTGCGGGCCATGAGCGC
>Ga0310696_10005823_pt1 | contig 14771 bp, 12 predicted proteins | sample AusTroGonzalo_MG_4_FD_203885 | JGI IMG/M metagenome (GOLD analysis project Ga0310696, IMG submission 203885) | Bovine rumen microbial communities from tropical cattle in Woodstock, Queensland, Australia - Gonzalo_02 (v2) (version 2) | ecosystem: Host-associated > Mammals > Digestive system >...
CGCCCTCTACGACGCCATAGAGACGCTTGGCCCTGATCTGATACGCAAGGTGCATCCCGGCGCGAAGGACTGCTGCGCGAACGTGGACCTCTACTCCGGATTCGTCTACGACATGCTCAACATTCCGCAGGACATGTATACGCCTCTCTTCGCGGTCGGCCGCGTCGTGGGCTGGTGCGCGCACCGCATGGAGGAGTTGAACAATTCGGGGCCCATAATCCGGCCCGCCTACAAGCCGATCTACAAGGCCCGCCCGTACACGCCGATTTCGGCGCGCGGCTGACGCCTGGCGGCGGTCACGGGACTGGCTGGAGTATCCAGCGCTTGTTGAACCAGAACCACTGCTCGGGAGTCTTGCGGATCGCGGCGTCGAGGAGCGTGAAGGCCTCGTGCGTAAGCCGCCTGGCCTCTTCCTTCTTGTCGGGGGCCGACGCGTCGGGGCGAAGGGTGGCGAGATGGTCGAACTCGTGCTTGCCGTTGACGCGCCGCATGAGCGCAACGGCCAGAGGGGCGCCCGTCTGCACCGCGAAGAGCGCGCCGGCGTGGGAGACGTTCGCGACGCCGCCGAGGAAAGGGACCTGCACATCGCGCTGCGGCGAGCGGATGTCGGGAAGAATCGCGAAGACCTGTCCGGCGTGAATCCGCCTGATGATCTCGCGGAGCGTCGACGCCTGGCCGCGCTCCAGAACGTCTATTGATCCGTATAGCCTTTCCATCCAGGAGTTCACGTATGGGTTGCGCTGGCGGGCTGCTATCGCGAAGAGCGGCAGACCATGCGTGGCCATCGCCCATGCGGCCATGTACCAGTTGCCGGTGTGGGGCACCATTATGACAACGCCCCTGCCCTCGTCGACGAGCTCGCGGAGGCGTCCGGCGTATTCGTCGATGTCGGCCACGTGGGCATCGACCCATTTCCTGTCAAAGCGATGGGCGCGTATCATCTCCACGGCGGTCATGAGGATGTTCGCGAGAGAGCCGCGTCCCACGCGGGCGGCTTCCTTTTCCGACATTTCTGGGAATACGCCTCTGATGCGCTCTATGGTGCGCGCGCGCTTGACGCGCAGCACGTCAAACGCCAGCGCCGCCGCAACGCGCGCGAGGCAGCACGCCACGCGGTGCGGGAGCGCGTTCACCGCCGCGCATGCCGCGCGCAGAGCCGCATACTCGCACCTGTTCGCGAAGTCAGACTTTTTCTTCTTTGCCGCCACGCGTATATTTTACATGACGCGGGTTTATTCCGCAAGTGACAGAAAATTTTTGGGGCGCCGGTGACGATCCAGACACACGGCGAGCTGATCGTCCGCGAATCGACATAGGTGCATGCATCGTAGATTGCATGCAGCGGCTGAATTGTGATATACTATGAATCCTCTGACTGAATCAGATGAATCACAAGGAGAAATCATGACGACAGTTACCATACATGCGGAAGATGCATTCGCGACGGCGCTTCGCGAATATGCGGATCGTCTCGGCAAGAGCGTCAATCAGGCAGTGAAAGACCTGATTTCGCCAGTTCTCGGTCTGTGCAACGCCGACGCATCCGACCGCGTGAATCGGTGGAAGGCGGTTTATGGCTGCATTCCCAAGAAGGAAGCCGACGCCGTTCGCAATGCCATAGCCGCGCAGCATTCCATCGACGAGGAGATGTGGAGATGAAATGCCCGCTGTTGCTGGACGCAAATGCGATAATCTCACTCTTTGAAGGTTCCGATCCGGAGCTGGAGCGTGTGCTTTGCGGTACCGAGGAACTTGTCGTGCCGGTGGTGGCGTATGCCGAGGTCGTGGCAGGCACGGAATCGGGCACGAAACGTGCAAAGGCGACTATTGATGCACTTTCCTCGCTTATGTCCATGCCGAACACGAGGTTGCTGCCTGTCTCAGAGACGACGGTACGGTATTACTCAAAGACCTACAATCTGTTGAAGAAAAACGGTACGCCGATTCCGACGAATGACATCTGGATTGCCGCATCTACTTTGGAAGCAGGAGGTGTATTGTTTACACATGACAGGCATTTCCTCAAGATTCCGATGCTCGACACGATTGGTTTGGAGGATGAGTGATCTTGATATGCTATTGAGAACATCCTGAAAGACCAATCCTGAACTACGTCCTCAAAAGTTGTACGGACAACTCGGCCATATGCCGGAATATGTAGTATAATCAACGTCAAAAACATGCAGGATCCAGAGGCATATGCATGGTAGATTTTCGTCTAGAGGTATAAACAAGGAAACAGAAAAAATGACAGCAAGGGCAATCAAGGCCGTTTACGGCAAGGCGGCCGCAATCGCAATGGCGCTCGCGGCAGGCGCGGTTCTCATCGCCAACGCGGTGGAACGTATCTATTGGACGCTGGCGGTGACGTTTCTCGTCGTGATGACGTGTTCCGCATCGCCCGGGCCGGCGTCGCTGGTCGATATGCGTATCGGCACGGGGCGGGCGACGGGGAGCAACGTGCTCGGGCCATGCGTCCCGCACGGCTCCGTGCATCCGTCCCCCGATTCCGAATGGCCGTCGCCGCATGAAAAGCCGAAGGGCGTGCGACATGGTTTCGGAGCGCCGACGAGCGGATGGTGGCCGGGCGACAAGGTGATCGGCTTTTCCCAGCTGCACGCACAGGGCACGGGAGGAAAGCCAAGCTACGGAATATTCAGGTACGTGTTCGATCCGCAGGACATGGAGATTCTGGAGGCACGTCCCTATCTGCTGAAAGTCAGGCTGAAGCCGTCTGGGATGCTTGTCGACGTGTCGTCCACGGCGCATGGCGCGGTCTATCGCGTGCGCGGCGGCATCATCGATGCCGCCCTACCGGGCGATGGTAGGGCGGTTTCGACGAAACCGCCGCAAATGTCGCCCGTCGTCCTTCCCCTCGACACTCGCTGCAAGCTTGCGCAGGACGATTGTGTGAACGACAAGGGCGAGTTCACCGGCAACTGGAATCCGGCGCCGTACAGATGCTTTGCCTATCACGATGAGGATGCGGCGACGGGAATCCACCGCATTGCGGTTTCGTTCAAAAGCGAAGAGCAGGCCAAAGCATATTTCGACGCCGAAGTGAAGGGGAAATCGGTGGAGTCCATCGTGTCAGACGCCAAGCGCAAGTGGGACGCCGTGCTCTCGCGCATCACTATCAAAGGCGTGGATGACGCGGAGCGGCGACGCTTCTACTCGCAGCTCGCGCAGACGCTCATCCAGCCGCGCGACAGGACGGCGGACGGAATTGGATGGGACGACCACTACACGCTGTGGGACACGTGGCGTACCCTCTTCCCTCTGATGGCTATCGTAGATCCCAGATCCCTTGCGGAGAACGTCAATGCGTTTGCCGACCGGTACGAACGCAACGGAAGATGCGATTCGTGCTATACGCAAGGGAAGGACTATAAGGTCGGGCAAGGCGGTGATGAGGCGGACTGCATCATTGCAGATGCCTGGGCGAAGAAGATTCCGGGCGTGGACTGGCAGCGTGTCGTGCCGCTGCTAAAGAGCCGCTGGACTGGCCGCACGGCAGAATACCGCGACCGTGGATATGCGGTCGGCGGCTCGCGCGAAGGATACTGCGGGCGGTTCAAGTCCGGGTCTTCGACGATGTGCTTTGCGTATCAGGACTGGTGCTGTGCGGAGGTTCTGGACGGACTCGGCGAGTCGAAGCTGGCGGCGAAGTTCCGCGTGCGATCCGGCAACTGGACGAACGTCTGGGATTCCTCGGCGGTTGACGAGAAGAGCGGATTCAGGGGCTTCGCCCGCGCAAGGCGCGCGGACGGCACATTCACCGCCACGCCGCCGCGCGAGGGGTTCAACACCGACTTCTACGAGGCGAACTGCTGGGAGTACTCCTTTTTTGTTCCGCACGACATGACAAGCCTCATTGCCAAGTGCGGCGGAAGAGACTCCTTCCGCGAGCGACTCCGCTACGCGCTGGAGAACCGCATTGTCGATTTCGGCAACGAGCCGAGCTTCCATATCCCGTGGCTATTCGCCTACGTCGGACGCGGCGACCTTGTCGCGAAGTGGGCCGGCGCCGTGGCGGAGCTTTTCGGCGGCGACGAGCTTCCTGGGGACAACGACTCTGGCGCAATGAGTTCGCTCTACGTATTCCTCAAGCTTGGCTTCTTCCCGATTGCGGGACAGGACATCTACATCATGCACGGAAGCGCGTATCAGGAGGTCAGTATCGCGCTCGACGGCGGAAAGACGTTTGTGATCCGTTCGGTCGGAAGTGGCGGCGTCAAATCGGTAACGCTCAATGGCGTCCCACACGACCCTCTCTTCCTGCACCATGGCGAAATCATGTCCGGCGGTGAGCTTTTGTTCGTCCGTGGAAACTGAGCAGAATTTCAACATTTCCGAATTTTAACTTTTCCCCTTGCGCCGCACGGCCTGTTATGGGATAATAGACGTGAACTTCTTCAACAAGTCAGGAGCATAAAATGAAAAAAAGCAACAAAGGTTTCACACTCGTCGAGCTGCTCGTCGTGATTGGCATTCTGGGCATTCTCATGGGTGCCTTGTTCCCGGCCATCACTGCTGCGATGCTCAATGCGAACACTGCGGCATGCGCCATGCGCGGACGCAACCTCTACGTGGGCATCGTCGGCGCCAACACGGAGCGCGAGGGCGCAGGTCTCGGCAACGTCTGGCCGCGTGCCGGCGGCAAGGAAGACGGCGCCGACCAGGAGGATATCGCCTCCAAGACGTTCGGTACCTCGACCGAATACTTCCGCGAACTTTTCGACCTCGACCATTTCGGCAAGGAGAACTGGGCGCCCTACCTCAGCGGCGTGGACATCGGCGTTCTCTCCGGCTCCGGCGTGCCTGGCATGACTGGTTCCACGCTTGAGGACAAGAACGTGTCGTGGACGATCGCCGCGAACGTCCAGGACGAAATGGAGGACGTTGTTCCCGTTCTCTTCACCCGCAATGTTTCGAAGGATCAGCTCAAGACGGACGAGTATGATGGCCAGTCCACCACCGAGGTCAAGGTCGGCAAGGCCAATGGCGCCGCATACGACACTCCGTTCTCGAACAAGGCGTGGGTTCTCGTCCGCAAGGGCGGCGCATCGCAGGTCATCAAGGCGAAGTATTCGCGCCTGAACGTGATCTACAACCGCCAGAGCTTCAAGATTCCCGAGACGGACAACAAGTTCCAGTATATCGAACCCAAGTGATGCATAGCGCTTGTTCGTACAGGTTGCAATAGACTTGGCACTCGACAGGCCGTTCACCTACAAGGTGCCGGCCGGAATATCGGAGAAGCTGCGCGTCGGCCAGCTTCTCCGCGTTCCTTTTTCAGGACGTCTGGCCAGAGGCTTCGCGCTCGCACTCTGCGAGAAGCCGCCGCCCCTGCCGTCCGCCAGGCAGGCAAACGGCGGCGGTGCCGACATGCTTCCCGGATTCTTCGCGCCCCCGGCGCCGGCCGACGACCGCTTCAAGCCGGTGTTCTCCATTGAAGACGACGTGCCGTTCTTCTCGCCGGCCATGCTGCGGCTCGTGAAGTGGATTTCAGACTACACCGCATCGCCGATTGAGACTTGTCTGAGGGCTGCCGTTCCCGCCGCGGTTCTGAAACCTTCGGCCAAGCCCAGAGAACTGCTTTTCGTGGAGCCTGTGAAGGGGGAGCACGCTCCGCTCACGGATAGGCAGGCCAGGCTCTACGAGGATCTTGTGCGCGTCGGCGGCGGCTGGATGAGACAGGTCGTGGAGGAGTTCAAGACGACTCCCGGCACGCTTCGCGTGCTCGCCGAACGCGGCGCCGTGACGATAGCGCCCAAGGCTTCGCGGCGCGACCCCCTCGCCGGGCGCCGCGTTCTCCCCACGAAGCCTCTTCCGCTCAATCCGCTCCAGTCCGCCGCGCTCAAGACGATACTCGCGCCTTTTGAATCACCCCAGAACTCTCAATCCCCAACCCCCAATTCTCAATTCTCAATTCTCAATTCTCAATCCCCGAAGCCCATCCTGCTCCACGGAGTGACGGGCAGCGGCAAGACGGAGATATACCTGCAGGCCATCGCGCGGATGCTTGAGATGGGACGCGGCGCAATAGTGCTCGTGCCGGAGATATCGCTCACTCCGCAGACGGTCCGCCGCTTTGCGGGGCGCTTCGGGCAGAAGGTCGCGGTGCTGCATTCCGCGCTCTCAGACGGCGAGCGCTACGACGAGTGGCACCGCATACGCACCGGGGAGGCGCGCGTGGTGGTTGGGCCGCGCAGCGCGGTGTTCGCGCCCGTCAAGGATCTTGGCCTCGTGGTCGTGGACGAGGAGCACGACTCGTCCTACAAGCAGGACGAGACGCCTCGCTACAACGCGCGCGACGTGGCCGTGATGCGCGCCAGGCTCGAAGGCGCGCGCGTTGTTCTGGGGAGCGCCACGCCGTCGCTGGAGTCATGGCTCAACGTCAAGCGCGGCAAGTTCGCCATCGCCTCAATCCCCGCCCGCGTCGCCGGGCGCGCTCTGCCCGCCGTGCATGTCGTCGACATGGAGGACGAACAGGCGCGCACCGGACGTCTCCCGATATACTCCGACGCTCTGGCCGAAGCCGTCCGCTCCCGCCTCGCACGGGGCGAGCAGACAATCCTCTTCCTCAACCGGCGCGGATTCTCCCGCGTGCTCCGCTGCGAATCGTGCGGCTGGATCGCCACTTGCCCCAGGTGCCTCGGCCGCGACTCGGACGACGACGGCCCCGAAGGACTTCCCTACACCTGGCACAAGGCCGACGACTGCCTCCGATGCCACATCTGCGGCGCATGGGAACACACCCCCCGCGAGTGCCCCGAATGCCATTCCCAGGAACTCTCCTTCCGCGGCATAGGCACCCAGCGCGCCGAAGAGGCACTGAAACGCCTATTCCCCTCGGCGCGCATATTGCGCATGGACGCCGACTCCACCTCGCGCAAGTTCTCCCACGACGACCTTCTCTCCGCCTTTCTCGCCGGCAAGGCGGACGTTCTCCTTGGCACGCAGATGATAGCGAAAGGGCTCGACTTCCCCAACGTCACGCTCGTCGGCGTGTTGAATGCCGACTCATCCTTGAACATGCCGGACTTCCGCGCCTCCGAACGCACTTTCCAGCTTCTTGCCCAGGTCTCGGGGCGCGCCGGCCGCGCCGACAAGCCGGGCGAAGTCTACATCCAGACCTTCTCCCCCGGTGTCGCCGCAGTCAAGACGGCCGCCGCCGCCGACTACGAATCGTTCGCCTCCGGCGAACTTGCCGTGCGAAAGGACGGCTACTACCCGCCATACTGCCATCTAGCCTCGCTGGTGTTCCGGGCGAAGGACGAGATTCTCCCCTCGAAATGGGCGGAGCTGTACTCCAAATCCCTCTCCTCTTACGCCGCCAAGTTCAATGCCCTCGGGAAGGGGCGCTTCGTTGTCTCCGACGCAATACCATCCGCCCTCGCCAAGGCCGAAGGCTGGTACCGCTGGCAGCTTGTGCTGCGCGCCCCCGCCGCCGCCGACATTTCCGCCGCCGTGAAGTGGATACGCTCCGCGCGTCCCGCGCCTGAAGGACTGCGTATTTCATTCGACGTAGACGCCGTGAACCTCATGTGAAGCGCGGTTGACGATCTTAATCCAAACACGAATCAGAAAAACAAGGAACGAAAATGGAAAAGAAATTCGAGAATCTGCTGCTTGACGGCAAGGTTGTTGACATCGTCGTGGAGAACGGCCTTATAAAGTCAATCCTCAATTCCCAATCCTCAATTCCCAATTCTCAATTCTCAATTCTCAATTCTCAATTTCCCTTGCCTCGCCCTGTAGTGCCCGCCTTCTACAATGGCCACACGCATCTGGCGATGGACCTTCTACGCGGCTTCGCCGACGATCTTGAGCTGATGCCCTGGCTCCAGGAGCACATCTGGCCGGCGGAGGCGCATCTCTCCGACGACATCGTCTATCATGGAACTCGCCTTGCGATTCTGGAGATGATACGCTCGGGCTCTGTCTTCGCAAACGACATGTACTGGCACGCGCCGGCTGTGGCCCGCGCCGCCGAGGAGATGGGCATAAGATGCGCAGTTTCGATGCAGACCATCGAGACTGGGGGGCCGGGGCGCAACGACCCGAAGAACATCGCGGCGAACAAGGCTCTCGAAGGGCTTCCGCGCACTGCCGCCTCTCGCGTATTCGCGACGCTCGCTCCGCACGCCATCTACACCGTCTGCGGAGACACCCTCAAGTCCATAGCCGACCGCGCGCGCGCCGAGGACACGTTCATCCACGTCCATGTCGCCGAGACGCGCTTCGAGGTGGAGACTTGCCGCAGGGAACATGGCGGTCTCACGCCCGTCGCCTACCTGAACGGGCTTGGACTGCTGGGCCCAAAGACGATCATGGCCCATTGCGTGCATCTCACTGACGACGACGTAAAGATCATTGCCGACACCGGCGCCGTGATCGTAGAGAACCAGCAGTCGAACATGAAGCTCGTCTCCGGGCTCTTCCCGTACAGGCGCACGGAGAGCTGCCGCGTCATACTCGGCACGGACGGCGCCTCCTCCAACAATTCTCTTTCGATGTTCGCGGAGATGAAGGCGGCCGCGCTCTGCGCCAAGATAGAGTCCGGAGACCCCACGTGCGCTCCTGCAGCGGAGGTGCATTGGCGCGCCACGCGTGGAGGCGCCGAGGCGTTCGGGCTGGATGCCGGCGAGATGCGCGAGGGGGCGGCGGCGGATTTCCTGATCCTCGATCCCGACGCCGTGCCGCTAGTCCCCGGGTTCAACTGCGTGAGCGACCTCGTCTATGCGGCCGATCCTTCGTGCATAGACACCGTGGTGTGCGCGGGCAGAGTCCTCATGGAGGACGGCGTCGTGCCGGGAGAGAAGGAAATCATCTCCTCGGCGCGTGAGGCCGCGGCGAAGCTGAAGGGCTGACGGCGGCCGTCAGAGCGCGATGCGCAGGGTCGACTCGCGCGCGGGGCCTATCGAGAGGATGCCCAGCTTGGCGCCGGACAGCTCCACCAGGCGGTCAACGTACGCCTTCGCCTTGGGGGGGAGATCCTCCAGGCGGGTGATGTTGGAGGTCTCGCACATCCAGCCGTCCATCTCCTCGTAGACGGGCTTCACGCGGGCGAGCTCGTCGGCTGAGGTCGGCATATAGTCTATCGTCCGTCCGTCAAGCTCGTATGCGGTACAGATCTTGATCTTGGGCAGGACGTCCATCACGTCGAGCTTCGTGAGCGCCCAGAAGTCGACGCCGTTCACCTGCTGGGCGTAGCGGGCCACCACGGCGTCGAACCAGCCGGTGCGGCGGGGGCGCTTTGTGACGGCGCCGAACTCGTGTCCGCGTTCGGCCAGGATCTTGCCGTCCGGGTCCTGCTTGTCGACGGCGTTGTAGAGTTCCGTGGGGAAGGGGCCTTCGCCGACGCGCGTGGTGTAGGCCTTGATCACGCCCACGACGCAGTCGATGTCGCGCGGGGAGAGCCCGGAGCCGATGCATGCGCCGCCGGAAGTGGGGCTGGAGGATGTGACGAAGGGATATGTGCCGAAGTCGATGTCGAGCATCGTTCCCTGCGCGCCTTCCAGCAGAATGGACTTGCCCTCGGCCTTGGCGCGGTGGAGCATGGGGATGGTGTCTTTGATGTAGGGGGCGAGCTTTTCGGCGGCGGTCTTGTAGATGGCCACAATCTCGTCGGCGTCCAGCTGGTAGTCCTTCACGGTGCAGCCGGGGACGTCCAGCGTGTCGCCGGGGTCTATGCGTTCGGACTTGAGTATGCGGAGCCTGGCATTCGCCTCGGTCACCTGGTCGCGCACTTTGTCGAGGAAGTTCGCGGCGAGCATGTCGCCGCACCTGAGGCCGGTGCGGGAGACCTTTGCGGCGTAGGCGGGGCCGATTCCGCGGCCGGTAGTGCCGATCTTGCGGCCTGGCGCGCGCGCTGCTTCATCGGCCTTGTCTATCGCGCGGTGGTAGAGCATCACCATCTGCGTGCGCGTGGAGATGAAGAGTCGTCCCTTGGGCTCCACGCCCGAGAGGCGCATGGCCTCGATCTCCTCGATCAGGTCGAGGGGGTTCATCACCACGCCGTTGCCTATCACGCATGTCTTGCCTTCGTGCAGGATGCCGGAGGGGATTAGGCGGAGGACGCGCTTCTTGCCTTCGGCGATCACGGTGTGGCCGGCGTTGCTGCCGCCCTGGTAGCGGACGACGAAGTCCGCCTTGTCCGTCAGGACGTCTATTACTTTTCCTTTGCCTTCGTCGCCCCACTGCGACCCGATGAGAACGGTGTTCATTCCTCTTTTGACTCCTCTGCTTCTTGTTGGAAGACGCGTTTATTATACCAAATTCCGCATTGGATTGGCAGGGGGCAAGTGAAGCGCATGGTCGGCGCTCTCAACTACATAAATTTGCATTTGCCTTTTGCGGTCGGGGCGAAGATATGGTATGATTTCACCAGTGTTCGCGGCGGATGGCGTCGGCCGGGTGGCCGGGGCGGAGCTCCGCCGGTTCGGAGCGGTGCGCGGAAGCGCGCTGTTCGGTCTTGCAAAAAGAAGAGGCTCATGAAGATGGCGGAACTTGAAGGGAAGACGGCGATAGTAACCGGCGCGGCGCGCGGCATAGGCGCGGCGATAGCGAAGAAGCTCGCGGAGCGCGGAGCGTCCGTGGCCGTGTGCGACCTCAAGGAGGAATGGTGTGCCGAGACTGTCGCGGCGCTTGAGGCGGCTGGCGCGAAGGCGAAGGGGTACGGCGTGAACGTGGCCGTGTCCGCCGAGGTTGACGCCTGCGTGAAGGCCGTGCTTGCGGACTTCGGACGGATCGACATCATGGTGAACAACGCCGGCATCACGAAGGACGGTCTTCTCATGCGCATGAGCGACGACGACTGGGACGCAGTCCTGAACGTGAACCTCAAGGGCACGTTCCTCTTCACGCGCGCCGTGGCGCGCCCGATGATGAAGAACAAGTCGGCCGACGGCGCGCAGCAGGGCGGGGCGATAATAAACATCGCCTCGGTGGTGGGTATCATGGGCAACGCCGGGCAGGCGAACTACACGGCGTCGAAGGGCGGAGTAATCGCCCTCACGAAGACGACCGCGAAGGAGCTCGGAAGCCGCAACGTCCGCTGCAACGCCGTGGCCCCTGGATTCATCCAGTCGAAGATGACGGACGTTCTGCCAGACGACGTCAAGAAGGCGTACATGGACACTATTCCGCTCAAGCGCTTCGGCTCGGCGGACGACATAGCGAAGGCCGTGGCGTTCCTCGCGGGCCCCGACGCGGAGTACATTACCGGACAGATCATATCGGTGAACGGCGGCATGATCGGCTGACGACCGAATGAACGTTTGGCTGAGAGCTCTCCGGGTCAACCAGTGGACTAAGAACGCCGTCGTCTTCGTGGCGTGGTTCTTCGCGTTTGCCGACGCGTCGCAGGCGGCGTATGCGCGCGGGTGGCGTCCGTTTCTCCTGGTCTGCGCGATGGCCGCCGCGTTCTCCCTCGTCTCCAGCGCGTTCTATCTGCTCAACGACGTCTCGGACTACGAGGCGGACCGTCTCCATCCCGTGAAGCGGAACAGGCCGATAGCCGCGGACCTCATATCGAAGATAGACGCCGTGCGGGCTGCGCTCGCGCTCTTCGCGCTCGGGCTGGCCTTCCCCTGCTATCTCGTCTTCCGCCACCCCGACCGCACGTGGGGCTTTGCGGTGATCCTCGTATACACTCTCATGCAGTGCGCCTATTCCGGCTTCCTCAAGAGGGTCCCTTACGTGGACGTGGCGGTGATCGCGGCGGGATTCGTGCTGCGCGCGGTGGCCGGGGCCGCGGCGATGGGAGTTAGGATATCGCCGTGGCTCCTGGCGTGCGCCTTCGGGCTGTCGCTCTTTCTGGCTCTGTGCAAGCGGCGCCACGAGAAGGATGTGGCGGCGGCGTCCCGCGCGACGCTGGCCCACTACCACCCCGTGGTGCTCAATGCGCTGATATGGCTCTCGGCGGCCGGAACGCTCGCGGTGTATGTGTGCTATACCTTGTCCCCGGACACCGTTGCGCGATTCGGCACTCGGGGGCTCGCCTTCACGAGCGTCTTCGTCGCGTCAGGCCTCGCGCGGTATATCTTCCTTCTCCGGACAAGAAGTGACGTGGGGCGCCCGGAGCGGATTCTCCTCACGGACCGCGTCTTGTGGATTATCCTCCTAGGCTACGGCGCCGCCTCGGTGGCGGCGGTCGCTCTTGCCCGTGCCTGAACGCAATCTCGATTTTAAACTACAGAAGAAAAGAAATGAAAACGCCTTCACCATTTGAAACCTCCTTCGTCCAGAAGCTTCTGGACAGGCGCCGGTTCGGTGTCCAGCCCGGGCTCGACGTGACGCGCGCGATAATGCAGGAGCTCGGGGACCCGCAGAAGTCCCTGAAGTTCGTGCATGTCGCAGGCACGAACGGCAAGGGGGCGGTCTGTTCGCTTCTCGACTCCATCCTGCGGGCCGCCGGCCTTCGCGTGTGCAGATACACGTCGCCGCACCTCGTCTCCGTGAGGGAGAGGTTCTTCGTGGACGGAGCGCCTGTGGAGGCCGAAGCTCTCATGCGCGCGGCAGAGAAGGTCTTCCCCGTGGTGGAGCGCCTGGAACGCGAAAGAGGCGTGGAGGCCACGTTCTTCGAATGTCTCACGGCGGCGGCGTTCGTGCTCTTCGCGGAGACGCGGCCGGACGTCGTCGTTCTCGAGGCCGGCCTCGGCGGACGCCTCGACGCGACGAACGTGATCGGCGCAGACGAGCTTCTCGCGGCGGCGATAACTCGCATAGGGCTGGACCACTGCGACTGGCTCGGCGCCACCCACGCTATGATAGCCGAGGAGAAGGCCGGCATCGTCAAGAGGGGACGCCCCGTGGTGGCGGGAGCGATGCCGGCCGTGGCGCGGGAGGCGATATCGCTCGCGGCGACGCGCGCGAAGGCGCCGTTCATATCGGCGGAGTGCTGCTCCGCCGCCGCCGGGCCCGGCGTAGACTGGACGCATCCGGTGCTGGCCACGCCGCGCCGGCGTCTTCCGCCGGCGGCGCTTTCCCTGGCCGGTCCGTTCCAGGTGGAGAACGCGCTCACGGCGCTTGCGACGATCGACGCCCTGGAGGATTTCGCGGGAATGAAGGTGCCAGACGCCGCAGTGGTCAGAGGCCTTGAGAGCGCAGTGTGGCCGGGCCGCGCCCAGCGAGTGGTCTCCGACGGCGTGGAGTTCGTCATTGACGGCGCTCACAACCCGGACGGCGCCCTTGCCCTCCGCGAGGCCCTTCGGGCCGGCGGTCTGGCGCGGAGCGACGACGCGCCCGTGGCGCTCTTGTGCGGATTCTGCGGCGACAAGGACGTACTTGCCCATCTCCGCATCATGAGCGCCGCCATCACCACCGGCTGGGCGGTGCCGATCAGGAACGTGCGCTCCTTGAATCCGGAAGACGCCGTCGAGAGGATGGTGATCGCCGGATTCACGTCGGCCCAGGCATGCTCGAGTTTGGCGGAGGGGCTTGAACGGGCGAAGGAGTGGGCGCGAAGGACGGGAGGACGAGTCGTGGTGTGCGGATCGCTCTTTCTCGCCGGCGAGGCGCTGGTCGCCCTGAACGCGTATCCATGGCAGCTGGACGGCCCTGACGCCAACGAGACGATGATCCGATAGGCCGCGCCGTTCGGCTTCCGCGTCTCCGCAAGTGTCGAGATTATGGTAAAATACTTTCCGGCGCCGCATTTGCCGCCGCCAACGAGAAAGGACAGAGATGAAGTACATCGCATACGTCGGCCACCAGACGGACGACCGCAACGAAGGCATACGCATCCTCGAGGCGGATGCGGACACGGGGCGGTTTCGCCAGCTTCGCCTTCTTCACGTCCCGAACGCCATCTACATGGCCATCAACCGCGCGAAGACGCGTCTGTACACTTCGTTCAGCGATCCTCTGTTCGGGCCCAAAGGCAAGACCGGCGGCCTTGCGGCGTACGAGATCAAGGGCGACGACCTGGTGAAGATAAACGCGCTCGGCACGGGGGCCACAACGCCATGCCACGTCTCGCTCTCTCCCGACGAGAAGGCGCTCGTGTACGCCGAGTACAGCGGCGCGACGGCGGGATTCGTGGATATTTCGGGCGACGGCTCGCTCAAGGGCCCGGCCGTGCAGACCTGCATCACGGGCGAGACCGGCCCGAACAAGCCGCGTCAGGACAAGCCTCACGCGCACTGTGCGCTTGTCTCGCCGGACGGCAGGAATCTCTGCATCGTGGATCTTGGCGTCGACCAGGTGAAGGTGTACGACTGGGCGGCCCGCGCCGACGGCCTGAAGGAGCTGCCGGAGCGCACCATACGCACCGCTCCGGCGGGTGCGGGACCGCGCCACATCATTTTCCATCCGAACGGGAAGCTGGCGTTCGTGATATTCGAGCTCGGAAACTGCGTGACGTCCTACCGCTACGACGGCGAGAGCTTCCGTCCCGTGCAGCAGCTGTCGCTTCTCCCGGCCGGGTTCACGGGATTCTCAAAAGCGGCTGCAATCAAGCTTTCGGAAGACGGGACGCAGCTCTTCTGCTCGAATCGAGGACACGATTCGATCGCCGTGTTCGCCGTTGATCCCGACAGCGGCGCGCTCGCGCTGCTGAACGTGATGAAGCTCGGCGGCGCCTTTCCGCGCGACTTCGAGTTCATGCCCGGCGGCAAATTCCTCTGCGTGGGGCTCAAGATGACGGGGCAGCTGTGCTCGTACGCATACGATTCGTCGAAGTGCACGATCGAGCCTGTCATGGAAATGGCGGGGATGTACAGACCGCTCTTCATCGCCTTCGGCGGCCCCGTCGGCGCGTGACG
>Ga0310696_10005824_pt1 | contig 14770 bp, 8 predicted proteins | sample AusTroGonzalo_MG_4_FD_203885 | JGI IMG/M metagenome (GOLD analysis project Ga0310696, IMG submission 203885) | Bovine rumen microbial communities from tropical cattle in Woodstock, Queensland, Australia - Gonzalo_02 (v2) (version 2) | ecosystem: Host-associated > Mammals > Digestive system >...
TTAACTCAAGTTTCGCAAGTTATGGAAACGCGCAGGCATAAAGCCCTGAAAGGGCGTCAAGACCACAGGCAGGGGTGCAAACCCCTGCAAAGAATGGCAGCGACATTAGCCCCGAATGGCCGACAGAGCGTCCTGCCACCCCCATTCCCGAGCAAGCTCGCCTACCCGTAGCCTTTCGGGGTTTGGGTTACCATACCGCCTTTAGCAGGGGTTTCGCTTCGCTTCACCACCTGCCTGTAATCTTTTCAGCCTTTCGGGCTTTCGTGGTGCATCCTTGCGAAAGTTACTATGCTTTATTTCTCGAAGGCCAGACGTATTTGCATATCGATGTCCTTGTAGTGTGCACGGGTGGCGGCATCACCGCCGGCGGCACGCACGCGCTGCTGGATCTGCTGCAGCGCCATCGTCACGTAGGCGTGCGGCTCGTCCTTCGTGGTCATGCCCCACGACTGAATCAGGCGCTGCACGGCCTGAGCCTGCACATAGCGGCGCCAGCGCGTGAGTGTCTGCCCGGTGGCCGTCTCGCGGAACAGCATCTTCACGAGGTCGTTCACGTAGTCATCGGGCTGGTAGGCGTCTTTGGCGGAGCTGAAGGTCACCACGCGCCCGAAGGTGGTGGCGGAGCAGAGCACGGCCAACGACATATCGACCAGCGGCTTCGCGTAGAGCTGACCATCGCGCGTGAGGCGGTTGATATAGGGAGCTTCCGTGAGCCATGTCGGCTCGGTGAAGAGTTGCTGGTCCAGCCATTTCATGGCGCGTTGCACGCGCTCTTTCTCTTCGGGGACATACACGGGGCCAGTCTGCTCCACACTCTTGTAGTCGTGGTAGAGGCCTGCGATGTTGCGGTTGACATGGCCGACATAGCGGCGCATCTGGTTCACAACACTCATGAACATTTGTTCCAGGTTCTCGTCGAGGTCGCCCTCCTCGCGCACCCACTCAGGCAACTGCGGCAGGATACGTTTCAGGTTCTTGATTCCGTAGTCGCTGGCGCGCATGGCGTCGTCGCCGAGGTCCTCGGTCTGTGCGCGCGGGTCGTTGTCGTAGCCTTCACCGCCGAACCAGTAGCGACGGCTTTCGGCCAGCTTTTCGATGGTCATTTTGTTCAGAATCAGACGCTCTGCATCAGCGGCCGCCAGACGGCCCTTCTCGCCACCATTGTCCATTCCAAGTTCTTCATCGGTGAAGTACTTGTAGCCCCATTCAATGGCCCATTTGTCGTAGGTGTTGATGCGGGGGAAGATACCTTCCTGAGAGATGTTGTCCTCGGGCTGTGCCACATAGTTGAAGCGAGCGTAGTCCATGATGCTGGCTGTGTGGCCGTTGGCTTCCACCCACGCCTTGTCGCGCAGGCTATCCACGGGCGTGGCCGAGCTGGCGCCCATATTATGGCGCAGACCAAGAGTATGTCCGACTTCGTGGCTGCTGACAAAGCGGATGAGCTCGCCCATCAGGTCGTCGTCGAACTTCATCTTATGCGTGCGCGGGTCGATGGCTCCGGCCTGAGTCATATACCAGTCATGGCACAGTTGCATCACGTTGTGGTACCAGCCGATATGTGTCTCGATAATCTCGCCCGAGCGTGGGTCGCTGATGTGAGGACCGTAGGCGTTGGAGATGGGCGAGGCCAGGTATCGGATGACGGAGTAGCGGGCATCCTCAAGGCTCATGCCCAGCGAGTCGGCATTTTCGGGCCATTCCTCGGCGCGGATGGCGTTCTTCCATCCGGCTTGTTCGAAAGCCACCTGCCAGTCGTTGACGCCCTGAATCAGGTACTTACGCCATTGCTTCGGCGTGGCCGGGTCGATGTAGTAGACGATGGGTTTCTTGGGCTCGATGAGCTCGCCGCGCTGCAGGCGGGCGGCATCCTCGGCATCCTTGGGTTCCAGGCGCCAGCGCGTGATCATATCGCGGCGGCGCACTTGGTGCTGGTCATCGCTGTATTCACGGTGACTCTCCACAAAGTAGCCTACGCGCTCATCGAAATAGCGGGGGCGCATCGGCTCCTTCGGCAGCAGCACGAACGAGGTATTCAGGCGGAACGTCATCATGCCTGTCAGGCGGCCGGCCACACTGCGCTGGTTGGCAGTAACGGCAGCATAGGTCTTGACTGTCTGCACCTCCGTGTTGATGGGGTAGGTGTGAACATTCTCGATATAGCTCTGTTCACCCTTGAAACCGCCAACATTGTAGCGCTTGGCAGCCTCGCCGAGACCGGTGATGAGGTTCTCGCCACGTAGGAAGTCTGTCATCTTCACGCTGTAGGTGGTGTGTTTCGTCACGCGCTGTGGGATGCCCCTGAGGCTGTCGCCGGGAATGGTGTCACTCACGGTCTTGGTGCCTACGCTGTCGATCTTGAAGGACGCAATGATTGGATCTTCTGTGGAAGCAATCAGGGCACGGTGAATCTGGTCGGTGCTGTCGGCGGTGGCGTCGTAGGCCATTGCGCGAAGCATCAGACGGTCGTTCACCTTCTCCCAGTACAGTACATGGCTGCTGACCAGTTCGCCGCCATACACACCGAGTTCCACGGGCGTGGAGATGAAGCGCGTCGTGGAGAGGAAGGGGAAGTCCAGCAGTGAGTCGGGAACCTGGAAATACCAGTCGTCCTTGTAGTGCTGCACGTTGAAGAGTCCAGGCTGCGCGGCGGGGCGTACTTCTTTGCGCGGAGCGGGGCGTTGTGGCTCGGCCTGAGCTCCTTTTTTACCTTTATTACCAGCGCGTTGTTCAGTTTGTGTTTTGCTCTTCTTCTTGAAGAGACCTGCATCGGCTGTCGTAGAGAGCGCGAATGCGGCCAGAGCAATGAGAATCAGTTTTTTCATTCTATTATAATTTTGTTCTATCCTTCAATGTTTCTTAACGGCCGCAAAATTACAAAAAATCCACGACTCGGCGATGAGTCGTGGATTTTATTTGATACTTTTTAGTATTTATTAGGTTCGCACGTGAAGCTTACTTCCCTACGACCTTCTTGCCATCGATGATGTAGAGTCCGCGAACGGGCTTGTTCACGCGACGACCGTTGAGGTCGAAGATGTTCAGATCCTTGACAGAAGCGGTGCTGATTTGGTTGATTCCTGTGTATTCCTCCTCAACCATCGAGATGGGAAGCAGCAGGTTGGAAGTAGCATTCTTGGGGAAGAGGATAGCGAGGATGTTGACATTTTCCATCGTGGTCTCGTCCTTCGTCCACTCTTCATCGATCTTATGCAGGCGATTGATAGAGTTTGCTATACCGTTGTCCACGCCAATGGTGGCATCGCCCTGTGTCAGGTTTCCGGCCGACTTGCTGGTAGCCACGAACGAAGCACCCTTGATTCTCACCAGACGGTTCAGGTTTTCGGGAACGTTGACTTCGGCTAGCGTGCCTTCTACCACGTACAGGTCTTTGTCGAGATCCTGAGGCAGAGCCTCGCTGTTGGCACCATCCTCAGCCTCGCGCATCTGGTTTCCGGACTTCTTCACGATGAAGGAACCGAAGATACGTTTGCCTTCTTCCAGTTTATCGTTGATGCTGGTGTATTGCAGGGAAGCGCCGCCCGTAGCATCCTGAATCCATGCGGTGGTGACTCCGTCGGCGGACTTGCCGATGACCTGAGCATCGGAAATCTGTACGCGTGCCAGAGCACCATCTTCCAAAGCGTTGAAATCGGCGATGTTAGCGCAGCTTACATATTCCAGAGCGGGCAGAACTGCGGTGGACTCGTCCTTCTCGGCGGTGGTCACGGCGACATTGGCCAGATAAGTTGTTGCACCCTGGACGAAGCGTACAGCCTCAGCGTTACCAGTCCATACCAAACCCTCAATCGCGCCGCTGGAAGGCACTACTTTATTCAAGTTGCTATTGCCGGCAACCGTGAACTCGACCTTGGTGACAGCATTGCCCTTGGGAGCACGAACGATCAACATACCATCCTTATAGAAAACAAAGCAGTTGCCCCTGTTGTTATCGGCATAAATCCTGCAGGGAGAAGTGCCTGTAACAGCCTGCAGAGAGATGAAGTAAGAGGAATAGGTTTCGTTATAGATCCAGCCCTTCGTGTCACTGGCACTCTCACCGATATAGCGGAGATCGCCCGTTGTGAAATCAAAGTTAGCGTAGTTGGCGTGCTGGTCTTCATAGCTGCCGCCATTCCATGTAATCCAATTCTTTGCTTCTGTTTCCCAAGTCCAATTGCCAGAGAAGTTGTTAGCCAAGCTGCTCACTTCCAGATAAATCTCGTCCTTGGAGGCAAGAGTGACCGTGCTGTTCTCGTCGCTATTGCGCTCGAAGCCGGTCTTAGTGTCACTGCTTACAAAGCGCATACGGGTACGATTCTTCTTCGTGCCCTTGTTCTCGCCAGCCTGTGTGCCGGGGTTCAACGTATTGGTATTGCCCATGGCTTGTTCGTAGAGCTCGGTGGTCAGCACGAAATCGTAGGTTCCATTCTTGGCCATCAAAATAGCAGCAATGTTCTTGGAGGTTACATGAGCCTGTGCATCAGCGCCATCATAATATCTATAGGACATATAAGCGCCCTTAGCGGCAGTATAGCCTGCATACACGGTCGTCAGGCATACGCCTTCGGGGACGATATAGCAGCAGGGGATGTGGAAGCCGCGATAGCCGTTTTTGATTTCCAGCGACAGAGCACCATAGACCTCTACCAGCGAGAAGTGGAACTCGTCCGGCTCATAATCCTGACCCTGCCAGGGATTCTCGCTATTGGCATACGTGTGGGAGTGCTCCTGATAGGTCAGGGCAATCAGCAGGTCCTTCGTGTTGGTGAAGTCCTCCATAGCCACCTGACCCAGAATCTGCCAACTGTAGGCCACAAAGTTGTCCTTGTCGTCGCCAAACAGACCTGCCAGATGATGCACGGTCACGGTCTTACCCGTCTCTTGATTGAGTTCTTCGGTGTCGGCATTGTCAGTGAGCGTACCATCCTCGCCGAGACCCTTCAGTTCGGCTCTTACCCATACGACATTCGACTCGAAAGGCAGCAGTGTGGATGCTTTCTCCTTCAGTGCTTCTTTTTGAGCGTTGAGTTCCCCTGGGGTGTAAGGATTCTCTTTCGTGCCGTCGCCGGCCATGATAGCCTGGCTGCTCAGTAGCATCGTAGCAGCGAGCGCCAGCGTTTTCAGTGTAAAGAATTGCTTCATAAAAGTGAATTAGTAATAAGTGAGTGAATGATTTATTGATTGTTTTTTCAATTCTCAATTAATTGAATAATCCCAACGTGAAGCCGAAGTTGGAGAAGTCACGTGAAGGACTCTTCAGCGTGCTTAAGTATTGTACATAACCGCGGACATACCACATGGAGCGCGTTTTCTTGATGGTGATAGGGAATTGGTAGGTAAGCTGTAGCCGCTCATGCCAGTAGTTGGCGCTGTAGTACTCCATATCAGGAATCAGGACATTTTGCGCATAGTCCGTTGTGGGGTCGGCAAGAGTGAGGTCAGCACGTGTGGAGTGGCTATATCCTGCGGAGAAGTCCATCCACAGATGTTTTAGGGCACAACCACCTTCTGCGGTAATTGTCATTCGGCCGCGATGGAACGACGAGGTCGGCAGCACGTGTTTGTTAGAAGCTGTTGAGTAGTTGGCGACGACGCCTGCATACGCGAGTACACCCGTTCCTTGCAACCATTGCAGGCGGTAGCGGAGGCTGGCGTCGAGGGTCTGCACCTGATAGCGCTTGCTAAAGGTTAGCATACGCTCGTAGCTGTAGGTGTTGTAGCCCGTCTCAGGGTCTTTCTCGATGTTCAGATGTTCGCGATATTCATTAGCATAGGCTTGGCGCACCTCCACGCTCAGGTCGATGTTGTGCAGGTAGCGCTCTGTGCGCAGGCGATTGTAGCTCTGCAGGCCGTAAGTGTAGTCGAAGAAGCAACCGGGCTCATACTTATACTGCCCCAGCACATCCTCCTCAGCGCGGCTGATACTCAGGGTGTTGGTGGTGCTGAAGCGGTCGCCGAAACGGAAACCGTAGTCCAGCTCTGCGCCCAGCTGATGACGCACCCATTCGCGCGAGAAGCTGCTGTAGCCGCCCACGGTGCCGGTGGCGTTCTCCATGCCTGTGAACTGGTAGTACATGAGATTGGGGTCGGTCTGCACGGTCGTCAGTGTGGGCATTTTCTCCTTGCGCCGACGGTAGTGACCATTCAGTCCGATGGTGTGGCGGCCTACGGTGTAGCTCACCGATGGCGTCAGGCAGTAGTCCAGCATCTCGGAGCGCGAACGTGGGTCGCGCAGGCGACTCAGGTCGCCCACGCCGTAATCTACGCGGGCACCGAAGCGGAAGCCTGAGAAGCTGACGGTGCCGAGGGCAGCGGTGAGGGAGAAATCCATATTGTCATACTTGCCTGCGATGCTGCTGCCTGCGAAGTAGGGGTTGGTGTCGTAGGCACGGCGCACATCGCACCACGAGCGGTTCTGCACGCGGCCGTAGTCGAAGTCGAAGCGTCCATATCCCACGAGATAGCGGCCGATGCGCTGGTAGCGTTCGGTCTCGAAGCGCAGGGCATTGTGCTCATCGCCCTCCTGCACGCGGGTGTAGTCGCCGACGCTGCGGTCGAAGCGGACCTGTGCATAGCCGCGGTTCACGACACTATCCACGTCGAGGGTTGCCGCGTTCTGCGTCAGGCGGAACGTCTGCGTGGCATCTGCCAGACGGTAGGACGCCTCGTCGGGCTGTGCCCGCAGCAGACTGGGCAGCAACGCCAAAAGAAGGAGGAAGCGGAGTTTAGTTGTCATACTCGCGAGGCTTGATGGTCGTTGACACTGTGAAATCGTTGAGGCTGTTGTTTGTGTCCATGAGAAGGGCATGGCCGTCGGCGGCGTGACCCTCGGTGCGGCGATACACCACTTCCCCCGTCCAACCGGCGGTGGCATTGATGTTAGCGTAGCTGGCATCGATGATGGTCGGCAGGCGCTTGGTACCTATGCGAACGCCATCGTTCCATTTCTTGAGGTAGTCGACACCATCAATGATGAGGCGCACTGGCAGCAGCAGCCATTGATTGCCGCTGGTCTTACCATAGGCATACGTCCTTGGGAAGGTGGTGACATCCTCGTCTGTGCGGAAGAGAACGACACCGCAGGGACCGCCCTGTACCAGGTTCATGATGGAACTGCCAGAGGTGCGTGAGAAGGCGTTCTCTAAAGCGGGCACGGCGGGATTGTTCTGGTAGCTGCCCGAGACATCCTTGGCCTCGAAGTCGGCATCGCGCAGGTCGCTCTCCAGCGGGCTGACATCGCGGTGGTCAATGGCACTGTTGGTCAGTAGCACCGTGCCGCCGGGCTGCACCAGGAAGGGCTTGCTGGCAGGGATGCGGAAAATCTGTTTGATTAGCACATACTCGCCGTTATAGACTTCCTGTAGGTTCTCCAGCGTGTAGGGTTGCGGGTTGTCGCTGTCCAAAAGACCAATGTAGAGACCGGCCACGTCAATAGCTTCGTCGGCATTATTGTACAACTCAAGGTACTTGCCAGCCATATAGGTTCTGTTGTTCTCGTCCTTGCAGCCTGCTGAGGCAATCTTGCTGATGATGACATCAGGATCGATGTTCACGTGCAGGGGTAGTGTCAAACGGTTCTGCCCTTCTTGCAGCATCTGTCCCGCCAGACTGCCCGAGACGGTGCAGCGACGGTTCTCGGCGATAACGATGCCTGTCAGGGCGGTGTATTCGGCGCCGGTGATCTTCCACGAGGCGGAGATATTATAGACATCGGGGACGATGCCCTTGAAGGTGGCGAGGCCATTGGCATCGGTCTTCACCGTGGTGGTCTGGCCGTTAATCGTCAGATTCACATCACGGCCGTCGAGACCCTCGCTGGTATTGAACGCCTCGGGAGCTACCAGTTGGATTTGCACCGTCAGTGAGTCGGTGACATCATCATAGTTCACACACGCGTATAGCAGCAGGGGCAGCAGGAGCGCCTGCACGCGGAAAAGTTTGGAGATATACTTTGTCATATACATGATTATTTACAAGTTAAGGCTCAGCTCGGCGCCAAACGAGAAGGTGCCCGTGTTGCGCTGCGTGAGGGTTTTGCTGTTGTTGCCGCTCAGGTAAGGCTCGTAGAAGAGCATGTTGTTGACATAGAGCGACAGAGCGCCGACCTTGCCCAGCTCCTTGGTGAGGCGGAACGAAGTGTTCCATGTAATCGGTGACTTCGTGGGTTCGTTGTCGGACACGCGCACCAGCAGGTCCTGTACCGACACACTGGCCTGTCCTACAGGGGCTGTGTCGTAGTAGCGGGCGTCCATGCCGATATAGCCGTTGAGCATGTCGTCGGTGAGGTCGTGGCGCACGAGGTCTGTGCCAATCCATCCGATGGGGTTCTTGTCGGCGGTGTAGCTCCAGGTGGAGTTGTGCCAGATGGCTTGTGCCGTGAACGAGGCGACCATGCGCAGGACCGGGATGTTCGTAACGGCGCGCAGCGTAGTGACAAAGCGGCGATAGCGCGTGTAATCCACTGCCGATGGGTAGATGATCTTGAACGGTGTCGTGCCATAGTTGGAATAGGAGGCCGGCAGCAGCGAAGCCTTCACCGACGAGCTATTCTGGTCGGTGCTCCAGGTCTTCGTCTCGCTGTAGGCACCGCTCACGTAGAACGAGGTGTTGATTGGTGTGATCTTGCCGCAGTCGAAGTCGAACTCAATGCCTCGGTTGCGCGTCTCGTTGGTGTTGCCGATAGCGCCAGTGGTCATGTAGTGAATGAGTGTTATGGCGGGGTCGGCGTAGTTGATGGTGGTCGCGCTGCCCGGAGTGATGACGAGGCCGTGTTCGGGGGTGAACATACTGGTGGCGTAGGTGAAGTATTCGGTCTGCGGGCCGAAGCCATTGGGCGTGTTGTCGCTGTAGGCCAGGATGCTGAGTTTCTTGCCGCTGCGCAGCTTGAAATCGATGCCCACCTCGGCCTTCGTGGTCGTGGCGTTCTTCATGCCCTTGGAATAGGGCACATCATATCGCTGTGTGTGATACACCAGCAGCTGTCCGGCAGGGTCGTCTTGTGGCATATAGTTCGCGGCCACGTGGTCGGCGTATTTGGCATCGGGGTAGAGGTAGTTTAGACCGGGCGTCTTGGAATTCATACCGATGCCACCGCGGATTTCAAGCCACTTCGTCAGCGACAACGAGGCGTTCAGGCGAGGGGAGAGGGCCGTAGTGGCCATGTCGCCGAAGGGTTGCAGCGCCGTGAAGCGCAGACCGGCCGTGACGTGTAGCACGTTCACCTTGCTGATGTTCCATACCAGTTGGTCCTCGGCGTAGGCTGCTATCTGGTGCAGGCCGGGGATGTCGGAGAAGGCGCGTGGGCGGCCATCGGAGTTGGGACGGTAGGGTAGGCGTTCGTCGCCGTTGTAGTAGCCGAGGCCGTTGTTGACGTCGTATTTGTATTCGGCGCCGACCTTGAAGCTCTGGCGCGTGTGTCCGGCTTTTACGTAGAAGGCATCGTTGACTTTCATGAAGATATTCAGCGGCCGGCCTTCGGTGATGCCGGTGGCCTGATAGGATCGCGTCTCCCAGGGCACTGTGTGGTAACCGGTCTCACGGGCCGTCAGGATGGGCAAAAGCCCCGTGGAGTTGCTCACAAAGGAGGTCGTGCGGTTGTCGGTCTGGGTGGTAGTGACGCCGATGGTGTAGCCGATGGTTCGCGCCAGCAGGCGGTTCACGTCAATCTTACCGTTATGGTTCAGCGAGAATGTGGTGTTGGTGTTTTTCGACTCCGTGCCGTCCTGAATGGCGTCGGGGTCTTGGCCGGTCCAGTCGCGGGCCGACAGGAAGCGTAGCTTCGTCTGTGTGTGCCAGCGCGGGGTGATGTCGTAGCCGTAGCCTACGGAACCGGTGTAGCGGTGGAAGGAACGTGTCTTCTGGCGCGGGTCGCCCCAGGCCTGAGCGTAGTCGAAATTGAAGTTCAGCATGCCTGCCTTGCGAAGGTTCAGACCCTTGCCCAACGAGAAGTTCATTAGACCTGGGTTCACCTTACTCTTAAATTGCCAAGGCGTCATGCCAATCTTCGAATGCACAACAACGAGGCCACTCGTCAGGTCACCGTACTCAGCTGATGGAATACCGCGCACAACCTCCACCTCTTCAATGTCGTCGGCCGACACCTGGCGCAGGTCGGTACCCGTGAACGCCGTAGCATTAAAAGGACCTTGGCTCAAGGTGGCATTGTTGGACATCGGCATACCGTCCATCACTACGCTGGCACCAAACGCACTCGTGTTGTTGTTCACCAGCGTACGCACTTGCACGTTCGAGGCCGATGTCAGGTCGCTGTTGCCCATGATATGTCCGGGAATCAGCTGCATCACATCGGCCAGCGATGAGGCTTGCAGGTGGTCAATGGCCTGTCGCCCGATGATGCTGCTTGTGGCCTGACCGGACACGTTCTGACGCGCCGTCACCGTCACCTCCTTCAGCGCCAGCGTCTGTGGCACCAGCATAACATTTAGTTGCAGGTCCTTCTTCAGCTCGATGGCGAGCTTGTAAGGCTGATAGCCCACGTACTTGACCTCCAGTTGGTAACGGCCTTCGGGAATATCCTTCAGCGTGGCAAAGCCGTTCAGGTCGGTTTGTACCACGGTCTGTAGGGGCTGCAGCACGCATACCGCCATCGGGATTTTCTCGCCCGAGCTTTTCTCTGAAATGCTAACCTGTATCTGAAAGACTTTGGGCACTTCAGCGCGGCACTCGAAACTGAGTGTCGGACAAAGAAGTACCCAAAGAAAAACCAGTAGTTTTAATACTTTTATCATCCTTGCTTGCTATAAAACGGGCGCAAAGGTCGTATTTATTTTTGAAACGACCAACACTTTTCTACGTTTTATTTTGCAAGCTTGCCAAATTATTGACGCGAGCAGCTCAACCTCACGCTTTCGCTTGATGAACAGTGACTTGTGGGAAGGGGAAGCCGATGCCCAGCTCGTTGAAGCGGTTGTAAATCTTCTCGCGCGTCTCGAAGATTACGTTCCAGTAATCCTCGTTCGTGGTCCAGCAACGGATGACGATGTCTACGGAACTGTTGTTCAACTCGTTGAGCCATACGATAGGAGCCGGGTCTTTCAGCACGCGGCTGTCTGAAGTCAGGATTTCCAGCACCGTCTGACGGGCTTTCTCCACATTCTCGCCATACTCGATGCCTATCGTCCAGTCAGCGCGGCGGTTGGGCGTCTGCGTGTAGTTCGTGATGGTGCCGCTGCTCATGGAACCATTGGGGACATAAATCTGCTTGCCATCGGCAGTCAGCAGGATGGTGTGGAATATCTGGATAGCCTGGACCGTCCCGGCCGTACCCTGTGCCTCTATCCAGTCGCCCACCTTATACGGCTTCAGGAACAGAATCACGATGCCGCCCGCGAAATTCTGCAAGTTTCCGCTCAGGGCCATGCCGATGGCAACACCGAACGAGGCCAGGAGGGCGGCAAAACTCGTCGTGTTCACGCCCAAGGCACCGACCACCGTGACAATCAGCAACACTTGTAGCAGGATGCTGACGAAACTCTTCACGAACGTCTGGACGCTGACCTCTATCTTGCGACGTTCCAAGAAGCGGGCCAGCAGATAGTTCAGGAACTTGATGAGGTAGTGGCCGATGACATAGACGACAATAGCCATCAGGATATGCCTGCCTGCATCCAGAGACCAGTTGATGAGTTGGCTGACGATTTGGTCCCAGCGGACATCGCCCTGTGCAAGGCCTTGGGCGACCTGTTCCACTTTGGGAAGAACCTTGAGGGAATCTGCCACGATTTCCGTGGACTGTAGGATTTGTAACATAATAAACTTTGTTGTTGGTTAATGTGTTTTATCTATTTCGATACAAAAGTATGAAAGATGATTAAAATAAACAAGTAATACCGACAAATTATTTCATTCCTGACGCAAAGAAGGGGTGAATTCGTTATGAATGTGTCAGAATCCTATCCTGCGAGAGGAGCCTGGACCTTCAAGGCGTTCGGCATTGCAGTAGGCCGTGAGCTGGCTGAGGCTATTGCTTTCTTCGCCATGCAGGATGGCGTTGATGGTGGCCTTGCGACTGATGTTCTCTATTTGTCCGCCGCTGAAGTCATAGCCAGTGGCGAGGGTGTGGGCGTCGGCATCGCTGAGCGTGGGCATCATCGATTGCCAGAGGCGCTGGCGCACGGTGGCATCGGGCTTCTCGAACTTGATCTTATATAGGAAACGGCGCTCGAAGGCACTGTCCAGGTTTTGCGTTAGGTTCGTGGTGGCAATCATGATACCGTCCAACGTCTCCATTTCCTGAAGGATAATGTTTTGGATGGAGTTCTCCATCTTGTCCACAGCGTTCTGTGCCCCCTGCTTGCGAATGCCGATGATGGCGTCGGCCTCGTTGAATAGGATCACAAACCAGTTGGATATTGATGTCATCCTTTTGCAGTTCGGTGTTTCTGTAACCAGCAATGAGGCAGTCATCCACCACCTGATAGCCCTTAGCTTTCAGTTCCGCCAGTACCTCTCTATAAGGCCTCTCAATATATTTGCTCCAGTCTTGCATAATTCTTTAATTTGTTTTAATCAATATAGTCACTTTGCGAGGAAAATTCAAATCACGTAAGTTTTTTCTAAAACACGACAATTATACAGATTTTTGGAAACTGCACATTACTATGTGGAGAAAAATGGGGAGCCGCAGCCCCCCATTTTTGTTTATTCAGCTATAAGTTCGAGCTTGTCGCTAAAAAGTTCTTCTTCAACCCAATCCACTAAGCTTAATAGCTCAAACCTACTAACCAAATAGGGAGTTTCTTGCCTATTGGATACTCCATCCCATCTGCTAAGATGTAGGAATCAGGAATGTCGGCGATTTGGTCAAACGATTTGTCTTTGCCTCCCACTTCAAACGTCAGCTTACCGTCCACCTTGAAATCGCCTTGCTTTTTCCCGTATTCCACCGTATGACCGTTCGCCAGTTGATTGACGACGAAACATTCTCTCAAGGTTCCGATGTTCATCTGTGAACCAAGCGCACAGAGCATGTTGGGGTTATGAATATAGATCTTGTCAGGTTTCTGCATCTTGGTCACCGACTTGTTGTCTGCATATAGCAGATGAACCAGTTCCGCTCTCTGCATGCTGGCGAGGTAGCTCAACACTGTTGTCTTGTTGATTTCCAGATAGGACGCGAGTTTAGCTATGTTCACTTCGTAGGGAAGGTTGTCGGCCAGAAACATCAGCATGGCTTTCAGCTTGCGGGTGTATGCAGGTTCCACGCCGCAGAACTGCGTCATTTCCTGATCGATGATGAAGCTCACTACATTTTCTATGCGGCTATGGTATTCCACCTCGTTGCCGTCAAAGAAAGGATAGTAGCCTGCGCGCAGGTATTCTTCAAAGAGAGGTTGGGGATGACAAACAGAACATACCTCTTCGCAGATGGCATCGGCATTGGATAGGATTTCCCGCAAAGAGTGAACAGGCAGTAGAATTCCTTTGTAGAAATGAATGTATTCGCGGAACGACAGGCCTGCCATAGTATAGCTGAGTACACGTCTTGACAGGTCTGCGTCGGCATTGAGGATTTGTAACAATGACGACCCCGTAAATGTGATTCGGAGGTCGGGCCAGAGGTCGTAAATCTCTTTGATCTCCTTGCTCCACGTAGGGTATTTGTGTACCTCGTCGAGGAAGAGATGCTGGCCGCCCATCATTCGAAAACGTTCTGCCAGGTCAAGTAAGGTGTGGTTGGTAAAGTACAAACTGTCCATCACACAATAGAGTGCCTCACCAGCATTCGTGCCGTAATGCTGCTTGATGTATTGGCGCATCAGCGTTGTCTTGCCGACACCACGTGAACCGCGAATCGCCACCAGCTGCTTTTCCCATGCAATCGTGTTCATCATCTCACGGATGATGTTGAGTTTCACTTGTGAAATGAGGATACGGTGTTTTTTGAACAATGACTCCATAACTGACTTATCTATTTTACTTTCTGGGCACAAAGGTAATAATGTTTATCGTAACCACCAAATATCTCCTTAAAAAGATTATTGCGATAAGCGATTCTTGTCAAAATTCGGTTGTCTCTTTCACCATATTCTGTTTCAATATACGGTCTAACATCAGACATCAAGCCTCTTCAATTATCCATCAATCATCCGCTCCCAAACTGATGAACGTTTCTTCCATATACGTAGGTTCTTTTTTTAGCTCCTTTCTATATGCTCTTAGTCTCCTGATATGACTCTCCATTCTCAAACAGTTTAAATAGATTGCTGACCCTCTTAGGAGTCTACGCGCAGACACTTAGGAGGGTAAGGCGAGACACTTAGGAGGGTAAGGCGAGGGACTTAAGTGTCTTTGCGTGGACACCCGGAAGCGTGCCAATAATATGCGAAGTCGCGGAAGAACGGCCTTCACCCCTTCTTTGATGTACCTTTGCCCACGTTAGCAGGGGTTGTTACCCCTGCCTGTGATCTTATCAGCCCTTTGGACTTCCGTGGGCGCACGATTGCGACCTGTTAGCAATTTGTTTCATTATCTCTGCCAATTCTTGAATATTTCTACAGCTTCAAATAGGATGCAAGGCCACATATATTATAAATGTACGCGCGCGAAGTTCTTGACCCAGGGCATTGAAATTTGAAAAAAGTGCGTGTCTGGACGAAAAAAGTTGTTGAAAGACTTGCGTGTATGGAAAAGTCGTCGTACCTTTGCACCCGCAAACGAGCCACGGCCACCCTGATTTTTCAGGGGTATAGGCTACGCTCTCTCCGCTTCGCGCGGGAATCGTTCTTTGAAAGGTTGACCTAAGAGA
>Ga0310696_10005825_pt1 | contig 14769 bp, 11 predicted proteins | sample AusTroGonzalo_MG_4_FD_203885 | JGI IMG/M metagenome (GOLD analysis project Ga0310696, IMG submission 203885) | Bovine rumen microbial communities from tropical cattle in Woodstock, Queensland, Australia - Gonzalo_02 (v2) (version 2) | ecosystem: Host-associated > Mammals > Digestive system >...
GCTGATTTACCTCGGACTGGTGTTGCTGTTGAAGGTATTTGCCACAACCGCCACAAATGGAGCTGGTGGATGTGGTGGAGTGTTTGCGCCATCATTGTTCCTCGGATGTATTGCTGGTTTCATCTTCGCTAATCTCTGGGACTCAAGTTTTGGATTACATTTAGGAAATAGCGGATTCCTTTCGTCGAAAAACTGTGCCCTCTACGGTATGGCAGGATTGATGTCGGGTGTCATGCATGCCCCACTTACAGGCATCTTCCTCATTGCCGAACTGACAGGAGGCTATGGGTTATTCGTTCCGCTGATGATTGTATCTGTGGTTTCGTTCCTTACCATCAACACCTTCGAACCTCACAGCATCTATGCCATGCGACTTGCTCGTAAAGGAGAGTTGATTACTCACGACAAAGACAAAGCCATCCTTACCATCATCAACCTGGAATCGCAAATTGAGACCGACTACAAACAATTCTCGCCCGATATGGATCTTGGGAAAATGGTGTCTGTCATCTCGAAAGCACATCGCAACATCTTCCCGGTCACAGACAGGAACGGAAAATTCCTAGGAGTAGTTACCCTAGATTCTATTAGGAAATACATTTTCAGGCCAGAGTTGTATCATCAATTTACAGTGACATCGTTCATGAAAGATCCGCCAGCACTGCTAAATACCAACGACACGTTGAAAATCGCAACAGAGAAATTCGATGAGACCAAAGCTTGGAATCTGCCGGTTGTCAATGAAGATCATCAATTCCTCGGATTTGTCTCTCGGTCAGGATTGTTCAATTCATACCGAGAAGTGCTGGTTAATTTCACTGCAGAATAGATTAAGTCCTATTTAACCTATTTGCCCTAATATATTATTAATAAGGAGTATGAACAAACATGATTTGAGAATTGTATATATGGGAACTCCCGATTTCGCAGTCGAGAGCTTAAAGAGTCTTGTAGAAGGAGGTTACAACATCGTGGGGGTTATTACAATGCCCGACAAACCGATAGGACGGCACGGAAGCGTACTCCAACCTAGCCCTGTTAAACAATATGCTATGGAACAAGGGTTGAAAGTGTTGCAGCCAGAAAGACTCAAAGACGAAGCATTTATCGAAGAACTTCGTTCCTTGAACGCAGACCTCCAAATCGTTGTTGCGTTCCGAATGCTGCCGGAAATCGTATGGAGCATGCCTCGATTGGGCACATTCAACCTCCACGCCTCACTCCTCCCACAATACCGTGGTGCAGCTCCACTCAACTGGGCCATCATCAACGGAGAAACGGAAACTGGTATTACAACATTCTTCCTCAAACACGAAATTGACACAGGAAAGGTGATTCAGCAAGTACAGATTCCGATTGAAGAAACAGATAATGTTGGCATCATCCACGACAAACTAATGATATTGGGAGGAAAATTGGTTACAGAAACTGTCGATAACATCCTTGCTGGCACCATCCATCCTATAGAACAAGACACGATGGAGGAAGGTACACCGCTGAAACCTGCTCCAAAGATCTTCCGCGAAACCTGCCAAATCAATTGGCAAGAGAAAAACACGAAACAAATCTATGACTTCATTCGAGGACTCAGCCCCTACCCTGCAGCTTGGACAATGTTGCAATATCCTAATGGGAAAACCTCCGAAGTTAAGATCTATGAAGCCACAAAAGAGTTTATCAACGATTTAAACCCTATTGGGACATTGGTTTCTGATGGGAAGACCTACCTCAAAGCGAAGACATCTGATGGCTATATCAACATCAAAAGTCTACAATTATCAGGAAAGAAAAGAATGGCCGTAAATGAGTTCTTAAGAGGGTTTAAATACGAAAAAGGGATAAGAATGTGTTAAAAATAACAGAATTAAAGCATTTTTTCATGATTTTTCTTGCATAATTGCCAAATCTTATGTTATTTTGCACCTCAAATTGATTATTTTCATACATTACGAACAATTAAAACAGTATTGCCTATAGAAGAAACATTACGCTAATAAACAACGTCAGTCACTGTCGCGTTGACTTCACCAATTGATGAGGCTGACCCTAAACAGAGCATAATGAATAATTTGAAAACGCTTACCGACGAGACATTGGTAAGATTATATGTAGAAGGCAATAATGAGGCATTCAACGTATTGTTGGATCGTTATGAAAGTAAAGTTTTCACATACATCAATTATATCGTTCGCAATAAAGAAGTAGCAGAGGATCTGTTCCAAGATACTTTCATGCGCGTTGTAGCTACTCTTAAAGACGGCAAATATGCTGAACAGCAAAAGTTCAGTGCATGGCTCATGCGTATTACCCACAATATCCTCGTTGACTATTTCCGTCATCTGAACAATGAGAAAAACATCTCAAACGACGAGAACGAAATAGATTTGTTTAACGACATCAAACTTGCAGACGAGAATAATGTGGAGATGCAGATAATTAAAACGCAGAATCTCAATGGTGTAGAACGAATTATTAAAATGCTACCAGAGAACCAGCAAGAGATTATCAATCTCCGTTATTATCAAGATATGAGCTTTAAGGAAATAGCTGGCATGCTCAATTGCAGTATCAACACCGCTTTAGGCAGAACTCGATATGCGCTGATTAACCTAAGAAAGCTTGCCGTTGAACACAGTATCAGCCTTGCATCTTAAGGAAACATCAAAACGTCATTTTTACACATTTTTTACCCATAATCGCATATTAAGAGCAATCTTTTAAGCTGTTTTGAAAGAAAAATATAATAATTATTAAAAAAATCTTCATTTTCAAGAACAACGTATTAAAAAACGTCGTAACTTTGCACCGGTTTTAGAAAGCAAATGATTGTTTAACAATTTAAATTACAAAAAAATGAAGAAGCTTTTAGTTGCATTCGTTGCAGTTGTTGCTGTTTCTTTCGCATCTTGTGTTAACAACACAACTACTACTGAGGCTGCTCTTGATTCACTCGTAAACGAGGCAGTTGAAGAAGTTGTAGATTCAGTTCTTGCTGACACTGCAGTTGTAGATTCAGTTGCTGAATAATTAGCTACACACAACGAATCACTTTTAGGTTTTACACCTAACTGAGAGAATTGAAACCTGGAGACTTTGTCAACAGGTTTTTTTGTTTTCAAAAAAAACGTACGCCCCTTCCATGTCTTGCATCTACATCCATATACCCTTCTGTAAAACTCGTTGTATTTACTGCGACTTCTTCTCCACCACCCAATTAGAGCTAAGAGAACAATACGTTGATGCAGTATGCAAAGAGGTAGAGTTGTCAAAAAAGTATTTGGATGAAGATGAGATACATTCCATTTATTTTGGTGGAGGTACTCCATCACAACTCACCACCTCCCAAATCGGTCGAATACTGAATACCATCCAAGTACATCACCCAATTGTCAAGAACTGCGAAACTACCATTGAACTCAATCCTGACGATGTGACGGATGAATATGTGGCAAACCTTCGTTCTCTGCCCATCAATCGTGTAAGCCTCGGTATCCAGACCTTCAACGAAGACACCCTACGGTTCATTCATCGGCGTCACACCTCACAACAAGCCATCGATGCAGTACGTCGACTTCAGAAAAACGGTTTTAACAATATCAGCATCGACCTGATGTTCGGTTTTCCAAATGAGACATTAGAAGACTGGCAAACCGATATCGAACGGGCATTGCAGTTGGATATTCAACACATCTCTGCTTACTCATTAATGTATGAAGAAGGTACAGAACTCTATCGTCTGCTGACAAGTCAGCAAATACATGAAATCGACGAAGATTTATCTCGCAATATGTATCAGATCCTGATAGAACGGCTGACTGATGCAGGATTCGAACACTACGAGATCTCTAACTTCGCAAAACCCGGTTTCTATTCTCGCCATAATTCCAGCTATTGGAACGATATCAAATATCTCGGGATCGGAGCAGGGGCACATTCCTACAACGGTGTAAGCCGGCAAAGCAACATTTCCAATCTTAAGGCATATATTGACGGAATCCATCAAGGAATGCCAAAGTTCGAAACGGAAATGCTGACACCCGACCAACAATACAACGAGACCGTGATGACTCGCCTACGCACCAATAAAGGATTGGACACAGACACCATCAAAGAGCGCTTCGGAACAGATTATTACAAACACCTGATGACAGCAGCCACTCCTTATTATAATATAGGACTCCTCAAATACGAGGGACATCATCTGGTGTTGACAAGAAAAGGCATCTACACCTCCAACGACATCATATCCTCCCTATTTGTCTGATGACCTTTCCTTAATAACACATCCGATTAATACACCTTTTCAATACATTTCGACACCATGAACCACGATTATTCACAAAAAAATGAGAATAATCGAAAAAAAGCAATGTCAGTTCAGAATTTTTCCGTAACTTGCAGCTCCAAATTTTGACACTACCTCTAACAAAGAGAAAACCTATCAAAGATAACTTACAATATTAATATTTACAGACATGAAAATTTATCAAACTAACGAAATCAAAAACATTACCATCTTAGGTAATGACGGTGCAGGTAAGACTACCTTGACCGAGACCTTACTTTTCGAAGCAGGTGCGATCAGTCGCCGCGGACGTATTTCACAGAAAAACACCGTGAGCGACTATTTCCCAGTAGAACAAGAATACGGATACAGCGTATTCTCAACAGTATTCCACACAGAGTGGAACGGTAAGAAACTCAATTTCATCGACAGTCCAGGTGCTGACGACTTCGCTGGTGCAGCAATGGCAGCTCTCTCTGTAACTGACACCGCCGTAATACTCCTTAACGGTGCAGCTGGTGTTGAAGTGGGCACACAAAACCATTTCCGTTACACAGAAAAACTTGGTAAGCCTTGTATTTTCCTTGTAAATCAGCTAGATCACGAAAAGTGTGATTTCCATAGTTGCGTAGAACAATTGCAAGACCTTTATGGAAGTAAAGTCGTTCAGGTTCAATATCCATTGAACGAAGGTCCTAACTTCAATTCATTCATTGACGTACTGCTCATGAAGAAGTACTCATGGAAGCCAGAAGGTGGTGCTCCAACCATCGAAGACATTCCTGCAGAAGAAATGGATAAAGCACAGGAACTGCATCGTCAGCTTGTTGAAGCTGCTGCCGAGAACGACGAAACCCTGATGGAAAAGTTCTTTGAGAGTGAAGAACTCTCTGAAGACGAATGCCGTGAGGGTATTCGCAAAGGTTTGGCAAGTCGTGGCATGTTCCCTGTATTCTGCGTTTGCGCAGCAAAAGACATGGGTGTACGCCGCATGATGGAATTCCTCGGTAATGTCGTACCATTCGTAAACGAGATGCCAGAAGTTGAAGCAACCAACGGTACAGTTGTTAAACCAGATCCAAATGGTCCTACTGCACTTTATTTCTTCAAAACTGCTAATGAGCCACATATCGGTGGTGTACAATACTTCAAAGTACTGAGTGGAAAAGTTCATGAAGGTGACGACCTCACTAATTCTGATCGTGGCAGCAAAGAGCGTCTTGCTCAGTTGTTTGTCTGCGCTGGTCCTAACCGTACAAAGGTTGAAGAACTCGTAGCTGGCGATATCGGCTGTACAACTAAGTTAAAAGATGTACGTACCGGCAACACACTCGTTGGCAAGGACTGCGATTGGAAGTTCGATCTCGTGAAGTATCCAGAACCAAAGTATATCCGTTCTATCAAAGCAGAAAATGAGTCTGACACAGAAAAGATGATTGCTGCAATCCAGAAGATGGCTCAAGAAGATCCAACATGGGTTATCGAACAGAGTAAGGAATTGAAGCAAACACTGATTAAGGGTCAGGGTGAGTTCCACCTCCGCACCTTGAAGTGGCGTTTGGAAAACAACGAAAAGATTAAAATCAACTATGGTGAGCAAAAGATTCCATATCGCGAAACAATCACCAAGGCTGCTCGTGCCGACTATCGTCACAAGAAGCAGTCAGGTGGTGCAGGTCAGTTCGGTGAAGTACACCTCATCGTAGAACCATACGCAGAAGGAATGCCTGAACCAACGATGTATAAGTTCAACGGTCAGGAATACAAGATGACCATCAAAGGCAAAGAAGAAATCGACCTCGAATGGGGTGGTAAATTCGTCTTCTACAACTCTGTTGTCGGTGGTGCTATTGATACCCGTTTCTTACCTGCCATCCAGAAAGGTATCATGGGACGTCTGGAGCAAGGACCACTTACTGGTAGCTACGCTCGCGATGTACGCGTGATTGTTTACGATGGAAAGATGCACCCAGTTGACTCTAACGAACTTTCATTCATGCTTGCAGGACGTAACGCATTCAGCGAGGCCTTCAAGAACGCAGGTCCAAAGTTGCTTGAGCCAATCTACGACGTAGAGGTACTGACACCAAGCGATAAGATGGGTGACGTGATGAGCGACATTCAGGGCCGTCGTGGTATGATTGTAGGTAGTGAGAGTGCAAACGGATACGACAAGCTCGTCGCTAAGATTCCTTTGAAGGAATTGGCAAGCTATTCTACAACCCTCAGTTCACTCACTGGTGGTCGTGCGTCATTCTCTATGAAGTTCTCTAACTACGAACTTGTACCAACAGATCTGCAGCAGCAGCTCATGAAAGAGTTCGAAGCTCAGCAGAAAGAAGAAGACTAACAACTTCTTAAATTCAAAACTAAAGAGTCAATGTATGTTAAACATTGGCTCTTTTTTTATACTTTTTAATTAATTTAGGAGTTTCTTTTAAACGTGTTTTAATTATTATTTGTTACTTTGAAACACAAAACAAAATCTCATGAAGAAAACGACGATTACCATATTAGCAGCAGTAATGGGCATTTCGTTTGGATGTCTGTTAGCACTGCAGGTATATTATATAGAAGAGGTGTTGGATTTGCGGCGCCTTCATTTTGAAGAATCTGTCAACCGCAGTTTGCTTTCCACAGCCCATGAATTGGAACTAGACGAAGCCACCCGCTACTTGAATCAAGGTTCTGATGCCATAGAAGGTATAGCGATGGCGTCCGATTCTGTCATGGTGACTACCGACTCAGCATTCATTCAACGCACACACACTATTACGGCAAAAGACGGTAGCGCTTTCTCAACGATTGAGACAACTGCCAACACGAAATTCTCCGATAAATATTTCACAAAACGCACAAACGAGAAAATACAGCCACGTTCGTTGGAGTCTATCATGAGAGAACGATACGACTACGGAAAAGCACTCATCGATGAAGTCATCTACAGCATGCTCTACACAGCTAGTGATCGTCCGCTACAAGACCGCATCGACATCAATGTGCTTGACCAAACGCTTCGTACCGAACTGGCCAACAACGGTGTAAACATCCCATACCACTTCTCTGTCTATACAAGTAATGGAACGATGGTCATGCGATGCTCGGACTATGAGACCGAAGGAGAAGAAATGGCATTCACCACTACCCTCTTCAAGAACGACCCTGTTCAAAAGATGGGAACGCTGAAGGTTCACTTCCCCATGTATGCCAAGTATCATACCCAGTCGGTATGGTTCCTCATGCCGTCGCTCATCTTCACCCTCATCTTGCTCATCACTTTCATCGTAACGCTTGTATTGGTATTCCGTCAGAAGAAGCTAACAGAACTCAAGAACGACTTCATCAACAACATGACCCACGAGTTCAAGACCCCGATATCAAGTATCTCATTGGCGGCACAAATGCTGAGCGACGACAGTGTACCAAAGACCGACAAGATGGTAAAACGACTCTCTACTACCATCAACGACGAGACCAAGCGACTGCGTTTCCAGGTCGAGAAAGTGCTTCAGTTGTCAATGTATGAGAACCAGCGTGCGAAACTCAACCTGCGCGAGGTGGATGCCAACGAACTGATTGCAGGAGTCATCCACACCTTCACCCTGAAAGTCGAGAAGAACGGAGGAAAAATCATCTCCGACCTCCGCGCATCCACTCCCGACATATATGTCGACGATATGCACTTCACAAATGTCATCTTTAACCTGATGGACAATGCTGTGAAGTACCGTCGACCCGATGCTCCACTCGAACTCAAAGTATCAACACGAAATGAGAACGACCGACTCATCATCTCGATTCAGGACAATGGTATCGGCATCAAGAAAGATGACATCAAACGCATCTTCGACAAATTCTACCGTGTCCACACCGGTAACCTGCACGATGTCAAAGGATTCGGTTTAGGCCTCGCTTACGTCAAGAAAATCATCACTGAGCACAAAGGTACCATTACGGCTGAAAGCGAATTGGGCATCGGAACCAAGTTCATCATCAAAATGCCACTCATATAAACCATTTTGAATAAAAATAGTTACTAACAATAAAAAACGAAGAATTATGGAAGAGAAAATTGAAAATGCTCGCATCATGTTATGCGAAGACGACGAGAACTTAGGTATGTTGCTCCGCGAATACCTCGAAGCAAAAAACTACAACGTTGACCTATGTGTCGATGGTGAAGCAGGGTTCAACACTTTCCAGACGAACAAATACGATCTGTGCATCCTCGATGTCATGATGCCGAAGATGGATGGATTCACCCTTGCCTACAAAATCCGTGAACTGAATGCCGACGTTCCGTTCATGTTCCTCACTGCAAAGACCATGAAAGAAGATGTGAAACAAGGATTCGAACTAGGAGCAGATGACTACATCACCAAACCATTCTCTATGGAAGAAGTGGTTTTCCGCATCGAAGCCATCCTGCGCCGCGTCAAAGGCAAGAAGAACACCAATTCATCCATATTCCAAATTGGTAAGTTTGCCTTCGATTCCAAGAAGCAGACACTCAGTTACGACAATGTAGTTGAGAAACTCACCACCAAAGAGGCCGACCTGCTGAAACTGCTGGCTAGCAAACAAAACGAACTGCTACAGCGCGACTATGCCCTTCGAGCCATCTGGGTCGACAACAATTACTACAACGCACGTTCAATGGATGTCTACATCACCAAGCTGCGCAAATTGCTCAAAGCCGACCCCAATGTTGAACTTCTGAACGTACACGGTAAGGGTTATAAACTCGTAGTGACCGAATAAATATCCAATAATTCATGATGCGTTGCGCATCATGAATTATTTTGTAACCTACATATCGGAAAAAATCAAATAATATTTGTTTATTCGCACAATTTGCACTATCTTTGCACCCGAAATTATAAAAGGTTTTATTATGGCATTAATTACAATTAGCTCATACGATGAATTTGCCGCATATCTGGGCAAAGAATTAGGACAGTCCGATTGGCTTGAAATCAGCCAGGAACGTATCAACATGTTTGCCGATGCAACCCTCGACCATCAATGGATACATGTCGATACCGAACGGGCAAAGGTAGACAGCCCTTATCACTCTACCATCGCACACGGATACCTCACCCTTTCACTCCTACCCTACCTCTACCAACAAGTCATTGAGGCACGCAACATCAAGATGTTGGTCAACTATGGTATGGACAAAATGAAATTTGGTATCCCTGTTTTGGTTGGAAAACGCGTACGTCTGTCGTGCATGCTCTACAACATCGCCAACCTACGTGGCACAGCCAAGGTCGAGATTAAGTTCACACTCGAGATTGAAGGTGAACGCAAGCCTGCACTCGAAGGCATTGCAACGTTCCTTTATATGTTCGAGAACTGATCATCACATACTTCACAACAGAAAAGCCCGCCATCAAGGTGGGCTTTCGTTGTATCTATCCAATGTTTTCACGATACTCCAGACCTGACAATAGTAGTCTAGAGTTGGGTGACTTCATCCGCTGGGACTTGGTCATCGAACGGATTGATGGTTTTCTTATCCGGATCGGGATAGAACATATTACCATGACTTACCATTTCTGCAAATGGTTTCGCTGTGGTCTTGTCGTCAAGATCATCATGATCTCCTTTTCTTGTCAAATAATGTGCAGCCATATTGATGAAGAATTTAGAGTGTCACAGGTTTGCCTGCTGTGACAGGGATTTCATATTCATAGACTCCGTATTCAGGATAAGTCTTCACTTGTGTACCTTGCTTGATTGGGTTCGGTGTTCGCAGACGAAGGGTACCAGAATAGGTTGGCTTGATGACAGCATTGGTCAACTTACCATCTTTCCATGAGATACTTACCTCGTATCCACCACGAGCTTTCAGTCCACTTACACTACCCTCTCCCCATGCTTTAGGAAGTGCAGGAAGGAGGTGTACAGCTCCATCATGACTTTGCATCAACATCTCTGCCACTCCTGCGGTTGCACCGAAGTTACCGTCAATCTGGAATGGTGGGTGCGCATCGAACAGGTTAGGGAAGGTACGTCCATTCGGATACTGACGCTCCTGGCCTTCATTGGGCAGCAGACGCAGCATATTCGAGATGATGGTGAAGGCGTGGTCGCCGTCAAGCATACGTGCCCAGAAGTTAATCTTCCATCCAAGACTCCATCCTGTAGCTTGGTCGCCACGCTGTTCGAGAGTCTTGCCTGCAGCCTTGAATAAATCGGGAGTGGTGAATGGAGATATCTGTGCCGATGGATAGAGACCATATAGATGCGAGATGTGACGATGCTGGTCGCGTGGGTCGTCAAGGTCGTCACGCCACTCTTGCAACTGTCCGTACTGTCCTACCTTCATCTTTGGCAACATGGCAATGGCACGCTCCAGTTTCTTCTGAAGGTCTGCATCCTCACCCAGCACCTTTGCTGCCTGCAATGCTTGATTCAGCGCATCGAACGCAATCTGATTGTCCATCGTACAACCTGCAGTGACGGTACTTGACTTGCCACGTCCTCCATGTTCTGGACTGACCGATGGAACCACAATCAGTTCGCCATCACGCTCTACCATATAGTCGAGATAGAAGATGGCAGCATCACGCAAGATTGGGTAGTATTCTTTCAAGAAATCCTGATCGAGAGTATAGAGATAATGCTCCCACAGATGGGTTGCCAACCAAGCTCCACCGTTAGGGAACATACCCCATGTAGCACCATCGACAGGACCTGCAATACGCCAAATGTCTGTGTTGTGATGAGCTACCCATCCACGACAGCCGTACATCTGACGAGCGGTCGTCTTACCCGTCTCACTCAGGTCACGAATCATACTGAAGAGAGGACCGTTGGTCTCTGTGATGTTACATACCTCCGCAGGCCAATAGTTCATCTCAGCGTTGATATTGATGGTATATTTCGAATCCCAAGGAGCATTCAGTTTATCATTCCATACACCCTGCAGGTTGGCTGCCTGACCACCCTCTTGCGATGAAGAAATCAACAGATAGCGTCCAAAGTTGAACAGCAGGGCAACCATACCCATATCCTTACTGCCGTAGAACTTATCGAGACGCTGAGGTGTAGGGAGTTTAGCTATCTCTGGGTCGCTTGTCAGCTTAAGATTCACACGCTTATATTGCTCCTGATACTTTGCCACATGACGCTTCTGCAACTGAGCAAAGTTCATCGTTTCTGCCTTTACAAGATAATCCTCATTCTTGGCATCTGCGTTACCGCTCACATCGTGATAGTTCACGAAATTGGTAGCGCCACTGATATACAGGGTAGCTTCAGAAGCACCCTCAATCATCAAGCTGTTACCATCCACACGTACCTTTCCGTCCGTCTTCACATCCGTACGGCAACGGGCTGTCAGAGCGGCCTTGATACCCTCCTGATCTACACCAGGAATCGTAGCTATGAGATGCTGCCCCTCTGCCTCAATCTTGCTGTTTGGCAATCGGCAGTCATGATAGAGTTTGAAATTCATCGTCTTCTTGCTGGCCTTAATGTTGACCACTACGATGCCGTCAGCCATCGAAGCGATAGCACGACGTGTATACTTTACTCCATTACAGGTATATGTTGTTGTGGCAGTAGCTGTCTGCAGGTCGAGTTCACGACAGAAATCCTGCACGTTCTCGTGTCCGAAATCCATCTTCACAGAACCGAGTGTCAGGAATCGCATACCATGAGGACCTGGGATAAATTGTTGGTTGATGAGGTTCTCTGCCTCACGTTCCTTGCCGTCAAAAATCAGGCTACGCACCTCTGTGAGATACTGTAACGAGGTCTTACTATTGTTGTCGTGAGGTCCTCCACTCCAGAATGTCTCTTCATTCAACTGGATTTCCGCCGTCTGTGTACCTCCGAAGACCATCGCGCCCATACGCGAATTGCCAAGCGGCACTGCTTCAAGCCAACAAGTAGCTGGTTTATCATACCATAGTCTCTGATCGTTATCGGCAACTGGTGCAGCCTTAACCGTCAGCACTACAACAAACAAAAGTAGTGATGTCAAAAAGTGTTTCATGATTGTAAGTTGATTTGAAATGTTGTTATAATCGATTGCAAAGATAGTAAAAAAAACAGCATTGATTCACATTTCTTGTATTAAACTGAAAAAAACAATCCTTATTTATAATATTTATACAAAGATTGACGATTCATTCCATAAAAAACACTAACTTTGCAGCGGATAACTACAATCCAAATTAAACGACTTATTTACAAACTTTAAAAACAAAATCAAATGAAACATTTTACAAAATTGTTCGTAGCAATCGCTATGATGTTGGTTGCTATTAGTGCTAATGCAAAGACAGAGAAGGTTTATGCCACGTTCGAAGGCACTTACGCTACTAATCAAGCTACATGGGATGCATCTACCAAGACCATGACTTGGAAAGCAAGTTATAGCAACCAGATCAAGAGTATCGGTCTGCCTTCAGGTAATATCTCTAAGTACAAGAAACTGGTTGTTGACCTTGATATTAAGAGTGGCGAACAGATTCGCATTCTTATATATAAGGGTGGTGCAAACAAGACTCTTTATGCTAGCAATGGTGTGAACGTGTTCATTTTGGCAGATACCTTGAAAACACTTTACCCAGACGATTACAACGAATTCCTCTTGGCTTGCGATGAAATCTGCTTGTCTGGTAACAATAATGTTGGTACTGGCGAAGCCGTTGTAAAAGAAGTGTATCTCGAGACATATGACGACGAGGGCGAAAAAGTTTATGCCACGTTCGAAGGCACTTACGCTACCAATCAAGCTACATGGGATGCATCTACTAAGACCATGACTTGGAAAGCAAGTTATAGCAACCAGATCAAGAGTATCGGTCTGCCTTCAGGCAATATCTCTAAGTACAAGAAACTGGTTGTTGACCTTGATATTAAGAGCGGTGAGCAGATTCGCATTCTTTTCTATAAGGGTGGTGCAAACAAGACTCTTTATGCTAGCAATGGTGTGAACGTGTTCATTTTGGCAGATACCTTGAAAACACTTTACCCAGACGATTACAACGAATTCCTCTTGGCTTGCGATGAAATCTGCTTGTCTGGTAACAATAATGTTGGTACTGGTGAAGCCGTTGTAAAAGAAGTGTATCTCGAGACATATCCAGAGAACGAGTCAGTTGAAATCCCTGATATTGTTTACGAAGAAGACCCTGGTAAGCCCGCTGGTGACTTTATTGACTTCACAGAAGCATTCCCCGACCTCAAGCCAAGAATTGGTTTAGGTACAGACGGACACCCAATACAGCTCGGTAATGGAGACCCTGTTGTCGGCTCTAGAGGCAACCATACAGTTATTGCAGATCTTGCAGAATACAGCAAGTTGACTTTTGTAACTTCTCCAAAGTTGAAACTTGTGCTTTACATGAATCATGAAGTTGATTCTAAGCAGAACGCTGGTGAATATTCTGCAGAAGAAGAAGGTAAGTACATATTCCAAGAGGTTCAGGCCGATGAGAACGGTATTATCGAAGTTGACTTGACTCAGTACACGAAGCAAGACCTTAACTGTATTGCTTTGCCTTGGGACAATAGTAACAAGGGAACTGTATGGTACATGCTTCTCACTAAGGGAACTGCTACTGGCATCAACGCCGCTAAGACTATTGCTGTGAAGAGCGAAGTATTCAACCTCGAAGGTCAGAAACTCGCTACACCTGCAAAGGGTATCAATATCATTGGTGGCAAAAAAGTATTGGTTAAGTAAGTTATAAGAACCATATAAACGACAGACGGGGTCACGCTTTGTGAACCCCGTTTGTTATTTCCTAAAGTCGGGATGATCAGACTCGAACTGACGACCACACGCCCCCCAGACGTGTACGCTAACCAACTGCGCTACATCCCGATTTTCCGAAATCGATTGCAAAGTTACGAAAATAATTGAACATTGAACATTGAACATGAAACATTTTTGCAAAAACAACGTTTTTCGTGTTGTTTCACCCCAAAATGCCCCTTTATTGTCAATTATCAATTGTCAATTGTCAATTATTTACTATTTTTGCACCGTAATTAATTCAAAGTCACGATGAAAAAGATTAGTCTAACGATTGGGTTGCTTTGCTGCATGATGCTCAGCGTCAATGCACAGACAACCGTAGAGAGTATCAGAGAGAGGTATAACGGAATCAAGAGCTATTTGGCCGACATGATGAAGGAGGATGGCGTCCCTGCCGAATATTGCCAACTGCATTTGAAGCAAAACCTGCCTGCTACAGGCCCGCATTTCGAGGATGTACTGCTCTATTGGGGCGATGACGAGGACGATGAGGATCCGATTTACCCCAATCACCACATCTGCTATGCCCAGACGAAATACAACTTCGCCGTTCGTGAGTTCTACGAGGAGTATCTGTACGACGATAAAGGCAACCTCATCTTTATCTATGCCCGCAACCCTGATATCGGTTTCGATGAAGGCATCATCTACGATTTTCGCTTCTACTTCAATAAGGGGAAGGTGATGAACGTCATTATCAAGT
>Ga0310696_10005826_pt1 | contig 14767 bp, 15 predicted proteins | sample AusTroGonzalo_MG_4_FD_203885 | JGI IMG/M metagenome (GOLD analysis project Ga0310696, IMG submission 203885) | Bovine rumen microbial communities from tropical cattle in Woodstock, Queensland, Australia - Gonzalo_02 (v2) (version 2) | ecosystem: Host-associated > Mammals > Digestive system >...
GGATTCCTCAAGGAGAAAGAGTATAAGCCCGCTTGCGACCGCGCCTGGTCGGCCATGGCAAAGGATGCAGTCCATCCCGACGGCTTTCTCGGCTGGATGCAGGGCACAGGAAAAGATCCTTCTGCTGGTCAGCCATTGTCGTACGACAAGGTTCCCGACTTCGAAGACTACGGAACCGGTTGCTTCCTGCTGGGAGCGGCAGAATATTATAAGCTGATGAAAAGGTAAAAAAGAGACCTCACCCCCTAACCCCTCTCCTAAGGGCGAGGGGGGAACTTTTAAGGGCAAAGGGACGCAAGAACTCCATAAAAAAACCGCCGCTGTCCAAATGGATAGCGGCGATTTATTTTGTGGCTTGCTAACGATTACTTGGCTTCCTCCATATTGCCCTCAATGTAGAGGCGTGTCTTCTCAACGACACCATTGGTGATAACGGTAATTGACTTCTTGAAGTGTCCGGGGAACTTGCCGGTACCGTTGTAGGTCACCTTGAGCTCACCCTTCTCGCCGGGCTTTACTGCGTTCTTCGTATATTCGGGAACCGTGCAGCCGCAGGAGGCCATAGCCTGATTGATGACTAGGGGCTTGTCGCCAACGTTGGTGAAGACAAACGTGCAGGTCACCACAGGGCTCTTCTCTGAGAAGTTGCCGAAGTTGTGGGTTGTTTTGTCAAATTTAATTTCAGCGCCTTTCTGGGCTGAAGCCATTGTGATGCCACAGACGAGCAGCATGGTCATGAGTATAAGTTTCTTCATATTTCTTTGCAGTTAAATCAATAAATCTGCAGCAAAATTAGTTATTTTACCGCAGACTTACATTGTTTACAGGGAATATTTAATATTATTTTTATCTTGTTCCGCCGCTTTATTGTTTTTTTACTTTTTACTTTTTTACCTTTTTACTTTTTCACCTTTAATACTCAATGAGCGTTATCGTCAGCCGCCCATTGAACGAGATGATGTTCTCGGCCTTGTAGCAAGTAGCGCCATCGGGGATGCAGATGGTAGCGACAAAATGGAAGCCACGCTCATCGACACCGGCATACTCCATATTGCTCAGCACCGACTTCTCCAGAAACTCCTTTGGCACTTTCGTGACGTAGTCCTGTTTACGGAAATCGCGTGAGAAGAACTTGTTGGCACCACGAAACAGACTGACGTGCATGATGTTGTCGTAATAGACATTGCCGACCTCCATGCCGTCGTCGTTGTAGGCGGTGGTGTGTACCTTGTATTTCGTAGGATTGATGGCGATATACCAGTGGTAGTGCTGATTGTCGTAGATGATGACTGAGTCCTGCTTGACCACCTCGGTATAGGTCATGATACGCTCCTGTTCGCCGCGTACCATCTCGTCGGGCTGTGACTCGTCGCTCTTCGTCAAGCGAACGACATCGCCACTCTGATTGACGAACCAAAAGACATGAGGCGTCTGTTTTTCAATGCGGTAATGGGCATCGGTAGAAAGAAGCACCAACTGGCCGTCGGCAATGACAAACGCCGTCGGCTGACTGGTGGAATCGGGATAGAAGATGGTGTCACCCTTCACCCAGAATGACACTTCCTCGGTCTCCTCGTCCTGCCATACGCCTTGTAGCAATGACTTCGCCTCATGATCCTCCTCATAGGCGGTTCCCGACTTGGAGTTCTGACCACAAGCCACGAAGAGGACTATGACGGAAAGAGATAATAATATGGAATAGAGTTTATTCATCGTCCAATACAGTGATACACAAAGCCGTTCTCCTCAAGCTCCTCGACATCAAAGATGTTTCGTCCGTCGATGACCAGAGGCTGATGCATGGCTTTCTTGATAACGCCCCATGTGGGCAAACGGAATTCCTTCCACTCCGTCAGCAACAGCAGAGCGTCGGCATCGAGCACGGCGTCGTACATATCGCGGCAGTAGGTGACGCTGTCGCCCACACGACGCTTACACTCATCCATGGCGATGGGGTCGTAGGCACGCACCTGGCAGCCGGCATCAAGGAGCTTTTGAATCATCACCAGCGCCGTCGATTCACGCATATCGTCGGTCTCGGGCTTAAACGACAGTCCCCACATGGCAATGGTCTTGCCACGCAGCTCTTCCTCTGAGCCGAAGGCCTTGGCGAGCTTTTCATAGAGAACGCTCTTCTGGCGCTCGTTAACGCGTTCAACGGCTTTCAGCACCTCCATCGAGTAACCGTTCTGGTCGGCAGTCTTGATGAGGGCCTTCACGTCCTTCGGGAAGCATGAGCCACCATAGCCGCAGCCGGCATAGAGGAACTTTCGACCAATACGGGTATCGCTGCCGATACCTGCGCGAACCATATTAACATCAGCGCCAACACGCTCACAGAGGTTGGCAATATCGTTCATAAACGAGATACGCGTAGCCAGCATGGAGTTGGCGGCATACTTGGTCATCTCTGCCGAAGGAATATCCATGAAGATAACGCGGAAGTTGTTGATGAGGAACGGCTTATACAGCTTTGTCAGCACCTTCTTGGCCTTCTCGCTTTCCACACCCACGACCACGCGGTCGGGCGACATGAAGTCCTTGATGGCATTACCCTCCTTCAGGAACTCAGGGTTGGAAGCGACATCGAACTCAATGTCAACGCCACGCTTCTTCAGTTCCTCTTCAATGGCATTGCGCACCTTGCGGGCCGTTCCCACGGGAACCGTCGATTTAGTGACCACTACCACATAGTGGTTCAGGTTCTGGCCAATGGTACGGGCCACCTGCAACACATATTGAAGGTCGGCGGAACCGTCCTCATCGGGAGGAGTGCCGACGGCAGAGAACACAATCTCCACATCATCGAGCACAGAAGCCAAGTCGGTCGAGAACTTCAGACGGCCGGCAGCCACATTCTTCTTCACCAGTTCGTCAAGACCTGGTTCGTAGATGGGTACTTCACCACGCTGCAAGCGCTCTATCTTCTCGGCATTAACGTCAATACACGTTACATTTGCACCGGTATCGGCGAAACATGTTCCCGACACCAATCCGACATATCCGGTTCCTACAATTGCGATATTCATTGTTGTTAATTTAGTTTTTTCAATCAAAAAGCTCGGCATCCTTCAGCAGCGGCTGACGCAGATCCTTCTCGCTGGTCAGCACCTCAAGCCCTTCCGTAGGCCACTGAATGCCCAGTGCAGGGTCATCCCAACGGACACCGGCATCAGCCTCCGGAGCATAAGGATTGTCCACTTTATATGTAAAGATGGCTTCATCGCTCAGCACCAGGAATCCATGGGCAAATCCGCGGGGAATGAAGAACTGGCGCTTGTTCTCATCGCTCAGCTCGACCATGACATGCTGGCCAAACGTAGGCGAAGAGCGACGCATATCAACAGCAACATCGACAACGCATCCCTTGATAACACGTACCAGTTTGGCCTGCGAGGCAGCACCACGCTGGAAATGAAGGCCACGCAGAACGCCACGACTCGACTTCGACTCATTGTCCTGCACAAAGTTCACCTTTCCGATGTGTTCTTCGAACTCTGCTTGTTTCCAAGCTTCAAAAAAATAGCCTCGTGCATCGTTGAATACGCGCGGTTCTATAATATATACTCCTTTGATTGCTGTTTCCTGATAATTCATCGTTTCAAAAATTTAGGTGCAAAGGTAGTACTTTTTTTTGAGAACGGCGCATTTTTAAGTTTCTTTTATTTGCAAGTATGAAAAAATTACATTACCTTTGCAGACGTGATTGAACTAAATAGACATATTGAGATACTACTCTTGAGTAGCGATTGCGTCATAGTCCCTGACCTTGGAGGCTTTACGGCGCAACATGTCGATGCCGTCTATGACAACGAGGACCACATGTTCGTTCCGCCGTTGCGCACACTTGGGTTCAATCCGCAATTGACCATGAACGACTCGCTCTTGGCGCAGTCGTACATAGAAGCCTACGACATTAATTATCCGGAAGCAGTACAGCGCATTGAAGCTGAGGTGACAGAACTGAAGCAGCAGCTCTACAACGAAGGCATCTACGAGATGCCCGGTATCGGTGTACTGAGTCTGAACGAGGACCGGCGCATTGTCTTCGAGCCCTGTGAAGCCGGATTGCTGACGCCAGCCCTTTACGGCCTGACTGCTTTCGAGATGCTTCCATTGGCCAGCGAGACTGAAAGTAAAGTTTTAAGCATCGCTCCGCAGAGCGTTGACAATGAGGCGAATACAATTAAAGAAGAACCAGTACACGAGGGCGGCGAACAGGCTATTGTCATTAAGATGTCGTGGATACGCAATGTTGCAGCTGTTGCGGCTGCCGTCATTGCCATTCTTTTCCTCATACCGTCCATTGACAACAGCGATGATGCAGAGCAGCAGCCTTCAATGAGTCAGGTGGAACTGCTCCCCATGCCTAAGACCGTTGAGCAGAAAAAGCTCGACACATCGGTGGTCAACATCAAGCCCGACAGTGCCACAGCCCCCGTTGCCGAATCAGCAGCGCCAGCAGACAGCACCATCGAGGAGAAGGTTGCCATGAAGCCTGCCCCGGAACCCAAGGCACAAGAAGAGAAGGAGGAGGAAGGCTATTGTCTGGTTCTTGCCAGTCAGGTGGCCAAGCAGGGAGCCGAATATCTGGTGGAGCAGATGAAGCAGCGCGGTTATGAGGACACACGCATCAATGTTCACAAGCAGGTGCGCCGCGTGGTCTATGGACACTACGCTTCTCAGGATGCTGCCTATCAGGCTTTGAACAAACTACGCAGCTCATCCTCTGATTTCGACGAGGCTTGGGTTTACAAGATGAACTAATACACATACAATTGTATGAAGCGAGTACGTTGCCCAAAGTGCGACCAATACATCACCTTTGATGAGAAGAAGTATAACGACGGACAGTCGCTGGTCTTTCAATGTCCCGAATGCGGTAAGACCTTCGGCATTCGCATCGGTGTGTCAAAGTTGAAGGCCACACAAAAGGAGGAGAACGCCTCACTCAACAACGACAATGGCCAGCAAACCGCCGACGAAGCCTGCGGCAGCATTGTTGTCATCGAGAATGTGTTTCACTACAAGCAGGTCATTCCCCTGCAGATGGGCGACAACGTCATTGGACGCTATCAGAAGGGAAATCCCATCAACACCCCCTTCGAGACGGTTGATCCCAGCGTTGACCTGAACCACTGCACCATCAACATCAGCCGCGACAAGCAAGGACGTTTGCGCTACACCCTCAGCGACAACAACAGCAACACCGGCACCTTCGTCGATAATGTCGAGGTGAAAGGCCGCGAGCGCCGCGTCATTAAAGACGGCACACTCTTCACCATCGGTGCTACCAGTATTATTCTGCGTACCACCGAGGAAGAATAGCGGTGAGTCTATCGACTATTAACTCCTCTAACCCCTTTAACTCCTTCTAGTAAACGCGCGGTCCGAAAATCATCGTACCGATGCGAACCATCGTTGAACGGCAGCCGACAGCAACATCGTAGTCGTTGCTCATGCCCCACGAACGTTCGCAGAACCAGGGCGCATCGCTGAAGTACTGCAGCTTCACCTCGTCAAAGAACTCGGCGGCAGTCAGGAACTCGCGGCGTATTTGTTCGTGATTATCCGTATTCGATGCCATCATCATCAAGCCACAAATACGGACGTGCTTCAGCTGTCGCCATTCTCCGTCAGCCAGCAACTGGTGGCAGTCGTCAAGTGTCAGACCATACTTCGTACTCTCGTCAGCAATATGCAGTTCTAGGAGCACGTCAATGACGCGGTCGCACTTGGCAGCCTGCTTCTCTATCTCCTTCAGCAGCTTCAGAGAGTCAACGGCCTCAATCATCGTCACATAGGGAGCAATGTATTTCACTTTGTTCGTCTGCAAGTGACCGATGAAATGCCACTCTATGTCCTTCGGCAGCGTCTCGTGCTTCAGGCGCAGCTCCTGCTCATGGCTCTCACCGAAGATGCGCTGGCCTTCCGCATAGGCAGCTTCAATATACTCATTAGGGTGATACTTGCTAATTGCCACAAGGCGTACACCCTGTGGCAACTGGCTCAGAACCTCCTTCAGTTTTCCTTTAACGTCGTACATGACTGTGTTGTGATACCAGTGACTTCAATTACTGTTCATACTCAGGCTTGGCGTCAGCCGCCTTGTCCTTGCCGTACTCAAAGACATCCAGCAACTGCGTCTCTGCAACCGATGCAATCACGTAGTCAACCATCGTTCCGCCCATCACCTCTTCAATGTTCTTCACGGCACCGTTCAGTGTACCGGCATTGACCAGATAGTTAATGCTGGAGCGCTTCTCCTTGGCTGTTTTCTCGTCGATGGTAATAAACTGCAGCTTCGCCTTGTACCAACGATCGGCAGAGTCCATATCGGCAAAGAATATCTCTTTATAGGGAGCTATCTTGATGTCCTTGATGGTGAATTCACCACTGATATACGACGACAATTCTTCCATAATGCGCTGTTCGGCCTCAGTGAAAGACAAGGCATCGACAACGTATAGTTCAGTTACTTTCTTCTGAAGGCCATCGTCCATGGTCTTCTCATACTGGATTTTGCATTCAAACCACTGTGCAGTTCTGCTTCTCATTTTTCTTTAATTCTTATTTTTTTGTTTTTGTACACCTAATTGTTCTAATTGTGCTTTCTTCTCATTCGAGATTTTGTCGATAATCTCCGAGGCAATGCGCTGACTCTTGGCATCGGTCAGACCGGCTTCGCTGCCCAATTCCGCCTGCTTCTGAGTAAGTTCCGTCATGATTTCCGTACTTTCAGCAAGGAACTTCTTCTCCGAGCTGCTCATGTAGTCGGCATTGTATATCTTCGAGAGTATGCGGTCGGCTTCCTCAGTGAAACGCTTGCGGAAGATTTCCTCGGCCTTCTTCTCGTATATTTGCATTTCGTCCTCGTCTATATGGTAGCCAGTGCTGTCAGTTGCCGCATCCAGCTCCATCGAGGGGTCGTACGGTCCCGGCGAATCCTCATCGTCGAAGTTCTCCTTGGGTGCGGCTTCCACATATTCTATATTCTCGGGGTTGGGAGTCAGGTCAATGTAAAGGCCTATAGCGATAACCGCCAGCACAACAGCCGCGATGCCGATGGTCAGCGAGTGACGCAACTTGTGGAACGACTTCATCGTCTTCTTCATGTCGGCAACACTCTCGTATCGCTTGTCGGGATTAGCCTGCGTCGCCTTCTTGATGACAGCGCGGTACTCAACGGGCACGCTCGAGTCGCGATACAGATATGCCAGGAACTTGCCCAGCGAATATACCTCGCTGCGTGCATCAGCCACGCCCTCCTCCAGTACCTCCGGAGCCACGTATTCGGCATCAGCTCCGTAGAGGGATTCCTGGTCGTTCAGCGTCAGGTAGGACGAGCCGTGAAACAGCAGCAGCGGCGCCAATGTGTCCTTGCGAACCAGCATGTTGTTCGGCGAGAAACACAGATGATACACACCCTGACGGTTCAAGGTGGCGGCACTCTCAAAAAGAGCATCCATCACCTGCTCGACAAACTCCTTTTCGGCCACAACCGAGGGCTTGTCGTTAATCAGGTGCTCAAAAGTCATGAAGTAGCCATTCTCGACAGCGACACTACAAAAGCCGGCACTGTCCACCATCACCTGATAGTGCAGCTGGTGACGGTCCGAGAAGGCTTTCACCTGTTCGCTTTCCGCCTTGAGAGCCTCGCAAAAGCGCAGACTATCTGCGAGTTCGTATCGCAGTTCAAGAATATTGGTGTAGGTATTCTCACCAATTTTCCGATAAAAAGAACCGAAAGGCATCGGGTCTTTCTTCAGTGCCGCACCGTTTCTTGATGCGAGTAATTCTTCGTAGTTCATGAGCCAAAAGCGTGAAATTGACGGGCAAAAGTACGCATTTAATTTGGAAAACACAAATTTTTGGCCCTTAAAGAAAAATAATTCATAATTCTTAAGCCCTAATTCTATATTTTTCTGTAACTTTGCGCCTTGAAATCGACAAAATCATAAGAAAAGATGCCTGAAATATCAGTTCGCGGACTTGAGATGCCAGAGTCACCAATCAGAAAACTGGCTCCCCTGGCAGCTGCAGCCAAGAAGCGCGGCACAAAGGTCTATCACCTAAACATTGGTCAGCCAGACCTGCCAACACCCCAAGTTGGTCTTGATGCCCTGAAGCATATCGACCGTAACATTTTGGAGTATTCGCCCTCACAGGGCTACCAGAGCTATCGCGAGAAGTTGGTCAACTATTACGCGAAATATAATATTAATGTAACGGCCGACGATATCATCATCACCTCCGGCGGTTCCGAGGCGGTGCTGTTCGCTTTCCTCAGCTGTCTGAATCCGGGCGACGAGATTATCGTGCCCGAGCCAGCCTATGCCAACTATATGGCATTTGCGATTTCGGCTGGTGCCAAGATTCGTACGATTGCCACAACCATCGAGGAGGGTTTCTCTCTGCCGAAGGTTGAGAAGTTCGAGGAGCTCATCAATGAGCGTACCCGTGCCATCATGATTTGTAATCCCAACAATCCGACGGGCTACCTCTACACACGCCGTGAAATGAACCAGATTCGCGATCTCGTCAAGAAGTACGACCTCTATCTCTTCTCCGATGAGGTTTACCGCGAATACATCTATACCGGTTCTCCCTATATCTCTGCCTGCCACCTGGAAGGCATTGAGCAGAACGTCATCCTCATCGATTCCGTCTCCAAGCGCTACTCTGAGTGCGGTATCCGCATCGGCGCCCTGATTACGAAGAACGAGGAAGTCCGCAAGGCCGTCATGAAGTTCTGTCAGGCACGTCTCTCTCCCCCCCTCATCGGACAGATTGTCGCCGAGGCATCGCTCGATGCTCCCGAGGACTACTATCGCGATGTCTATGACGAGTATGTGGAGCGTCGTAAGTGCCTTATCGACGGTCTGAACCGCATTCCCGGCGTTTACTCGCCCATCCCCATGGGAGCGTTCTACACAGTGGCCAAGCTGCCCGTCGATGATGCCGAGAAGTTCTGCCGCTGGTGTCTGGCCGAGTTCAACTACGAAGGCGAGACGGTGATGATGGCTCCTGCCGCCGGTTTCTATACCACCCCCGGTGCCGGCATCAATCAGGTTCGCATTGCCTACGTCTTGAAGAAGCAGGACCTGGAGCGTGCCCTCGTCGTGCTGCGCAAGGCGCTTGAAGCCTATCCCGGCCGCGTAGATGAATAATTGTGAATTGTAAATTGTGAATTAAATTGTCAATTATCAATTGTCAATTGTCCATTGACTCATGAACCTCCCATTATTCATAGCTCGTCGCATCCACAGTGACAAAGGCGACCGCCGCAAGGTGAGCCGCCCTGCCATTCATATTGCCACCATTGGCGTTGCCATCGGCTTGGCAGTCATGATTATCACCGTGAGCGTCGTGCTGGGGTTCAAGCATACCATTCGCGACAAAGTTGTCGGCTTCGGCAGCCACATCCAAGTCATGAACCTGCTGTCCGTCAACAGTGCCGAGTCCTACCCCATCAGCATCAACGACAGCATGATGCAGGTGCTGCGCGACATCGAGGGCGTCCGTCAGGTGCAGCGCTATGCCATGACTCAAGGCATCCTCAAGACCGAAGACGAGTTTCTCGGCGTTGCCTTCAAGGGCATTGCCCAGGAGTATGACACCACCTTCATCAGCGCCAACATGGTAGAGGGCACGATTCCCTCCTTCAGCGATTCGAAGGGAACACAGAAAATTCTGGTGTCGCGCATGATTGCCGACAAGCTGAAGCTGAAGACAGGCGACAAGGTCTATTCCTATTTTATCGGCAACGACGATGTGCGCGTGCGGCGTTTCACCGTCAGCGGCATCTATCAGACCAACATGACGCGCTTCGACGAGAAAATCTGCTTCACCGACCTCTATACGGCATCCAAGCTGAACGGGTGGTTTGAGCACCAATGCTCTGGCGCAGAGCTGCTGGTCAGCGACTTCGACCGTCTGGAACAGACCGAGCAGCACGTCATCGACAACATCAAGGGAAGCCACGACGAGTATAACAACACCTACTCCTCACAGAACATCCACGATGCCTACCCCCAGGTATTCACCTGGCTCGAACTGCTCGACGTCAACGTGTGGATCATTTTGGGACTGATGGTCTGCCTGGCCGGCATCACCATGATTAGCGGTCTGCTCATCATCATTCTTGAGCGCACATCGATGATTGGCGTACTGAAAGCCCTTGGAGCCCGCAACACGACCATTCGACACACCTTCCTGTGGTTCGCCGCTTTCATCATCGGGCGCGGTCTGCTCATTGGCGACCTCATCGGCATCGGCCTCGTGCTGCTCCAGCAATACACAGGCATCATCACCCTCGACCCTCAGACCTATTACGTCAGCGAGGCACCCGTCGAGTTGAACATCCCCATTGTAGTTGCGCTGAACGTCGCTACTCTTATTATCAGTATTTCTGTTCTAATTATCCCGAGTTTCTTTATTTCGCACATTCATCCCGCAAAATCTATGCGTTACGAGTAAAAAACTGCACATAAAATTTGCAGATGTGCAAAAAACGATGTACCTTTGCACAAAATTTTAAAATTTGTGCAATGGATCAAGCAAAAAGCTTCAACCAATATATCGAACGCGCAATCGTTGACAATTGGAATTTCGATGCCTTAACCGACTATCAAGGAGTCACGTTGCAATACCACGATGTAGCGCGTAAGATTGAAAAATTACATATCCTCTTCGAGAACTGCGACCTGAAGCCAGGCGACAAAGTAGCCCTTTGTGGCCGCAACTCCGCCCACTGGGCAGTAGCCTTTCTGGCTACGCTGACCTATGGTGCCGTCGCCGTTCCCATTCTTCATGAGTTCAACCCCGAGCAGATTCACAACATCGTGAATCACTCCGAGGCCCGTCTGCTCTTTGTCGGCGACTACGTCGTCAAGAGTATCACTCCCGACGAGATGCCCCATCTGGAGGGCATCGTCAACCTGCCCGACTTCTCGCTGCACGTATCTCGTTCCGAGAAGCTCACCTATGCGCGCGAACATCTTAATTTATTGTTCGGCAGCAAGTACCCGCGAGCCTTCCGTACCGAGCACGTTCATTATCATATCGACGAGGCCGACGAGCTGGCACTCATCAACTACACCAGCGGCACCACCGGATTCTCCAAGGGAGCCATGCTTCCCTATCGTGCCATCTGGGGTAACCTCGACTTCTGCATGCAGCGCCTGCCGCTGAAGCCCCAGGACACGATGCTCAGCATCCTGCCCATGGCTCACATGTACGGTCTGGCCATTGAGTTCCTCTACGGTTTCTGCCGCGGTTGTCACCTCTACTTCCTGACGCGCCTGCCGTCGCCCGCCATCATTGCCGATGCCTTTGCAACGGTCAAGCCGTCCATCGTCATCGCCGTACCCCTCATCATCGAGAAGATTATCCGCAAGCGCGTATTCCCGAAGATTCAGACCAACAGCATACGACTGCTGCTCCAGATGCCCGTCGTGTCGAAGAAGGTCAAGGAGAAAATTTGCAACCAGGTCTATCAGGCCTTCGGCGGTCGCGCCTACGAAGTCATCGTCGGCGGTGCTCCGCTGAGTCGCGAGGTCGAGCAGTTCCTCGTCTCCATCAACTTCCCCATCACCGTCGGCTACGGCACCACCGAGTGTGCACCGCTCATCAGCTACAGCGACTACAAGGACTTCGTCCCCGGTTCCTGCGGCACGTCCGTTGATCACATGGAGGCCCGCATCGACAGCCCCGATCCGCAGAACGTTCCCGGCGAGATTCTGGCTCGCGGCACCAACGTCATGCTGGGCTACTACAAGAACGAGGAGGCCACCGCTCAGGTCCTCGATGCCGACGGCTGGTACCACACCGGCGACCTCGGCACGATGAACGCCGATGGCCACATCTTCATCCGCGGCCGCATCAAGAACATGCTGCTCGGTGCCAGCGGACAGAACATCTACCCCGAGGAGATTGAGGACAAGCTCAACTCTATGGCAATGGTCAGCGAGAGCCTTGTCGTACAGCGTGGCAACACCCTCGTGGCACTCGTCCATCCCGACAGCGACGAAGTCGTCAACTTCACCACCGAGGAACTGCAGAACATCATGGAGGAGAACCGCCAGCAGCTCAACGAGCAGCTGCCCGCCTACAGCCGCATTGCAGCCATCGAACTGCAGACAGACGAATTTGCGAAAACGCCAAAGAAGAGTATTAAACGCTACCTATATAACTAAAATATGGAACAGATACCAAGTTTTAACGAGCTTATCGAGAAGTCCATTCTCACCAATTGGGACTTAGACGCACTGACCGACTACAAAGGCCAGACGCTGCAGTATCATGACGTAGCTCGTAAGATTGAGAAGTTACACATACTGTTTGAGAACAGCGGTGTCACCAAGGGCGACAAGATAGCCCTCTGCGGCCGCAACTCCAGCCAGTGGGCCGTTGCCTTCCTGGCCACGCTGACCTACGGTGCCGTCGCAGTGCCCATTCTGCACGAGTTCAATGCCGAGCAGATTCACAACATCGTCAACCACTCCGAGGCCAAGCTGCTCTTCGTCGGCGACCATGTAGCCACCATCATCGACCCGCAGCAGATGCCGGGACTTGAGGGCATCATCAACAACCCCGACTACTCGCTCATGGTCAGCCGCACCGACAAGCTGACCTATGCCCGCGAACATCTGAACGAGCTCTATGGCAAGAAATTTCCTAAGTACTTCCGTAAGGAGCACGTCAGCTACTACCGCGAGCAGAGCCCCGAGGAGCTGGCACTCATCAACTACACCAGCGGCACCACGGGCTTCTCCAAGGGTGTCATGGTGCCCTACCGCGCCCTGTGGTCTAACTACGACTTCGCCTGCGACGTGCTGGGCAAGACCATCAAGGCCGGCGACCCCATCATCTCCATGCTGCCAATGGCCCACATGTATGGTATGGCTTTCGAGTTTATCTTCGAATTCCTGCATGGCTGTCATGTTTACTATCTGAACCGTATACCATCGCCCGCAATCATCGCTCAGGCGCTCAGCGACATCAAGCCTGTCATCGTCATTGCCGTGCCATTGATTATTGAGAAGATCATCCGTAAGAAGGTATTCCCAAAGATACAGAACAACCGTATGCGCCTGCTGCTGCAGATGCCAGTAATTTCAAAGAAAGTGCGTCAGATGATATGCCAAGAGGTGCTCAAGGCCTTCGGCGGTCGTCTATACGAGGTCATCATCGGCGGCGCAGCACTGAACCGCGAGGTCGAGCAGTTCCTCAAGCGCATCGACTTCCCCTATACCGTCGGCTACGGTGCCACCGAGTGTGCCCCCATCATCTGCTACCGTGACTGGCACACCTTCGCCCCCGGCTCCTGCGGACAGGCAGCCCGCCACATGCAGGTAGAGATTGACTCACCCAATCCCCGCACCATTCCTGGTGAGATTCTGGCCAAGGGCCCCAACGTCATGTTGGGCTACTACAAGAACCCCGAAGCCACCGCCGATACCATCGACCGCGAAGGCTGGTACCACACCGGCGACCTTGGCACGATGGATGCCGACGGCAACGTCTTCATCAACGGACGCTCCAAGAACATGCTGCTCGGTGCCAACGGACAGAACATCTATCCCGAGGAGATTGAGGACAAGCTCAACTCCATGGCAATGGTCAGCGAGAGCATCGTCGTCCAGCGCAACAACAAGCTCATTGCCCTCGTACACCCCGATATGGACGAGGCCAAGAACATGAAGTTTACTGCCGACGACCTGAAGAACATCATGGAGCAGAACCTCAACGGCCTGAACGAAATGATTCCCGCCTACGAGAAAATCTCCGAGATTGTCATCCACGAAGAGGAGTTCGAGAAAACGCCCAAGAAGTCCATCAAGCGCTACCTCTATCAGTAACTCCCCACACGACCATAGACATCGCCGCTCCTCCCCATTCGGAAGAGCGGCGAATTTTTCGCTAGGGCACGGGAAATTTTCAGCAGGGCACGGGAAATTTTCAGCAGGGCACGGGAAATTTTCAGCAGGGCACGGGTATTGAAAAAATGAAGGGAAACTTGAAATGTTCGAAAATTATGCTTATCTTTGCACGCAGATTAAAAACCTAGTACAAACCGTAAAAACATCATTTCAAGTTTCGCATGTTAAATAGATATATGAAGATAGTGGCTATGGCTCTGCTCGCCATGATGACTGCCGTGACGCTGACCTCGTGCAGCGACGATGATAATGAAATAGTAGTGAACCCCGACCAGCCGTATATGAAATCATCGTCCTGCCAGTTACCATCCGTGTGGTCAACTGGGTGAAGGTGTATGAAGGTGAGGACGTCTACGACAATGGCGTAAGCTATAATATCTTTGACGTATTCAGAAACTGACTGCGGGGAGTCCGCAGTTTCGAGGCGAGATAAGTATGATTCAAATTATAGCAACAATGAAAAGGTTTTTAATACACACAATATTAAAAAGTATATAATTCGAGCTATTTTTGAGAGGAAATGGCGGATTATTGAAAAGTTTCTTGGATAAGGGTGATTTTTTATATAATGAGAAAAAAGTGCGGTGCAATTAAATCTTTTTTCATAACTTTGCGTTTATATTAGCAGAAACGACTCAAGAAAGGAATGAACGAAGAAACGGAAAAGATACTCAGGGAACTGGAAAGGATTGTCGCAGAACGACAAGACTGGCTCTTCCGTTTCGCCTATATGCGCATCGGCATCAGAGAGGACGCCGAGGACGTGGTGCAAGAGGTGCTGCTGAGCGTATTCCGACGATTACGGGAGAAGACGCAGATGGACA
>Ga0310696_10005827_pt1 | contig 14767 bp, 14 predicted proteins | sample AusTroGonzalo_MG_4_FD_203885 | JGI IMG/M metagenome (GOLD analysis project Ga0310696, IMG submission 203885) | Bovine rumen microbial communities from tropical cattle in Woodstock, Queensland, Australia - Gonzalo_02 (v2) (version 2) | ecosystem: Host-associated > Mammals > Digestive system >...
TCCGGGTGTGCCGCGACGATGCGGCGCAGGGTCTCGGCGGTGAACCAGCCGATGCCGTCGAGTTTGCCGGGAAGCAGCAGTCGGGTGTTGACAGCGATGCGCATGAGGAATTGGGAATTGAAAATTGAGAATGGAGAATTGAAAGGGACACACTCCTCAGTCACTTCGTGACAGCTCCCCTAACTTAGGGGAGCAGCTGAGAGGACGGTCTGCTCGATGACGACGGGGAAGTGCTGCTGCTCCAGTTCATGGATTTTGGCGGCGAGGGTCTCGGGGGTGTCCTCGGCGGTGAGCTGGCATTTGGCCTGGAAGAGGGTGGTGCCGCGGTCGTAGTGCTGGTCGACGATGTGGATGGTGATGCCGCTCTCGGTCTCGTGGTGGGCGATAACGGCTTCATGGACATGCTCGCCGAACATGCCCTTGCCGCCGTACTTGGGCAGCAGGGCCGGGTGGATGTTGATGACGCGGCCGGGGAAGGCGTCGAGAATCTCTTCCGGCACCAGCCAGAGGAAACCCGCCAGGATGACCCAGTCGATTCCCTGCTCGCGCAGGTACCGCAGCACGCTGCCGTTCTCGTAGAAATCCTTGCGCCCAAAATACTGGGCGGGGACTCCCAGCCGCCGGGCCCGCTCGGCCACGTAGGCATCCTTGCGGTTGTAGACGATGCAGGCCACCTGCACCTTGTCGTGGTGGGCAAAATACTCGCTGATGCGCTGGGCATTGGTCCCGTTGCCCGAAGCAAAAATCGCTAACTTGGTCATACTCTATTCCTTTTTTGGTGTGGATGATGTCTGTTCCCCCTAATAACGCTAAAAGACTCTATTTGTTGTATTTCCCGAAGATTTAACATTTCGCCTCCCCCAAAGGGCCTCATTTTAATAAATCGACCCGCTTTTGGAGGCCGAAAAAGGGCGTTTTCCGGAAAAGGGGACGGATGGAGAAGGCAAAAAAATGGAAGAGTATCTCCCTGATAGTCAGAGCCGACCTTGTCGACGGGTAAAGAAAAATGGCCAAAAGTGGTGCGTATATGGTTTTTTTTTCGTTTCTTTGCACCCTGTTAAACTCATAAAATTATACAAACATGTCAGAAATTGCAACCAAAGTAAAAGCTATCATCGTTGATAAGCTCGGAGTTGATGAGAAGGAAGTCACCCTGGAAGCCAGCTTCACTAACGACCTGGGAGCCGACTCTCTTGACACTGTGGAATTAATTATGGACCTTGAGAAGGAATTCGATATCACCATTCCCGACGAGGATGCTGAGAAAATTGTCACCGTTGGTGACGCTGTCAACTACATTGAGCAGCACCAGAAATAATTAACTCCTTTCAGTTCCGAATGAACCTGAAAAAAGTTGTAGTCACCGGTATCGGCACACTTACCCCTATCGGAAACGACGTGCCCCGGTTTTGGGACGCGCTGCTTCGGGGAGTAAGTGGTGCCGACGTGATTACGCAGTTCGATCCGGGACCCTTCAAGTGCCACATCGCCGCCGAGGTAAAGGGATTCGACCCCAACGACCACTTCGACCGCAAGGAGGTACGCAAATTAGACCGCTACACCCAGTTCGGCATGGTGGCCGCCGACGAGGCCATCGCCGATTCGGGTATCCTGTCCGACACGCTCAACAAAGACCGTGTCGGCGTTATTTTCGCCACCGGCATGGGTGGCTGCAAGAGTTTCCAGGACGAGGTGCTCTCCTACGGCGAATCGAAAGACTCGCCGCGCTTCAGCCCGTTCTTCATCACCCGGTCCATCGGCGACATCTGCGCCGGCCAGATTTCCATCAAGTACGGCTTCCGCGGACCCAACTATGCCACGTCGGCAGCCTGCGCCTCTTCGGCCGTCTCCATCTACGACGCCTTCATGTTCATCCGGTTGGGCAAGGCCGACGCCATCGTCACCGGCGGCAGCGAGGCCCCCATCGTCCCCACGGGCATCGGCGGTTTCTCGGCCATGCAGGCCCTCTCGCTGCGCAACGACGATCCCCACACCGCCTCACGTCCCTACGACAAGGACCGCGACGGCTTCGTGCTGGGCGAAGGCTCGGGATGCCTGGTGCTGGAAGAACTGGAACATGCCAAAGCCCGCGGGGCCAAGATCTACGCCGAGGTGACCGGCGGCGGACTCACCGCCGACGCTTTCCATATCGCCGCCTCGCACCCCGAAGGCGCAGGAGCCCTAATCGCCATGCGACAGGCCATCGAGGAGTCGGAAATGCAGCTGACGGATGTCGACCACATCAACACCCATGGGACTTCCACCCCGATAGGCGACATCTCGGAACCGAAGGCCGTGGCCGCCCTCTTCGGCGACCATGCCAGGAACATCACCCTGAACTCGACCAAGTCGATGACAGGCCACCTGCTGGGTGCCGCCGGGGCCGTGGAGGCCATCGCCACCATCCTGGCGGTGAAGAACGACACGGTGCCTCCCACCATCAACCACTTCACCGACGACCCCAACATCCCCGCTCTCGACTTCTCGTTCAACAAAGTCACCCACAGGCGTGTCGACTTCGCCCTGTGCAACGCATTCGGCTTCGGCGGCCACAACGCCTGCCTGGCTTTCCGCAAATATTAGCCAATGCTTTTCCCTTTCTACCGGTATAAACGGGAACACCCTGAGTTTTATCTCTTCTTCAAGAATGTGCTGGGTTTCACCCCGCGCAACATCCGTCTCTACGAGATGGCCTTCATCCACAAGTCGAAGTCGCTGCAGACCGGCAAGGGCGCGCGCATCAACAACGAGCGCCTGGAGTATCTGGGCGACGCCGTGCTCGGGGCCATGGTGGCGGAATACCTCTACAAGAAGTATCCCTACCAGGGTGAGGGGTTCCTGACCGAGATGCGCTCCAAGCTGGTGAGCCGCGCCAACCTCAACAAGCTGGCCCGCAAAATCGGCCTGCCGGAACTGCTGCAGTCCGCACGGGGCAGGCAGGGAGGCTTCAAGTCCGTCGACGGTGACGCTTTCGAGGCCCTGGTGGGGGCAATCTATCTGGAGAAGGGGTACCGCTTCACCAGGCACGTCATCATCGACAAGGTGATCGCCGCCCATGTCGACGTCGACGCCTTGGCCCATACCGACTGGAACTACAAGAGCAAGCTCATCGACTGGGGACAGAAGAGCCACCACAAAATCAGTTTCGACGTCGAGCGCGTCTTCTGCCAGGGCAAGGAGAGCCGCCGCGAATACGACGTGCGCGTGAAGATCGACGGCGAACCCGCCGAGCATGCCGTCGACTACTCCATCAAGGCCGCCGAGCAGCTGGCCGCCGAGAAGACCTTCAAGAGCCTGCAGGAGAAAGGACTCGCCCCGGCCCACACCGACGAGGCGTAATCCTCCCCCCTACCCTACCATTTCAGCCGCATCTGGATGCGCCACTGCTGCCGGTGGCTGGCGTCTATAAGTTCGTAGCCCGACCCGAAATGGTCGCGGTCGAGGTATGTGGTATAGGAGTACTTCACCCCGATGTTCCAATGCCGGGTGATGTCGTACTTCAGCAGCAGGTAGAAGCGGTAGCCTTTGTACTGGTAGGTGTTGGAGTTGTAGTTGTAGATGAAGTCGCTCTCCACCGAGTAGATGCGCGCCTCGTAGTCGTCCACATTGAACCAGGCCGCGCGGAGGGCCGCCGTCAGGGGTATCCGCCGCGGACGGTACTGCAGGTCCTGGTAGGCCAGCCAGCCCTCCACCGCCTCGCTCTCGTCGCCGTGGTAGTGGGTGTAGGCCACCCGTGTGGTGCTCTTCAGCACCCGGTTGTCAAACACCAGGTCGGCCTGCACCAGATGGCGGTAGGTCTGTTCCAGGAGGTACTGCCCGTCCACCTGGGTGGCGGGGGTGATGTTGCGCCCGCGCTCCTTGTAGCGGTAGCGCAGCTGGAGGGAGAGGTCCGGCACCAGCAGGAAGGGCCTGGTGAGGGCCACGCGGTAGTCGCTGCTATGGCTCGGGGCATAGACCAGGTATTTCATGTGCGGGAACCTGGCCCAGGTGGCTGAGGCCGAAGCCTGTATGTCCAACGGGAGGAGGCCCTGGTAGTTCAACCCGACACCCTGTTCGTTCTGCGGGGTGCTGTTCATGCCGATGGCGCTGGCGTGGAGGTTGTGGTAGTAGGGGTCGTACCAGTGCACCTGGCCGCTGAAGCGGTGCTCGCTGCCCAGATAGAACTCGATGCCCGCCACCGCCGCAGGACTGATGTTGCGGGGCAGGGTGTCGGAGGACTGGTTGTAGCACAGTGCCGCCTCGCCGAAGAGCAGCACCCGCCGCCAGCGCCAAGTGGCATCGATGCCGGCGTTCATGTTGCGGCGGCCACGGAAGGCGTTGTCGTTGTAGACGTAGGTGGCGGGAATCATCTCCTTGTCCAGCCAGAGGGCCGAGGCGGTCATGCCTGCCTGCAGGTGCTGTGTGCGGTACTCCAGATGGCCTCCCGCCAGCCGCTCCCGCAACTGGTCTTTCTTGCCTGTCTCCGTCTGCGTGCGGTGGTAGCCCGACTGGTAGAGGCTCTGCACCCAGTCGACGGTGCTGTCGCGCGCCGCCTGGCGGGGCAGTGTCGCGCTGCGGCGGGTGTCGGAATAGAGCAGGGTCACCTCCCAATGGTTGCCCAGGGCCACTGTCATGCCGCCACCCCGCAGGTAGCCGTATTCCGTGAAGGCGCCACTCGGCCGCAAGCCCGCGGCATGGCGATAGATGTTGGTGCCGAAAGCCTGCCGCGGCCCATAGCCCGACCACAGGGTGAGGCCCTGGCCGAACTGGGCGTGCATCTGTCCCAGCATCAGCCGCTTCACCCTTATCCACGGCTGCCGCCAGGTGCCGCTCTGCGAGTCCCAACGGGGGACGGTCTTCCATAAGTCGTTCAGCAGGAGGCTGTAGCCGTAGAAGTCGAACCCCTGCCGCTGGCTGCCCGTGAAGAGGGCTTCGCCGGGGTCCTTGTCGCCACTCACCTGCAGGCGGATGCGGTCCTTGTAGTTGTAGCTGTAGCGCCACATCAGGCGGAGGTTGTCCCCCTCGTAGATGCTGTCGCGGTAGCCGCGGGCCTGCTCCACGGTGCCGCTGACACCCGTCACGAGGTTGCTCCGGCCATGCGTCAGGAGTTCCTTCAGCGTCAATGCCCGCCCGCCCGCGATGGGTTCCGCCGTCACGATGGGGCGCAGCATCTCCACCGTCAGGCTGTCGAAGCCGTGGATATTGTAAAGCTCGTCGACCGTGTGCAGCTCGCCGTACAGGTGGATATAGGCCAGCAGGTACTGGCGGTGCATCCCGCTCACGAAAGGAACATCGGGCAGGAGGTTCACCGTGTCGTTGAGGTTCATGGGCTGGTCGGCATAGGTCTCATAGAGCTCCAGGATTTCCTCGACGGCCTCCTCCTCCCCTTCCTCGGAGAGTTGCTCGATGTAGTCTACCGCAGCGGCGGGCAGAGGCGTCTGCGCCTTGGCCGCCAGCGGGAACAACAATCCGATAACCAGTAATGTCAGTACTCCTTTTCTCATGGCACGCAGACTTTGATGGGCAGGTGGTCGCTGTAGCCCCCCTGGTAGCGGATGCCCACATAGGTGCGGAAAGGCTTGCGGCCCATGTAGCGCTCGTCGTCGATGAGCAGGTAGTCGGGCCGGAACACCTCCACCGGGAGTTCCCGCGAGGCCATCATCTGGTCGATGTATGCCCACACCCCTTGGTATTTGTAGGTCCCCTCCCCTTCCGGCATCCCGGCCATCAGGTTGTAGACCCCTTCGGCGTTGCGGCCCGTGCGCCCGAAGCCCATCTCGCGGCGGATGACGGCCTCGTCGGGTCCGGCATTGAAGTCGCCCATGGCCAGCACCAGCGCATGGGGGTATGCCACCAGCAGGCTGTCCATCGCCGACCGCAGCCGGCGGGCCACCGCCCGGCGCCGCCGGGCGGCTTTCATGCCCCCGGCCTTCGAAGGCCAGTGGTTCACCAGCAGGCAGCAGGTGTCGTCACCCATCACGCCGACGACCAGCAGGATGTCCCTCGTCCGGAAGCCGTGGGCAGTGTCGCTCACGCCGATGGGGCGCGACTCAAGAAGGTGGAAACAGTCGTTCCTATAGAGCAATGCGCAGTCGATGCCGCGCCCGTCGGGCGACTCGTAGTGCACGGCCGTGTAGCCCTTCCCGCGCAGCGGGGTGCCGAGGCAGAGCGCCTCCAGCACCTCGTCATTCTCCACCTCGGCAAGCCCGACGACAGCGGGGTAGCCGAGGGCGGCGATGGTCTTGTATATCTTGTTGCGCTTGTCGATGTAGCGCGAAGCCGTCCAGTGGTAGTTGCCCTCGGGCGTGAAGTCCCCGTCGTCCCTGCCGGGGTCGTCACGATTGTCGAAATAGTTCTCCACATTCCAAAAGGCAATGCAACGCCGTGCATCGCCCCCCGCCTGTCCGCACGCCGCCAGCGTACCCAGCATGAATGTCATCAGTAGCACCTTTTTCACGCTGCAAAGATACACAAAATAATTGACATGACGGCAAAAAATGCAGAAGCCCTTGGGGAAGGGCTTCTGCGAAGGTAAGATAACTTTATTAAGATGAGTATTTGTCAGTCGGCCTCGTAGATGAGGAGCTTGCCTTCTTCGGTGTAGAGGAAGAGGAGCGGGTCTTTGTCGCGCTTCTTCATGATCCAGCAGCCACCGTTCTCGGGGTCAATTTCCATCTTGCAGTAGCGGCGGTTGACGCGCTGCTCGGCCAGGAGGTGGTCCTCCTTGTCGTAGACTTGGATGTAGGTGTAGCCGTCGGGGTCGTTGACGAGGGCGTACATGTAGTCGCCGCTGAAGGCGTAGGTGATGAGGTCCACTTTGTAGGTGTCGCGCATGTAGTCGCGCACCACGACGATGTCGGTGACATGGTAGTCATACCAGTAAGTCCAGCCGTAGTGCCAGAATCCGGGCCAGTAGTAGGGACGCGGGATGAAGGGGTCCCAGAAGAGGGGGTGGCAGTGCACGAGGCAGTGGTGATGGGGGTGCCAGAAGTAGGGTGCGGGATGCATGGGACGGTCCGAGGGGGGCATGGGGCCGGGTTTGCCGGGACGGGCATATCCGCCATCGGGTGTCGGGGGCGTGCCTGAGGGACGGCCTGCGAGTCCGGGACCATTCCCTCTCTCGCCGCCGGGGCCACCCACGCCGGGACGGCCGCCGCCGCGGGGTTCACGGCCGGAGGTACCGCCCACATGGCTGCCGCGGGATTCCGGGGCATCGCCACGGCCGGCACGGCTACGCACCTGGTCGGGGACGCTGCCGCGCGAAGGGGCGCTGGCCGGACGGCTCACACTTGCGCCACGGCTGCCGCTGTTGTCCGAGCCGCGGACACCGCTGCGGCTGGTGGAGGGGGTACTGCTGCGCGTGCCACTGTAGCTGCTGCGGCTGCTCGAAGGCGTGCTGTAGCTGCTGCGACTGCTGCTGGAGGAGGGCGTGCTGCTGCGGCTGCCACTGAAACTGCTGCGGCTGCTGCCGGAGGAAGAACTGCTGCGGCTGCCGCTGAAGCTGCCACTGCTGTGACCGCCGCTGTGGCCGCCGCCACGGCTCATGCTGGTCGACGAGGTATGTCCGCCACCACCGCTGCGGCCACCGCCGCCGCGCTGGGCATACACGGGGGTCAGCGAGAGGGCCAGCCCGAGGATTGCGATACTTGCTAAACGAGACGTTTTCATGATGGACTCCTTTCTGTTTATTGTGTTGGTTTCTTGCTTATTGGGTTTCTTTCGGGGGAGGCGTTTCCTTCCCTTTTCCTGCTGCAAAGATACAACCTTTATCCGAGGGAAAACCCTCCCGCCGCACCTATTTCCCCCGCAAAATCCCCCACAGAGACAAAACCAGGGGCTCCGGCGTGCCGCCGGAGCCCCTGGTTTGTGAGGTAAAGACACCTACTATTTATTGTAGCGCTGGCACTCCTTGGGAGTGACGCAGGTGCCAGTGGCGCGGGCCACGAGGATGCGCTCCTCGAGAACCTCGGCAGCGCTGGCGCTGATTTCGGGGAGGGTGCGGATGACCTTATAAGCCTCGAACTTCATCTTGCGGCTGGTGTTGCCGACATGGGTGATTTCGCCGTAGGCTTCGATATAGTCGCCTGCGTAGACGGGGGCCTTGAACTCGACCATGTCGTAGGCACAGAAGAGACCCTCGTCACCGTCCTGCTTGATGAGGAGTTCGGTGGCGACATCGCCAAAGAGGTGAACCATGTGTGCGCCGTCGACGAGGTTGCCGCCGTAGTGTGCGTCCTTGGCGCTCATGCGGACGCGGAGCATTGATGTAACTGCCATATTTCTGGATTATTTCTTGATGATGTAGTCGACGAAGATACTGGGGGTCTTGACGTTCTCGGGGGCAATCTGGCCGTTCTCGACGATTTCCTGCGGCTCGACGATGACGAGGTCGGCGGCGGTGGCCATCATGGGTGAGAAGTTCTGGGAGGTACCTTTGTAGACGAGGTTGCCGCTGTGGTCGCTGATGTTGGCGCCGATGATGGCGACATCGGCGTGGACGGGCTTCTCCAGGAGGTACTCCTTGCCGTCGACGGTGATTTTCTGCTTGCCGTTCTCGACGACGGTGCCGAGACCCGTCTGGGTGAGGACGCCACCGAGACCTGCGCCGGCGGCGCGGATCTGCTCGGCGAGGGTGCCCTGGGGCTGGAGGGTGACGTGGAGTTCACCGGCATTCATCTGGTCGATGGTGTTGTTGTTGGTGCCGATATGGGTGGCGATGAGGTTCTTCACCTGGTGGTTGGTGATGAGCTTGCCGACGCCCACTTCGGGATAGGCGGTATCGTTGCAGATGATGGTGAGGTCCTTCACACCCTTCTCGACGAGGGCGTCGATGAGGGCAATGGGGTTTCCGACGCCCAGAAATCCGCCAACCATGACTGTCATGCCGTCGTGAATTTTGTCGGCGGCTTCTTTTACTGAGATGAATTTGTTCATAAGCGTTATTTTTTTATTGTTCTGTCCGAATGCGGGAATTTGTCTGTTGTTCAATAGGTTTCACCCCTCCGGGGGGTGCTTTTCCCCCCTTGGGTTGTGTTTGCAAATATAGGATTTTTTTCTGACTTTGGAAAAATATTTTGTCTATTTTGCTTTTTATGCGTACTTTTGCAAAGATTTTCGCGTTATAGTACGGAATAGAGAATTTATTGGATATGAAAAGACTTACAGCAATAATTGCCCTTGCCGCGGTGCTGTTCGGAACGGCGCAGGCGCAGGATTATGTGGTTCCGGTGGAGACCTGGGACTATGCCGAGGTGCAGGGAATCAACTATCATGGCTATGCCTTCCACGAGCAGTGGGATGTGGACTTCACCGTCGAAAACCAGGACGGCCGCTACACGCCCACCGAGGAGGACATCGCCGAAGCCGAGCGCCTCATCCAAAAGCGCATCGCCTACGTCAACCGCTTCCACGAGAACCAGGAGGGCGACTGCCCCGTGGTGGACGAGCACATGCGCAAGTACGAGCGGCAGTATGTGGGCTTCACCGACATCACCGGCTGCCACATCGTGTGGGTCAACTTCGTGTGGGACGAGAGCATGGCCGACAGCCTGAGCAAGGACATCCTCCTGACCGAAGGGGGTTGCGGCCACTATTGGCACATCAAGGTGAACCTGACCACCGGCAAGGTGTACGGCCTTGAGGTCAACGGCCACGGCACCGTCAAGGTGATCCCGCGCCAGAAGAAACCCGCCCACCGCATCAGCCGTCCCCGTCGCCCGCAACCCGCAGGGAAACTGCGCAAGACGGGTATCCCCCACAACCCCGAGGAAGCCCGTTTCTAACCCTCCGTCATGGCCCAGTTGAGAGACCTGTTCTGGAAGTTCGTCAAGTTCGGCGTGGTGGGTGCCAGCGGAATGGTGGTGCACTTCGGTGTGCTTTTCCTCATGAGGGAAGTGGTCGGACTCAACGACTTTGTGGCCAACACCATCGGCTTCGTCGCCGCCGCCACGAGCAACTATTTCCTCAACCGCATCTGGACCTTCCGCAGCAAGGAGAAGCAGGTGGGGGTGGAATACCTGAAGTTCATCCTCGTCTCCGTCGTGGGTCTCGGTGTCAACAACGGCAGCCTGTGGCTGATGAGCCGACTGCTGCCCGACTGGGCCGCCGACTGGCGCTTCTACCTCTTGTGGGCCGTCGCCGTGGGCGTCACCACCCTGTGGAACTTCTTCGGCAACCTCCTCTTCACTTTCCGCAAGACTAGGCGACCCTAGCCACTCACACATTTTCGCATTTACACACTCACACATTCATGAAAAAAACGCTCTTCACCCTTCTGGCCTGCCTGACGCTCGCGTCGGCATGGGCGCAGAAGCCCCGCCCCGATGCCTTCCCGCCAGTGGACGACAGCCTGGCCCCCAAGTCGCTCACAATGGCCACAACCCTCGCCGAGATGTACCGCTGGGACCGCTACCCCACCTACGACGTGTACCTCGATATGATGAGGCACTTCGTGGAGACCTATCCCGACCTCTGCCGCGTCGACACCATCGGTAAATCCGTGCGCGGCCGCCTCATCCTCTGCCTCGCCATCACGGGCACCGCCGAGACCGACATCTACCGCCCCGAATTCTTCTATTCCTCCACCATGCACGGCGACGAGATTACGGGATTCTACTTCATGCTGCGCCTCTGCGACACCCTCCTCAGCAGCTACGGCACCTCGCCGCAAATCACCGCCCTGCTCGACCGCACGCGGGTCTACATCAACCCCAACGCCAACCCCGACGGCACCTACGCGGGCGGCGACAACAGCGTGTCGCGCTCCATACGCTACAACGCCAACTACGTCGACCTCAACCGCAACTACCCCGACCCCTTCGGCACCGACCCCCTCGACACCCTCCAGCCCGAGAACCGCGCAATGATTGACTACGTCAGCCAGCACCGCTTCGAGGTGAGCGCCAACCTCCACGGAGGCAGCGAGGTGATGAACTACCCCTGGGACAGCTTCACTTCGCGCGAGCGCCCCGTGGAGAACGCCGACTGGTGGAAAGCCGTGTGCAAACGCTTCGTCGACACCTGCCGCCAACGCAGCCGCAGCATCTTCACCGATGTGAACAGCCAGGGATACATTGCCGGCGGCGACTGGTACGTCATCTCCAACGGACGACAGGACTACATGAACTACTACCACAACATGCGCGAGATGACGATGGAGGTGTCGAGCGAGAAGAAGCTCCCGTCGGAAAACCTCCAGCGCTACTGGAACATCCAGGGCGACGCACTCATCAACTACATCAAGGAGGTACTCCCCGCGGGCGACACAATCCCCCCCGACACCACCTCCAGCGACACCACCCATGTGGGAATAAATAATTCTCAATTCTCAATTCTCAATTCTCAATTTCAAGTCTTCCCCAACCCCACCCGCGACGAGGTGTTTATCTCCACAGGCGACGGCATCCGCCGCATCGACCTCTCCGACCGTCCCGCAGGCATCTATATCCTCAACGTGAAGGGCCGCCCCTATAAGGTAATCAAACTCTGACAATGCCCGCCTATGGCCATATCTCCGTGGCCATCCCCATGATGGCCGAGTACGACAACCTGGCACATCTCTTCGGCTGTCTGGAAAGGCAGACCTTCCCCCATTTCACCGTCTTCTGCTGCGTCAACAACGAGGAAGGCTCGCCCGCCCTCGACGACAACCTGCGCACCCTCGACTGGCTGCACGGCTACCGCGGCGTAGCCCTCGAAGTCATCGACCGCTGCACCCCCGGCCACGGGTGGCAGGGGAAGCAGAACGGCGTGGGCTGGGCCCGCAAGACGCTCTTCGACACCATCGCCGCGCAGTGCGGCGACGACGGGATTGTCGTCAGCCTCGACGCCGACACCGCCATCGCGCCGGAATACCTGCAAGGCGTGCTCGACACCCTCAACGACCACCCCGGCGCCGCCTTCAGCGTGCCCTACTACCACCCCCTCGGCGGCAACGAGACCCTCGACCGCCCCATGCTGCGCTACGAGTGCTACATGCGGCACTACCTCATCGGCCTCCTCCGCATCCACAACCCCTACGCCTTCACCGCCCTGGGCAGCGCAATGGCGTTCCCCCTGACGGCCTACCGCCGCGTGGGTGGCATCACCCCGATGGCCAGCGGCGAGGATTTCTACCTGCTCCAGAAGTTTGCCAAAACAGGCACCCTCGTCTCCAGCTTTGTGCCGTCCCACGACAACGCCCGCCTGGCCGTGCGGCCCCAGGGACGCGCCTCCGCACGCGTCCCCTTCGGCACAGGCCCCGCCATCGCCCGCGGAATGGAGGCCATCGAGGCTTCCTACCCCTTCTTCCGCCCCGAAGCCTTCGAGGCCGTGGCGGCCACCTTCGAGGCATTCCCGGCCCTGTACGACGGGGAGGCCGAGACCCCCATGAGCGACTTCCTGCGGCAGCAGCTGCGCACCGACGACCTTTGGCAACCCCTGCGCCGCAACTTCCGCGACCGGGAACATTTTGTCCATGCCTGCACCGAACGCGTCGACGGACTCAGGATACTCCAGTTCCTCCGCAGCCGTCCCGACTTCCGCCTGCCCGACAGCGAAATGCCCGTCGACTTCCGCACCGACCCCCTCGCCACCCTCGACAGCTACCGCAACCGTCTCTTCGAACAAGAACTATCCCTAAGATAACCCGCCATGAAATCTCCCATCCTTTCCCTGCTGCTCACCCTGACCCTCTGCCTCTCGGCCTGCGGGCAACCTGCCCCTAACCCACAACCCGACACCGACCCCGGACGGCTGCGCCGCGACATCGGCGAGATGCTCCTCGTGGGGTTCCGCGGCACACGCGTGGACTCTTCCCACCACATCGTCCGCGACATCCGGCAATACCACGTGGGCAGCGTCATCCTCTTCGAATACGACTCCCCTTCGGGTACCCGCCACCGCAACGTCGCCTCGCCCCGGCAGCTCAAAAGCCTCTGCACCTTCCTGCAGGGCCTCACCGATGAACCTCTCCTCATCAGCGTCGACCAAGAGGGCGGCATGGTGGCACGCCTCAAGGCACGCGACGGGTTCCCCGCCACGCGGTCGCCACAATCCACCGCCGCCGAAGGCGACGATGCCGTGCGCTCCAACGCCCGCCTGGTGGCGCAGATGCTGCGCGACGCCGGCATCAACCTCAACTTCGCCCCCTGCGTCGACGTCAACGTCAACCCCGCCTGTCCCGTCATCGGCAAGATGGAACGCTCGTTCTCCGAAAAGCCCGACCGCGTGACCCAATGCGCCCGCATCTGGATAGACGGGCAACGCCAGCAGGGCATCCTCTCCTGCCTCAAGCATTTCCCCGGCCACGGCAGCGCCAAGGGCGACACCCATGCCGGACTGGTGGATGTGACCGACAGCTGGCAGAGCACGGAACTCATCCCCTACCGCGACCTCATCGCCCAAGGGGATGTCGACATGGTGATGGTGGCGCATGTCATCAACCGCAACCTCGACACCCTGCCCGCCTCGCTCTCGCCCAAGGTCATCCGGGGCCTCCTGCGCGACAGCCTCGGATTCCAGGGGGTGGTCATCACCGACGACCTGGCCATGGGCGCCATCGCCAAGCAGTACGGCCTCGAGGAGACCCTGCGCCTGGCCATCCTGGCGGGCAGCGACCTCCTCTGCCTCTCCAACAACGGCTCCGCACCCTATGACTCCGACCTCGTCCCCAAGGCCGTCGAGGCCATTGAACGCATGGTGGCCGACGGCCGCCTCTCGGCAGACGACATCCACACCGCCGCCGAGCGCATCAGGAAACTCAAGAAGAAACTCTAGGAAACCCTAGGCAATCAAACAATCAAACAATATATATTTTATCATCATGAACAATTATCGCGCGTTAACCAATGATGAAATTCATCAACTGGAGTCGTTCGGCAACCGTGCCGAGGACTGGAAAAAAGTACAGGTGACCGAGGCTTTCGATGCCTCCCTCGTCCGGGGCAACATCTTCATGGGCCAAGTGTGGCTCGGTGCCCTCAATCCCAACTATATCCACGATGGCGACCTTCGTTTGCCGGAAGGCGTCTATAATTCCTGTCTGGCCGACGCCACCGTGGGCGACCACTGCGCCGTCCACAACGTGCACATGCTCGGCGGCTACCGTGTGGGCGACCATTGCCTGCTCTTCAACATCGACGAGATGACCGCCTCCGACCCCGCCGCCAATCCCGAATACGCCTGGATTGAACCCATGAACGAATGCGGCGGCCGCCGCATCCTGCCCTTCCCGGGCATGACCATCGGCGACGCCTACCTCTGGGCCAAATACCGCGACCACAAAGAGATGGTCGACCGTTTCGAGCAGATAGCACGCCGCCACCTCGCCACCCCCGAAGGATGCTACGGACAGGTGGGCCGCCACTGCGTCGTCAAGAACACCCGCACCCTCCACAACGTGGCCGTCCTCTCCGACGAGGAGACTCCCACACGCATCGAGGACTGCATCGTCCTGGCCGACGGCGTGGTGGGCTACGGCTGCACCTGCGAGTACGGCTGCATCGCCATGCGCTTCCTCCTCGGCGAGCATGTCCACCTCGAATTCGGCGTGCGCCTCAACGACACCGTCGTGGGTGACAACTCCACCATCGCTCGCTGCGAAGTAGGCAACAACATCATCTTCCCCGCCCACGAGCAGCACCACAACAACTCGTTCCTCATCGCCTCCCTCGTCATGGGACAGAGCAACCTCGCCGCCGGATGCACCGTGGGCTCCAACCACAACGGGCGCACCGCCGACAACGAGATTGTCGCGGGCCGCGGCTTCTGGCCTGGCCTCTGCACCAGCCTCAAGCACTCCAGCGCCTTC